>ENA-OPZN01000636-OPZN01000636.1-human-gut-metagenome-genome-assembly--contig:-NODE-636-length-10056-cov-3.811159_pt1 | contig 10056 bp, 10 predicted proteins | sample MGYA00242483_ERZ504503 | MGnify/ENA primary metagenome ERZ504503 (study PRJEB26092, sample SAMD00036285) | human gut metagenome | host: Homo sapiens | study: EMG produced TPA metagenomics assembly of... | reverse complement strand
GTGGGTTGGGGTGTGTGTTGCTGGACCGTAAAAGACTTGACCTGAGCGGCCCGGAGCATGTCCAGCAACAAACACCCCAACCCACCCGAGGTCAGCTGCAATGGAAGGCTAAAGCATGGGTTTCAGGAACTTGCCGGTCCATGAGGCTTCGCATTCGGCAACCTGTTCGGGCGTGCCCTGCGTGACGATGGTGCCGCCTCCGTCGCCGCCCTCCGGACCGAGATCGATCAGCCAGTCGGCCTCCTTGATCACATCCAGATTATGTTCGATGACGATGACCGTATTGCCCTTGTCCACCAGGGACTGCAGCACCTTGAGCAGCTTGTTCACGTCTTCGAAGTGCAGGCCGGTGGTCGGCTCGTCGAGGATGTACACGGTTTTGCCGTCGGATCGGCGCTGCAGCTCGGTGGCAAGCTTGACGCGCTGCGATTCACCGCCGGACAGGGTGGGTGCGGGCTGGCCGAGTCGGATGTAGCCGAGGCCGACGTCCACGAGGGTCTTCAGGTATCGGGAGATGCCGGTGTACGCCTTGAAGAAGTCGGCGGCCTCCTCGATGGGCATGTTGAGGATGTCGGCCACGGTCTTGCCGTTGTACGTGACTTCGAGGGTCTCGCGGTTGTATCGTTTGCCGTGGCAGACCTCGCAGTCCACGTAGACGTCGGGCAGGAAGTTCATTTCGATCTTCAGCGTGCCGTCACCGTGGCAGGCCTCACATCGGCCGCCTTTGACGTTGAAACTGAAGCGGCCGGGGCCATAGCCGCGCACCTGGGCTTCGGGAGTCTTGGCGAACAGGGTGCGGATCTTGTCCCACACACCGGTGTAGGTGGCGGGGTTGGATCGCGGCGTGCGGCCGATCGGGTTCTGGTCGACGTGGATCACCTTGCGCACCTGGTCCACGCCTTCCACGCGCGTGTGGCGGCCGGGTACGATGCGTGCACCGTTGAGCTTGTCGGCGAGCACCGGGTAGAGGATCGTGTTGACCAGCGAGGATTTGCCGGAGCCGGAGACGCCGGTGACCACGGTGAGCACGCCGAGCGGGAAGCTCACGTCGATGTTCTTGAGGTTGTTCTCGCGGGCACCCACGACTTTGAGCACCTGGGTCTTGTGGATCTTGCGGCGCTTGGCGGGCACGGCGATCTCTCGCCGGTGGGCGATGTAGTCGCCGGTGATGGAGCGCTTGGCTTCTATGAGGTGCTTGGCGGGGCCGGAGTAGATGACTTCGCCGCCGTGTTCGCCGGCGCCGGGGCCGATGTCGACCACCCAGTCGGCGCGGCGTATCGTGTCCTCGTCGTGTTCGACGACAATCAGCGTGTTGCCGAGATCGCGCAGGTGGTGCAGGGTTTCGATGAGGCGTTCGTTGTCACGCTGGTGCAGGCCGATGGACGGCTCGTCGAGCACGTACATGACGCCGACCAGACCGGAGCCGATCTGCGTGGCGAGTCGGATGCGCTGCGCTTCTCCGCCGGACAGGGTGGCGGCCGCGCGCGAGAGGGTCAGGTAGTCGAGGCCGACGTCGTTCAGGAAGCCGAGTCGGGCCTTGATCTCCTTGAGCACTTCGCCGGCGATCAGCTGTGCCGAGCCTTCGAGTTTCAGGCCGTTGATCCAGGCGAGTTCGCGTACGACGGGCATGTCGCACACGTCGAAGATGGATTTTCCGTCCACAGTGACAGCGAGCACTTCGGGCTTCAGACGGCGTCCGTGGCAGACCTGGCAGGGCACTTCGCGCATGTACGACTCGTAGTATTCGCGCATGGACTGCGAATCGGTTTCGTCGTGGCGTCGCATGAGCGTGCGGATCACGCCTTCGAAGCCGGTGGAGTATTCGCGCAGGCGTCCCCAGCGATTGCGGTAGGAGACGTTGACCTTGAAGTCGTGGCCGTAGAGGATGTCGTGCTTGACGTCGTCCGGCAGGCCCTTCCAAGGGGTCTTCATGGAGAAGCCCATTCCTTGGCCAGACCTCGAGGATGTGGCCGTAGTACTGGGAGGTCATCTTGGTGCCGCTCCACGGTTCGATGACGCCGTCGGCCAGTGACTTGTCCGGGTCGGAGATGATGAGGTCCGGGTCGATTTCCAGTTTGAAGCCGAGACCGGTGCAGGCGGGGCAGGCACCGTAGGGGGCGTTGAAGGAGAAGGTGCGCGGCTCGACCTCGTCGAGTTCGAGCGTGTGCCCGTTCGGGCAGCTGCGGTGTTCGGAGAACGGCTGGCGGCGGGCCGGGCTGCCTTCCTCCTCGTCCACGAAGTCGATGACGATGCTGCCGTTGGCGAGCTTGAGGGCGGTTTCCACCGAGTCGGTCAGGCGTTGGCGGATGCCGTCCTTGACCACGAGTCGGTCGACCACGACCTCGATGGTGTGCTTCTTCTGCTTGGTGAGTTTGATGTCGTCGGACAGCTGCGTCATCTCGCCGTCGATGAGCGCGCGGGCGTAGCCGTCGGAGCGCAGCAGCTCGATCATATCCACGAACTCGCCCTTGCGGCCCTTGACCACGGGCGCGAGAATCTGGAATCGCGTGCGCTCCGGGTAGCCGAGCAGTGTGTCGACGATCTGCTGCGGGGTCTGGGAGGCGACGGGCTCGCCGCATTCAGGGCAGTGAGGGATGCCGGTGCGGGCGAAGAGCAGTCGCAGGTAATCGTAGATTTCGGTGATGGTGCCGACGGTAGAACGCGGGTTGCGGTTGGTGGTCTTCTGGTCGATGGAGACGGCCGGGCTCAGGCCCTCGATGAAGTCAACGTCGGGCTTGTCCATCTGACCCAGGAACTGGCGGGCGTAGGCGGATAGGGATTCGACGTAGCGTCGCTGGCCTTCGGCGAACAGGGTGTCAAACGCGAGCGAGGATTTGCCCGAACCGGACAGGCCTGTGAACACGACCATGCGATTGCGCGGAATCGCCAGGTCGACGTTCTTGAGGTTGTGTTCGCGCGCACCCTGAATCGTGATCTTGAGATCGTTCGGGATGTGCGAGATATCAGCTACCAGCGAACCATCGTGTTCGATCAGCGGCGCCTTTTTGATCTCCCGGCTCAGGAAGGAGTCGCTGGTCATCACCTTTTCGACGATGACCTCACCGTTCTTGCCCTTGCCGGTTTTCGCGCCCGTTGCGCTTGTTGCGCGCCTTGCGCCAGTCTGCATTGCCGCCACAGCCACACCCCACCTTCCATCTCACCGTTCCCGCGCGCACGGTCATGCGCGCGCCAAATCTGTCCCAAGGATACCCGAACACACGACCAAATTCGAACGCTTGTTCGATGGCGTGTCAGGCCGGAAAACTGAACCAGAGTATGCAAAATTCCGGACCATCAGTGGACCGAAACGCAAGAGCCGGCCCCCAAGATACTCGGGGCGTCCGGCTCTCACTTCCATTTCCCCAGCGGGGTTGGCTTACCATGAAGTATACACGGTTTTAGGACATCAATCACTGTCGATGAACACTGTTCGAACATGGCCGAGGAATTCATCGTATCTTCCAGTACCGGCCTGGGCATCACCGTACGCTCCTAGCAGCTGATCAGGGAGCCATAGCCTTGCATCAGTCTCCCCTGCACAGAGTTCGACACGAATTGGCCCGATAAATCTGCGGCTTCTCAATCCATCGATGAAACGGATATCGTTCCTGTCCTGTGAAATCTCGCGCCGTTCAAGCACAAGCGTGTCCACGTTGTATTCTGTTTCCAGCAGAGGCAGAAGACGTTCCAAACATTTACGGCGAGCGCGTTCGGCGGTATTCCACTGGCTCATTGGTACCGCAGCCACAATGACATGATCAATGTCCATTGCAGCCATGGCATCAACGACTTTGCCACGCAATGATGGCCGCATGTCTCGCCAGTGCAATTTCCTTGCTCCTTTGGGCTTAAGCAACGCCAATCTTTGCCTTGTTTCGGTTTCCGTATCATCACATACGCATGCGCCCATCAAGTACATAGGCGAGGGAACTCCGGTTTTCCGCACACTCTCGTCACCCCAAGCGGTTGCCATGTTTGTCCCTTCTCGCGCAACGCAAAACAACAGTTCGATAGTATCGGATAGCAGTGCCGGACCTTGCAGCTATGCAATGCCGTTGCATTATTAATCGGAAGGCATAATGTGAGACGAGAAAAAGCTAAGCCGTTCTAGCTCTTGGCAACATCCCCAATCACTCAGCCTAAATCGGCAAATCCTGATTTTCAATGGACTCCACGGGGATGCCAAGCTTGCGTAATTCGTCAACTGCATCACGCATGGGAATGCGTTCCTGTTCGATACGCCGATAAGCGATTGTTTTGTCAGCACACAGTCGTTCATAAAGACGTCGCTCCGCCGATTGAAGGCCGGGCGTCGGCTTAGGCTCCCGCATAGCAATCTTCGCGCTGCGTTCAGTACGATCGGTACCAAATCTGTGGTACCGATCGTATGCATCGCAATCCATCAGGATGGAGTCGCATTCGATACCTGATTCACGTAATGTCGAAAGTATTTCCAGTCCATCCGCATCCATATCACCCCAATACACGATACGCATGTCACGCAGTGCAGGAACCGCAGGTACAGCATCGCTTACAGCGCGACCAGAACCCCATATGCAGATGCCCTGCGCAATCGGCGGCATAGTCTGATACGTGTCTTTGTTCTCAACGATGACAGCATATTTAATGCCGGATAACGCTTCGCCTTCCCACGGACACCATATGATGCGTTCGAGCTCAGCATCGTCGCGGACCGGATCGAGATAACGGAACCGCAGTTCGGTCGGCCGTTTTGACAGACCCAACGTTTCGACACCGAGCAGTCGGCAAATGGCCTTACGACGATTGGTTTTTGACTCATTCAGCCATTTGCCGCTGAATCCTGTCAGTGGAATCTGTCGCGGCGTCATACCGGTCACGTCATGATGCCTGAAATATCGAACTGCGCTGACAAGCAGATCGAAGTCGTCAGGCTGTTCATGGCCTGTCATGCGAGCGGCCGATTCGATTGTTTCCGGAGCAACGTCACAAGCAGCAACCAGACATGCTATGCGGCGGCGCGCTTCGCGACATTCCGCCGCCAGCGTACGACCAACCACACGCATGGCTATTGATTCGTCAGGAACGACGACTTTGGAGATCAGCTCGACAGAGGTGCCTATGGTGCGATGCTTGGTTATGATTTCGCAACCATTCTTGCTTGCCCATTGCCGTATCTCATTGTTGTTGTCATGCACCGCAATCGCATTGGTTTCCAAAAATGCTTGGTCCGGCAATCCCACCGGCACGGGAAATGGCCATGCCGGTTCGATGTCGTACATATGTGAACGCATATGTTTCTTCACGCATGTGGTGATCGCAGCGATGTCTTTCATGCCGACCATAGTTCCCATCACCTGCTTTCGAACATCGTCGAGTCGAACCGAATCGTCTTAATACCGGCGACGCCAGGACTGCTCATTCGGCAACCCCGTCATCCTTCAATATATCCGACGATGATTCATCGTCCATGTCATTCTGATGCAGCACGGCCTCGCGCAGGGAGGTGAGGCCGGTGTCGGGGTCCTTGTAGGTCACGTAGGCCTTGGTGGAGACTCGAGGATTTCGCCGGTCTTGCTTTCCGGGGCGGAGACGATGACCTGGAATCCGAGGCGCGGCAGCACCGTGAGGGCGCGCTGCGTGTAACGGCCGTCGGCCTTTGATGAGCGCCTCGTCGAGGAACAGCGTGGTGTACGAGGCTCGCTGGTCAGGCCGCCGCCGAGCAGGTAGATGAGCGCCGCGCCGTATACGAATGAGGTGAGCTCCTGCAAGGCGCCGCCCGAACGGCCGCCGGTGGAGGTGATGCGTTCATCCGGGCCGTCGGCATGATGCACGATGGCGTAGAAGGACGAGCGGCAGCGCGGGTCGAGGTTGCGGGCGCCGTAGCTTTTCACGCCGTTCGCGTCCTTGACCTGCGCGAGTTCGGCGCGCAGCAGCCCGACCATCGGCGCGCAGGCCGCGAAAGCCTTGCGCGAGGCGTCGGAATCGTTGACGTCGGCGGATTTCCAATCGTTCAGGGTGCCGATGACGCGGATGAGCTGCGCCCAGAAGGTGCGCTCGGGACGGCGCACGTCCGCGTGCAGGGACAGGCTGCCGTGCTTGGGACCGAACTGCTGGCCTTTGAGCATGGCGTTGATGCGGTCAAGCTGGTCGTGGATGTCGCTGGCATCCGTGTCGATGGCGCGTTTGATGGTCAGGAAGCTCCTGAGCAGCTGTTCGAGGCAGCGCCGGTATTCGGCGTCGGTGGCGGCAACCGCGGCCAGCTGGGTGAGGCTGGCGAGTTCGTCGAGATAGTACCGGTAGTCCTCCACGCTGGCGGTCAGCGAATCATCGTCGGCCGCGTAGAGCGCGATGTAGGTGCTCATCTTCGATTCGACGCCGGTGCGTGCGGCATCGGCCTGGCCGTTCAGCAGGTTGATGCGGGAGGCCATGTCCTTGCCGATGCGGCGATGGTGCGTTCGGGGAAGCTCTCCCCCGGTGCCTGCGTTCCTGCCGCGCCCGCGCCGATGATCATGTGCGCGCGCATGGCGGCGTCCGCCAGTCCGGCGAATCGGTTGTCGTAGGATTCGGCGAGCGCCGCCGTGACTTCGTCCGGCAGCGGGCCGGACGCGGCGTCATCGTCATTGTCGGCGGTGGCACCGGCGGCGTCCGTCGTGCCGGTGTCGGCATGGTCGCGCAGCCAGATGAGCGCCGCTTCGACGGCGCTGCCGGCGCGGGCCGCGGCCTGGTCGGATTCGATGCGCTGGCGTTCCACACGGTCGAGTTCGGCGTTCAGTTCGTCGCGCTGTTTGGCGAGTTCGGCGAGCTTGGGATCGTTTTTGATGGATGCGATGGCGTCCTGCGTGTCCGTGATGGTCCGTTGCGCGCCGGCGATGTCGATGCGCTCCCAGGACGTGTAGGCGAGCTGGTTGGCCAGTTCGAGTTCGCGGTGGAGGTTATCGGACTGTGTTTTGGCGGCCGTGTAGTCGGTGTCGGCTTGGCTGAGCGCGTTGCGGGCGGCGTCGACCTGCGCTGCGAGCGCGTTGAGGTAGGTTTCGTTGACGAATCCGATGACCTGGGCGCGGTCTTTGGTGCCGTGCTGGCCGCGTGCGCCGGATTTGATCTGACCGTCGGCCTGCACCTGACGGTTGGTGCGGTCGGTGTCGTCGATGGCGGTGACGCATAGGGCGTCGAATCGTTCGTCCTGGGTCTGCGAGCGCAGCCAGTCGGCGAAGGGCGAGTCGTCGCGGTAGCGCAGTTTGCCGGACAGCCAGTCGCCGTCCTGTTCTCCGGTGAGTATGTTCGCGTGCGCGCCGGTGTCGTCGTAGTGGCGTGCGGTGTCCACGAACTGCCAGGTGCGTCGGGGCATAGTGCGCGGGTCGATGGTGCTGACTTTGGCGGCGAAGCCCTGTTCGTGGCGCTTGTCGACGAGGATGGTCTGGGCGATGGGCGCGTAGGCGACGTTCATGGCGAGACGCCAGTCTTCCTCGTGTTCGTTCACGTCCATGAGTTCGGCCACGTACGGCAGTTCGGCGGGGGTGAGTCCGGTAGCGCGACAGAGCATGGCGCGGGTTTCGTCCATCTGCTGGGAGATGCGGGTGCGCTGGGAGCGTTGCCGGTCGAAGTCGCGTTGCAGTCGTTCGAGGTCGCCGCGTGCGCCGGCCCGCGCGTGATGGCGGCGGTGAGGGCTTCCTCGCATTCGCCGTCTCGTTTGTTGTATTCGCGTTTGAAGTTCACGGCGTTGATGCGGCGTTCGTTCCAGGCCTGTTCGTCGCCGGGCAGCGTCTCGCCGATGGATGCGAACGTTTGTTCGATTCGTGTTCGGTTGGCTTGCACGTCTTCGAGGGTGCGGCGGGCCTGGTCGAGTTCGAGTTCGAGTCGGGTCAGGTTGCCGCCGTCCAGACCCTGCATCTGGCCGCGGATCATGTCGAGACGGGTGCGCAGGTCTTCGGTTCGGCGGCGCAGCAGCTTGGCTTCCGCCTCGCTGTTCTGTTGTTCGGCGCGGTCGGCGGGGCAGTTGGACGGCGACTTCGCGCGCATGCGGGCCAATGCCCAGTCGCGCAGCACGGCCGGTACCGTACCGTCGACGGCCGGCTTGACCGGTTCGAAGGCGCGGGCCTTGCCGCGTGCGGCGGCGTATTCGCCGTAGGCCTGTTGGATGCCGCGCAGCGTGTCCATGCGGCGGGTCTTCTCGTCCATGGCGTGGAAGTTCTCGTCGTAACGTTCGTAGTCCTCGACCGTGGTGCGGGCCAGGTCCAGGGCTTCGGGCACGCGAGCACGCCTTGTTTGAAGATGTCGTCGAGCCGGGAGGGCGCGTCGGCGGACTGGATCTTGTGCAGCAGTCGACAGGCGGCCTCGCTCAGGCCCATTGCGCTCCAGATGTGTGTGTGGAACGCTTCGGCGCTGGGGAATGTGAGGCAGTCGGGGTAGGTGGCTTTGAGCTGGGCCGGCGTGAACGGGGCGTCACGGTATTGGTCCATGCGCCTGGGGTCCACGGGCTTGCCCCAGACCACGTACTGTCGGCGCACGTCGCCGCGGCCGTCGCCGGGCATCAGGTAGAGGAATTTGGCGCAGGAGAGCACCTGGCCGGTGGTCTGGTTGCGATAGGTGTCCACGATGGCGCCCCACACGGGTTGCGGTGCGCCGTTCTCGTCGCGGCCGCGCAGGTAGAGCGGCTCGTCGCCGGTTTCGGTGCTGCCCACGCCGACCATGCCGCGCAGGTAGGTGTAGTCGCTGCGTTCGGAGCGGCCGGAGTTCGAGGCCTTGTTGAACGGCGTACCGGTTGGGTACAGCAGGGAGATCTGCGCGTCGACCAGCGTGGATTTGCCGGATTCGCTGGCGCCGGCGAGCAGGGTCACCGGCAGCTTGTGGTCCGTGGAGGGGCGGAATTCGTGGTAGCCTCATAGGAGCCCCAGTTGATGAGTCGGCGGGATTCCAGCATCCACCGGTCCGCGATCATCTGCACGTCTGTCGCCTGCATCATTCGGCTCCCTTCTCGTCGTCATCGTCATCTTCCGTGTCGCCGTCGCCGTGTTCCGCGACGTCGAGCCAGGTGTCGGCCAGTTCGCGGTCGAGCACCACGGGCACGAGCGGCGTGATCTGGTACATGGCTTCGTCGTCCAGGCGCACCAAATACCCGTAGGTGATCATCGCGGAGACGATGGCGCCGATCTGCTTTGCCACGCCTTCCTCGTCGTTGCGGGCGGCCAGATAGCCGGCGCCGGTGGCGAGCGCGGCGCGGATCTCCTCAAAGCTGACGAGCCAGTCGGCGGGGTCGGCGTGCAGCGTTCTCGTATTCGAGACGCGGATGCGCAGGAAGGCGAGCAGCGCGGCCTCCTCGCGTTTTGAGGCTGACACGGGTTTTGAGCGAGCGCAGGGTCACGTCGTCGCCGGCCACGGGCGTGGCGTACATGATGCGGTAGCGTTCGTTGATCACCAAGTCGAGCAGGTCGTTTGTTCAGGGAGCGTACGACGGCGTCGCGGTTGTCGAGCACGGTGTCGTAGGTGGGCCCGCTGATATAGCGGTCGCGTTGAGGGCGATGGCGGCCATGCGTGCCTCGGCCGGCATGTCGCCGGTGTCGCCTTCGAACAGGGCGTACGGGTTGGCGTTGTCCATATGCTCCTCGTGTTCCTCGTGTTCCTCGGCCACGGTCATCCTTCCTCCACAATGATGCTCAGCTCGTCCATGTCGGCCAGCACCGGTCTAGTGATCCAGTTCCGGGGCTCGCCGTCGATCGATACGCAATGCCAGGTCGCGGTATCGCCGCGCTGCGCCGGGGCCGGCTCGGTGGCGATGTCGCTGTCGACCCCGACGCCGACGCCGTCAGTGGACGGCTCGTCGGCGATGGCGTTGCCGCTTACGGCTCCCAGCCCGCCCAGGAAGCCGACGATCTCGCTTTCGCGGCGTTCGCTTTCGGGCAGCCGGTTGAAGCTGGCGGCGATGTCCACGAGGGTTGCGCCGGGCCTGTCATCGGACCTGTCAACGGTCACCGGGTTGCGCCGGATGAGGCTGACCATGCGCAGGAGTCGGGGGCCGCCGCTGTTGACCATGTCCCGCAGATCGGCCACCGGAGTCGACTGCGGGGCTTCGGCGGCGAG
>ENA-OPZN01000634-OPZN01000634.1-human-gut-metagenome-genome-assembly--contig:-NODE-634-length-10099-cov-2.079322_pt1 | contig 10099 bp, 11 predicted proteins | sample MGYA00242483_ERZ504503 | MGnify/ENA primary metagenome ERZ504503 (study PRJEB26092, sample SAMD00036285) | human gut metagenome | host: Homo sapiens | study: EMG produced TPA metagenomics assembly of... | reverse complement strand
TCTGAAATAAAAACTATAAATCGTTATAGGAAATGGGAAACAATATCGTGGAACATACATTAAATAAAGTAGTATTTTTAGACCGGGACGGCACTTTAAACGAAGAAGTGAATTATCTTCATAAACCGGAAGATATGAAGCTTCTTCCGGGAGTGCCCCAGGCTTTAAAGAAGCTGAAAGATGCCGGATATAAGCTGATCGTAGTCACCAACCAGGCGGGAGTGGCAAGAGGGTATTATACAGAAGAAGATGTAAAAATCCTTCACCAGTATATGAACCAGCTGTTAGAAAAAGAGGGAGCAGAAATTGATGCCTTTTATTATTGCCCTCATCATCCGGTACATGGTATCGGTGCATACAAAAAAGTGTGTAATTGCCGCAAACCGGGAACCGGCATGTTTGAAATGGCAGAAAAGGATTTTCCGGTGGACAGGGCTGCTTCCTATATGGATCGGGGACAAGCTTCTTGATACAGAAGCCGGACAGAAATTTGGAGTCACCTCTATTTTAGTAGGAACCGGATATGGGGCAGAGCTTCATAAAGAACAGCAGGAAAATGGTGAAAAACCGCCGTATGTCCACTATGCAGCTGATCTTGAACAGGCAGCACAATGGATACTGGAAAGAAAATAAACCTGGAAAAAGAAGTTCTGGCAAAAGGAGAAAATCGTATATGAAAGAACTTAGATTTTTGGATGAATTAGTACAGCGTTATCCGGTGCTTGAGCCGGTAAAAGGAGACATCCTTAAGGCATATGAGATCATGAGAGACTGCTATGAAAAGGGCGGGAAACTGATGATCGCAGGCAATGGCGGAAGCTGCTCTGACAGCGAACATATTGTAGGAGAGCTGATGAAAGGCTTTGTAAAACGCCGTCCTGTATCAGCAGAACTAGCCCAGGCTTTAAAGGCAGCAGACCCTCAGATGGGGGAAAAACTGGCAGAAAATCTCCAGGGCGGACTTCCGGCCATTGCACTCACCGGCCATGGGGCATTGACTACCGCTTTTTCCAATGATGTAAACGGAGATATGGTATTTGCCCAGCAGCTGTATGGCTACGCTAAAAAAGGAGATGTATTCCTGGGAATTACGACTTCCGGCAATTCTAAAAATGTGCTTTATGCAGCAACTGCAGCAAAAGCATTAGGTGTGACTGTGATCGGACTGACCGGCCGTGACGGCGGACGGATCAAAGAATTTTCAGATATATCTATCATCGTTCCGGTACAGGAAACCTTTAAGATCCAGGAACTGCATCTTCCTGTATACCATGCCCTGTGCTTAATGCTGGAGGATCATTTTTATGAGTCATAAGCATGTATATGCGATCCCTGCCTATGGGGATTCTCCTTATCTGGAAAGCTGCATAAAGTCTTTGAAAGCCAGAATGTAACTTCGCCGGTGATCCTTTGTACTTCCACACCAAGCCCGTTTTTGGGAGCTATGGCAGAAAAATATGATCTGCCCTACTACATCCGGGAAGGAAAAAGCAATATCCGGGATGACTGGAACTATGCTTATTCCATGGCAGATGCAGAGTTTGTCACTATTGCCCATCAGGACGATATGTACTGCAAAACTATGGGGAAGAACTGTTAAAGGCAGCTGAAAAATATCCGGATATGACTGTATTTACCTCTGATTATGCCATTGTGAAAAATAAAAGGTAATTACCGGGGATAAAATGCTGTGGGTGAAGCGTCTTTTACGTCTTCCCCTTCGGTTTCATATTCTTTGCGGTTTAAAATGGATAAAAATAATGCCCCTGGTACTTGGCAATCCCATCTGCTGTCCGGCAACAACCTACAGCAAAAAGCGGTTGGGAGAACCATTTGTCCAGTCTGAGTATCAGTTTGCCTTAGACTGGGACCACATGGTACAGCTGGCAGGAGAAAAAGGCAGGTTTATCTGTGTGGAAAAGCCGCTGATCTATTACCGGGTCCATGAGGGCGCTACTACAAATGCCTGCATCAAAGACAACCGGAGAGCCAGGGAAGAGGCAGAAATGTTTGCCAGATTTTGGCCTAAAGCGGTAGTAAAACTCATCATGAAGGGATATTCTTCCGCTTATAAGGAATACGAGTAAAGAGTTAAAAGGAACAAGTTAAAATGGGGAGTAGACGAGGGAAAGAAGGTCTTTTGCTGGCTGTATTCTGGGTGGTGGCAATTGCTCTGATCGGGACAGCTGCAAACAGACTGATACTTCATGGCCCTTTGGGGAGAACATTACAAAAGAAAGAAACAGGACGGATGCTAATGGAACTGTCTGTCCTGTTTTTATGGAATTTATGGTGGTTATGCCTGGCAGTAAAAAGCAGGGAAAAAAGAGGACTGGCTATAGCCTGTCTGATACCCGGCTGGCTTTTGTTCCTCTGGGGACACAGGATACTGATCCCGCTGATAGGGGCTGGTGTGTGGATGGGAACGCTGGCTGGATATGGCATTTGCATCAACAACTGTTTTTTTGGAAAATATTGGAAGAAAAAAACAAAGTTTATTTTTCCTGTCTGGGAGAAGATCCTTCTGGGGCTGACCACCGGAAGCGCAGCATGGATGGTCCTTGTATGTGCAGTATCTCTTACAGGACATGGGGGAATCGGGCTCTGGAGAAAGCTGGCGTTGCTGCTTGCTCTGGGGATTACGGCAATTTTCCTGTGGAAAAATAAAAAATTTGGTTGCAGGTCTGTGGATAACTGTCTGAAAACAGAACAGATTGCAGATATGTCAGGGATGAAAAACAGAATGTGGTCAGTAAGTGCAGCAATCTATTCCGTGCAGTCATGCCGGAAACCGTGCTTCAGGCAGCTCTTCTTGCGTTCATCCTCACCATGTTCTTTCTTCAGGCAGGCCGTTTAAACCATGAACTGGACTATGACTCTCTCCACTATGGACTGCGTTCCGCCTATGTCCTGGATAATGGAAACGGTATTTATAAAAATCTGGGGCTGATCGAATCTGGTGTATACCTACAGCAAGGGAGCAGAAGTACTGGTGCTTCCCTTATCCGGTACACCGACTTACGGATTTGTCCTTTCCTTTACTTTCTGGACAACCATAGTCAGTGTAGTGACAGCCGCAGTTATGGGTGCGCGTTTCAGCGGAAAAACAGCCGGTTTCTGGACAGGAGCGCTGGTCAGTGCGATCCCAGGTATTATGAATATGGCGGTTTCTGCTAAAAGTGACAGTATTACGTTAATGTGTCAGCTTATTATTTATGATTTTCTCTGTCTGGCAGTTGTCAGAGAAAATATATGGCTCATCTTTGCGGTAGCTGTTTATCTTCTTTCACTGGTTTACAAACCAACGGCTCTTGTATTTTCTACAGCCTTAGGCGGTGTGGGGCTTGTCAGTCTCCTGATCTTTAAAAAGACAGGAAAACCGGAAAAAAGAGCATTTTTAACATGGATCCTGCCATTATTTGCAACAGCAGGATTGTGGTATCGAACCTGGCTGCTTACAGGAGTTCCGGTAACTTCTGTATATGCAAATTTCTTTGAAAAGATAGGTTTTAAAGTAAAATATCCCTATAACTTTTCCCATGTGATCGGTGATCCGTCTGTCCTTTCCAGGGGAGAAAAAATACACCGGCTGCTGGAACGGTTAAAGGGAGTACTGATCTCTCCGGTAGGAGAAGATATGGAACACGTGATCATTGCCTGGGGAACAGTGCTTGTAACAGCACTCCTGTTATTCTGGATCTTTCAGGTAATAACGAGGTTTATAAAGCATCAGCAGATCTCCCAGTTAGATTTCTTTGATGGTTTTCTTATGATCACACTGTTAATTGGTTCCGCGGCCAGCATTTACACACTTGCCCAGATAGATGGAAATTATTTCATACTGGTGTATGCAGTAGCGGCGATCAGTACCGTGCGGATCACAGGATACTGGCTAAAAACAGAAGAGACAGAAAACATTGCCGCAGTTACAACAGGCAGTGCAGCAGTGGAAACGAAAAAGATCCTCAGGTCCGGCATCTGTTTACTGGCCGTTCCATTCTTTCTCTTCAATACCCTGATCGCATCCTCTACCAGCTGGGCAGGATGCCCGGGCTTTACCTCTTTTAAACTGGTAAACAGAGGATATTATGACCATCGTCATCATACACATAAAAGCTGGGAACGAAGAGGCTGTAAGGAACTTTATTCCCGTTTTACACCTAAAACCCGGGTAGTAGCCTTTGGCTTTCACCCCCAGGTGTTAGATATGGCCTGCAGCGTCCAGAGTTATTATGATATAACAGGAAGCGGTGGGGATGTGTATCTTGTAAAAAACTGGCATATTTTGAAGAATATTTAAAATGGGCCGGAACCAATATATATATGTACAGGCGGGATATCTGGCAGACCAGCCCAGAGCCACACAGATATCGAAGATATGATCGCAGAAGGGACCTTAAGAGATCTTACCTTTGAATGGGGAAATATGCTGGCAAAAGTAGATCTGGATCATCCATTTAAAGAACCGGATGAACGATTAGTACAGTTGTTCCGTGACAATTACAGCATGGAGAAAAACGGGAACTAGTTTAAGGAGGCAGAAATTTGGACACCAGGGAAAGAATTAAATTCAGGATCGGATTTCCAGAATGGAGAAAAATATGAGTGGAAGGACCATGTGATCTCATGGGACTCTGCTGGCATTAGCTGTGTGGGTGAACCATGGAATACAGATCAAAGGCCTTTATATGGATGATCTGTATTTCTGGTCCTGTTATGGTGAACAAAGTTTCTTTGAATATGTATTTCCTATGGGAAGCACCCGTTTCCGCTTCCTGTATTATCTTGCAGCCTGGCTTGAAATGGCAGTGGTAAGAAATCACGTAGCTCTTTTCGTGCCTATTAACATATTGCTGAATGCAGCACTGTCCTGGTATCTGTATTCCATTGCCTGGCGGCTTTCCAGGGCAAAAGCCATCGGCTTCTTTACAGGAGCCATGTTCTTAGCCAGCCGGATGGCGTATTATCAGATCGGTCAGGTTTTAGGACTGATGGAGACAATGGCTCTCTGGATGGCCATTTCCATTCTCTGGAATTTATATCGTTATGTAAACGAAGAAACAGGGAAAAATGTTTTACATTGCCAGCCTGCTGTATTTTGGAGTATGTTTCGTCCATGAACGGTACATGACACTGCTGCCATTATTACTTTTGGCCCTTCTCTTAAAACAGTGCAAAAAATATCCCTCTGGCTCAGTACAATTGTCTCTTTTGGACTGGTACAGCTGATCCGTGCCTTTACCATTGGTTCTGTTCTTCCTGCAGGAACCGGCGGAACCCAGGTAGCAGACACCTTAAATATTTTACAGGCCATCAAATTTGCCTTCAGTCAGGCGGCCTATGTCTTTGGAATTAACGCAGGACCGGAACACTTAAACGGCTGCCCATGGAGTGAAAGCCCTATGTGGGTCAAGGGCTGATCGGTATGGCAGACGGGATGCTCCTTATCATGGTACTGGCGTTTCTGGTAAAATTCATCATGGAAAAACGGAAAGAGCGTAAATTTTCCATGCTGTTTAATACCATGCTTTTTATCGGTTTTATTGCATTAAACATTGCATCTTCCAGCGTGACCATCCGTGTGGAAATGCGTTGGATCTATGTATCCCTAGCTGGTGCATTGCTCTTCCTTTCCTATATCTACGGAGAACTGACAGAAGGAGTAAAAAAGAACTGTATTTAAAACGCCTGTATCCCTGGGGCATTCTCTTTGCACTTTACGTATTACTTATGCTTCCGGCAGAACTGTTCTACCGCAGCTGCTATCCAAAATTGTATCTGTGGCCGGATCAGCTGCGCTATAATTCATTAGCAGAACAGACCTACGAAAATACGGAAACGGGATTTTCGGAAAAACCATTTATATCATTGGCAACAGCTACGAAATGAGCGATTTTACGGCTCGTACCTTCTTTAAAGTATTTGACCCGAAAATGAAGGCAGAGGGCACAAAGGTAGAATTTATAGACAGCATCCGTGATATTGGAATGGTAGATGACCAGATGTTAGTCCTCAGAGAAGATCCTGCTCATAATGCATTCCAGGATATCACAGATTTTGTCCGCAGCCTGAAACTGCAGACCGATTACGGATACTATTCCGACGGCTGGATGGATGAACACGCATCCCTCACTGTGATGGCAGGTTCCACCGGGGAAATAGAACTGGAATTTATGTATCCGGGAGTAATGAGCGGCGGGGAAGCCATTTCCATTACAAAAAGATGAAGAACCGGTCCGTACACTGCCTCTTCATTCCAGCGTAGTAGAAACAACCCTACAGGCAGAACCATGGCAGATGGTCCATCTGCAGTTTGATTATAATTTCTATATGCAGAATGCCAGAGAACAAAGAGGACAGGACCGGCTGGCAGCCATCGTTCACATTACAACACCGTAAAAGAACGTAACTATACGCAGGAGGAGATCACATGAAACTTCCCGGAAACAGGGATAAAAAATAATTGACGTACACGACAGGATAGTTTTACCTTCTTGTCCTCTTCTGGAGCTGGCATTTCTCCTGTGGTATATTAAAAATGCAGCCTGCGATGTAGTCTATTCCGACTACATCCGCCTGGTAAACAGCTATCTGCCAGATGTATTAACCCTGAAAAATTCTTCGTGGCAGATGTGCTTACCCGTATTCCCATCAATTACCTGTCCCGTATCATAAACGTAAAATTTTTTGGCTTTTCCATTACCTTTGACCGGGTATTAGGTGCTGTAAGCGTCAGTCTTGCAGCTGGTGTTTTGCAGCATATTCCCGTCAGCTGAAGATAAATATAAAATGGTTTATCACCTTCATGATCGTTATGTTCAGTCTGAACAAATGGGAGATGCTGACAAATGGAAGCGGCTGGTCCCATTTCTTTGCCTTTGCCTGCTTTTATTATCACCAGATCCTTTTCGACCGATATTACCGGGGACAAGAGCGAAAATGGGACAAAACGATACTTATGCTGCTTCCATGGCTGATCATACTGGGGACAGCCGGTCCCTACTGCGCCATCTATGCAGTTGTTATGATACTGGCATCCGGTGCGGCAGCATTTATGGATACAGGAGAAAAAGAAAACAGTATGTGATCTTTCTTATCTGCACACTGATCCCGCTGCTCCTTTACATTCTCAGCAATTCCTTTGCAGTAGAAGAACATGCAGGGGCAACAGGAAGATCCTTAGGGGAAATATTAAAAGACTTCCCTACATTTCCCATCCGTTTTATCCTGAAATCCCTGGCAGGAATGATGGTTGGCGGTGAAGAATTACAGCAGTGGATCGCAAATGGTTGTATTTCCAACAAAATCATCTATCTGCTGGGAGTCATACTTATGGTTGGCTATCTGTGGTCCCTGTGGCTGAACATAAGTCTTGGCATTTATAAAAAAACATTCTTTCCGTTAATACTCCTTGTATCCGGCGGAGCCAATCATCTTCTCATCTTCCTTTCACGTTACATTTTTGAAAAAGAAGATTATGCCTTAAGCTCCCGATATGCCCTGCAGTTTCAGGTAGGAGTCCTGGGGATCCTTCTCACCTTTGCCCTGGCTTCCCAAATACGCAGGAAACGTATCAATGGAGGACTGGTAAAACGGACAGTGCCTGTTCTTGAAACTGTCTTCTGTATTGCAATCCTAATTGGAAATGGGTATACTACTTATCGTGAGATACAGAAAGCACCTTACAGAGAAGAGAACTTTGAAAAAATGGCAGAAATGGCACCACAGATCCCATTTATGTCAGATCAGGAATTAAAAGAACATTCAAAAGAAATAGATGATCTTTACGAATACCGTAAAGGAACAGATAAGATCCGGGATGCATTCCGTATCCTGGAAGAGAACCACCTGAATATCTTCAGGGACCGGTAACAATATATCCTCCCACAAATGTGGGAGAACATAGATACACTCTCGGAGGAAAAAGATTGAAAATGAAAGTAGTAATTTTAGCAGGGGCTTCGGCACCAGGATCAGTGAAGAAAGCCATTTAAAACCAAAGCCAATGATCGAGATCGGTGAAAAGCCGATCCTGTGGCATATTATGAAATATTATTCCGAATTTGGATACCATGACTTTGTGATCTGTCTGGGATATAAGCAGTATGTAGTCAAAGAATTTTTCGCAGACTATTTCCTGCATACATCCGATGTCACTTTTGACCTGGCAAACAACAGCATGGAAGTACACAACAACTATTCCGAGCCATGGAAAGTCACACTGGTAGATACCGGTTTAAACACTATGACCGGCGGCCGTGTAAAGCGTATCCAGCCATATATTGGAAATGAACCGTTTATGCTTACTTACGGCGATGGCGTTTCCAACGTAGACTTAAATGAGCTGGTAGCATTCCATAAATCCCATGGCAAGATCGCAACGATCACAACTGTCAATCTGGGACAGTCCAAAGGCGTGTTAAACATTGCAGAGGACAATACAGTCCTTTCCTTCCGTGAAAAAGACGATAACGATGGCGCTCTGATCAATGGCGGTTTCATGGTCATGAACCCGGAGATCTTCGATTATCTGGAAGGGGACTCTACTATTTTCGAGCAGGGACCAATGCAGAAACTGGCTGCAGAAGGCCAGATGAAGTCCTTCTATCATGGCGGTTTCTGGCAGTGCATGGATACACAGAGAGAAATGAAAAACTGGAAGAACTGTGGCAGTCCGGAAAAGCACCATGGAAGATCTGGAAAGACTAAGGAGTAATTATGGCATTAACATTAGAAGAATTAAAATCATTCTATAACGGAAAAAAAGTGCTGGTCACAGGACATACCGGATTTAAAGGTTCCTGGCTGGTACGCATCCTTACACTGGCAGGTGCCCAGGTAACAGGCTATGCCTTAAATCCGCCTACAGACCCCAATCTCTTTGAGATCGCAGGTCTGGAAGACACCATTCACAGTGTAGTTGGTGATGTGCGGGATCTGACTCATCTGCGCCGCGTGTTCGATGAAGTAAAGCCGGAGATCGTATTCCACCTGGCAGCGCAGCCTATCGTCCGCGAGTCCTACAAAGAACCGGTCTACACCTACGAGGCCAACGTAATGGGCACGGTCAACATCCTGGAATGTGTCCGCCTTACTGACACTGTACGGTCATTCCTAAACGTAACAACCGACAAAGTATACGAAAATAAAGAATGGGAATACGGATACAGAGAGTGTGATCCGTTAGACGGCTATGATCCTTATTCCAACAGTAAATCCTGTTCCGAACTGGTAACACACAGCTATAAAAAATCCTTCTTTGAAGACGGACGCTGTGCTATTTCCACCTCCCGTGCCGGAAATGTGATCGGTGGCGGAGACTTTGCAAGCGACCGCATTATTCCGGACTGTGTCCGCGCAGCAGCGGCCGGAAAACCGATCATGGTAAGAAATCCACATTCCACCAGACCGTTTCAGCATGTATTAGAACCGCTGGCAGTTTATCTGACCATTGCCATGGAACAGTACAAAGACAGCAAATATCAGGATTACTACAATGTGGGACCAGATGACAGAGACTGTGTAACAACAGGCACCTTAACAGACTTATTCTGTAATGCCTGGGGAGAAGGAATGACCTGGGAGAACCATTGGGTATGCGGACCTCACGAAGCAAATTTCCTGAAATTAGACTGCTCCAAGATTAAAACCGTATTTGGTTGGAAACCAAGATACACAGTAAAAGAAGCAGTTGAAAAGACAGTAGAATGGTCCAAAGAATACTTAAACGGTGCAGACATGTTAGAAGTAACAGACCGCCAGATCCGGGAATTTTTCGCTTAAGGTATTTTTCGGGAGCGTTATCCTGTTCCGGTTGCAAAATTGTAAAGACGTTAATTTGGTTGATTAGGAGATAAAAATATGTTTGAACATACAACAGAAGCAGAAGCAAGAAAACAGATCCTGGATCTGGTAGCTGATTACTGCGATACTTTCCATAAAAAGAAAGGATACAAAGAGGGGGACCGCATTCCATATGCGTCCAGAGTCTATGACCACAGCGAAATGGTCAATCTGGTAGACAGTTCCCTGGAATTCTGGCTGACTTCCGGCCGTTATACCGATGAATTTGAGAAGAAACTGGCAGAATATCTGGGTG
>ENA-OPZN01000632-OPZN01000632.1-human-gut-metagenome-genome-assembly--contig:-NODE-632-length-10129-cov-1.502300_pt1 | contig 10129 bp, 12 predicted proteins | sample MGYA00242483_ERZ504503 | MGnify/ENA primary metagenome ERZ504503 (study PRJEB26092, sample SAMD00036285) | human gut metagenome | host: Homo sapiens | study: EMG produced TPA metagenomics assembly of... | reverse complement strand
CTGAGAGTAAAGATGCCTATCGAGATCTTGCCGGATATGTGGAAGTGCCGGAGCAGACAGCTTCCCCGGAGTCGGCACCCGATCCGACAGAACCAAAACGGGACGATACCGATATTGTCCTGCCTTCGGTAGACTTTGAAACGCTCCGTGAAAATGGACCGGACATCATCGGATGGCTTTCCCTTCCTGATACGGTGCTCAATTATCCGGTAACGCAGACCGACAACAACGAATATTACCTGAACCATCTTTATGACGGAACCTATAACAAGGTTGGCTGCCTGTTTGCCGATTATGAAAACCAGGCAGATTTTTCAGACCGCAATACGATCATTTATGGTCATAATATGCGGGATGGTTCCATGTTTGCGCTGCTGAACCGGTACGATGAACAAAGTTACTTTGATGCTCACAGGCAGATGTATCTCGTTACTCCGAAGGGTGGTTATGTCATGGAGATCTTTGCGGCTTTTGCAGCAAAGCCGGAAGAATCCGGCAGTGAAACTTCTCCCTGGCAGCTTTCCTGGAAGGATGACGGTGCTTATACTACCTGGCTTACAGCTATGAAGGAACGTTCTGCGGTGGAAAGTGATGTGACTGTGACCTGCAGCGATAAGGTACTGACCCTTTCTACCTGTACGCCGGGCGGCACAGGACGCTTCCTTGTCATGGGAAAACTCGTGAAAGTAGATAACGAAATATAGATTTTAGACGGTGCGGGGGCAAAAGCTCCCGCACCTGCTGTTTACAAGGAGGATTTTATTTTATGGTAAATACCATGATTTCCATTCCCGGCTATGTCCATCTTTACCGCTCACTTTTGCGGTTTTACGACATGCCGGAAAATGAAGTCCGGGAAATGCTCTATCTTCTGAATACGGCAAACCTGGACTGCTACGAGTATTATCACCCGGACCGCAGTGTGATCCAGAGCGGACCGGTCGCTTTTTGCGGATGGCTGGAAACGAAAGACTGCCGCCCTTACCGCACAGAGGTACAGCTTTACAAGTCGCTGCTGTTTTTGAAGCGCAGCATTGACCGTGACCTGATCGTATCAGCTCAGAGGGAGGCTCTGCAAACCCTGCGCTGTATCATCTCCAATCTGGAATACCGCTTTTATAAAGCCTATGGCATGGAGATCGAGGACAAACGCACGGTCTATGGGGAATGTACCTACCGTCTGGTTCCAAGGGAGGACGAACCCAGCGTGTGCCTGATGCACGACTGGATCTACCTGCCGAGTGCTTAAAATGTCCCGAATAATACACAATATTCGGGACAAAATAAGAATACGATAGTTCCTATCTCCTGATATAAAATTTGAAACTGATGTATAAATTCTGTTCTATGTGGAATACTATTGCTAAAACTCTTGAAGCCTATTGAAAATTTGTCCCGAATAATATATAATATTCGGGACAAAAGGAGGTGAGCAATATGGCAAATGGCTATTCCAAACAGATTCAGGAGCAGATAAAAGCAGCGGCGGAAGGAACTATTTTCATCAGTTCTGATTTTGCGGATATTGCCGATACGGAAACCATAAGACGGAACTTAAACCGGCTTACACAGGCAGGTATGCTTCGCCGCATTTTGAAAGGTGTTTATGAAAAACCAAAATATAGCAAACTTCTGGATGAATATGTGGCGGCAGACCCGGAAGCGGTGGCGAACGCATTGGCACGAAGTTATCACTGGACGATTGCCCCATGTGGGAATACAGCATTGAACCTGTTAGGTCTTTCAACACAGGTAACAGCAGTATGGTCCTATATCAGCGATGGTCCATATAAGACCTACGAGTGGAACTCTACAAAGCTGGAATTTAAGCACCGGACCAATAAAGAGATTACCGGATTGTCCTATATGACAAGTTTGGTTATACAGGCATTAAAAACGCTTGGCAGATCGAATGTTACGCCAGAAGTCATACAGATGCTTTCCGAAAAACTGACAGACAAGGATAAACAGGCTTGTTTGAAGGAAGCAACAGAGTCTACGGATTGGGTTTACGATACGATACGACAGATTTGTGGAGGTGAAAAGGTACAATGAGAAATATAGCAAGACTTTCAGATAACGACCGCAGGGAGCTGTTCAGAAATACAGCAGATAAAATGGGACTGAATGATGCCATCGTAGAAAAAGACTTTTGGGTATGTTTTACGCTGGATTATTTATTTCACCGCTCACCATGGAAAGAGTCCATCACCTTTAAGGGAGGTACCAGCCTTTCAAAAGCCTTTCACCTGATCAGCCGGTTTTCAGAAGATATTGATTTGATTCTGGACTGGCGTGTATTGGGATATGGCAAAGATGAACCATGGGAGAAACGTTCCAATACAAAACAGGACGCTTTTAACAAAGAAGCCAATGCGCGTGCGGAGGTATTTCTGTCCGAAACATTCTGCCCAGCAGTCAAATCCGGCTTATCTCAGGAAATCGGTTGTGAAGCAAATGTCTACATAGATGAAAAGGATAAACAGACGGTCATTTTCGCCTATCCGCACCTTTTTACAAATACGGCGACCTTACAGGTGATCCGTTTAGAGATTGGTGCGCTGGCAGCGTGGACTCCTGCAAAAACAGCGCAGATCGAACCTTACGCGGCAAAATATTATCCGAAGATTTTTGAGCAAAAAGAAACTGCAATCCTTACCGTTGCCCCGGAACGGACCTTCTGGGAAAAAGCCACAATCCTGCACCATGAAGCGAACAGACCGGAACATTTGGAAATGCCGCAGCGGTATTCCAGACATTATTATGATCTCTACCGCATGGCTGCAACACCGGTTAAAGAAGCTGCTTTTTCCAGGCTTGACCTCCTGAAGAAAGTTGTAGATTTCAAAATGAAATTCTATCCCAGATCATGGGCGAAGTACCCGGAGGCTGTGCCGGGCACATTAAAATTACTCCCGCCGGAATATCGGTTTGCAGCATTGGAAGCGGACTATAACTCTATGCAGGATATGTTGTATGGGGATGTTCCGACATTTGAGACAGTCATAGCAGCGGTCCAGGAACTGGAAAAAGAGATCAATACACTATAAACAATTACATATCCATTTATTTGCCGGCTATTCTAAGATGCTTTAGAATAGCCGGTTTCTTGTTTTCAAAGGAGGGATGCTATATTACGCAAAATGAAGTCAATGCCGTTTTTGACGAACAGGTACGGCTCTGTGCTGATACCTTGAAACGAAAACCAAAGAATACACCGGGGATGACCCGGACCGGCTGATTGCATTTAAGGCAGCGGCAGCTTTACAGCATACAACGCCCCAGCGTGCCCTTGCCGGTATGCTGGCAAGCATATTGTTTCTCTGTACGATATGTGCTTTGCCGAGGAAACAGTTTATCCGATGGACACATGGGACGAAAAGATCACAGACAGTCTTAACTATCTGTTCTTACTGAAAGCGATTGTAAAGGAGGGACATACCAATAAACGAATCGAAGTAAAAATTTTGAACTGCCAGGCGGTAGCGGAAGCAGAAAAAAACATGGTCTTTGCGGCAAGGCTTACCCAACAGGGACATAAGATTGCCTCAATGGACGACCTGATGGAGCTCTACGAAAAATCATTCAGCGTTCAGACAGTAGCAGCTATGGGGGCGCTTCCCCATCCTACCATCCAGAAATTTGCGGTGATCACGGTAGCCATTGTCGGCGCCAGCAGGCGTTTTCTGGCGCAGATCACCCGCCACCAGAACGAAGTAAAATTTATGAGTGCATCGCTGCAGTACAGCAACTATACGGGACAGGCGGATTTCGCTGTCCCGTATTCTATTATGACGGCTCCGGCAGTGGTACGGGAATTGTACTTAAAAAGCTGTCATGAAAGCATGAAATGTTATGAAGCCCTGTGCACTGCCGGAAGCGGGCACGATGCGGCCGGCTATGCCACGCCCCAGGGATTACGGAATGTACTGCTCATCAGCGCCACCCCTTATCAGTGGAAACATATCATCAGCCAGCGGGTATGCCGGAGAAATACTGATGAAACAAGGATTGTGCTGCTAAAGGTCTGGAAGAACTTTATGAACTAAGCCCTGCTTTGTTTGCCCATCACTGACCGGCTTTTGTCAGATGGATCGATGTCTGGAAGGTAAAATGACCTGTGGACGAAAACTGCAGGCAGATATGACGCCAAAGGATATTTTAGAAAAAGACTATCCTGCTCTTTGGGAAGGAGGCTGCCGATGAAAATAAAACTGATTGACTTTGGCGTACCGGAGCACCAGCGTCCTTACCGTCCGCATGGCAATGATGCCGGGGCAGATGTTTATCTGCCCTATGACTGCACCTTACAGCCCGGAGAAATCGCCAAAATTCCTCTTGGTTTTGGACTGGAAATACCGGATGGGTATGCAGGATATATCTTTCCCCGTACCAGTATGGCGGTAAAAGGTCTGGTCTGTGAACTGCCACCTGTGGATTCCGGCTACCGTGGAGAGATCCATGCGATCATCAGCAATGTAAGCAATCAGGCGCAGTCTCTTTTTAAGGGAGCCCGTATCGGGCAGCTTGTGATCACGCCGATCGTCATTGCGGATTTTGTAACCGATCTGGGAACAGAACGAGGAACCGGCAGCTTTGGCAGTACCGGCGAATAGAAAAAGGCTGTTTGGAGAACAGTTTTGAATACTTATCGGTATAGGGAGCGGACATTTTCGAGAACATTATAAAATATAATAAAGAAAGTCACGAAAAAAGCGGCCATTACCGTGACCGCTTACTTTCTGCTATTGAGTTCTTTCATAATACCGAGGATATATTGCATGGATTGAGGATCAAGCTGTCTTGCCTCTGCAATGAATTCCTTCAAGGTTTCCGGGTAAGTATTTCCTTCATCAAAGAATTCCTGCGGAGTCACACCCAGATATTCGCAGATGTAGAAAAAAGACTGCATAGCGGGAAGTGACTTTTATTCTCAATATTATTGATGTAGTTGTTTGCCTGACCTAACGATAAAGACATATCGCGTGCGGAAACTCCTTTTTGTGTCCGCAGCTTCGCTAATCGTTCCGGGACAAAATCTTCATACATCGCCTTCACCTCCCATTCTGTAATAGATTGTACCTTACACCCCCTTTATTATCCGCAAAGAGAAAAAGGGTATTATCGTTGACTTGCTAAATAAAATCTATTACTATGTGAAAAAGTGAAGAATTTTTACCTATCAGATGGAGGGGATGACCGATGAAAGGAAAGACTTGCTGTGTTACCGGACACAGGGATTTGCCGCAGAATGAGATTAACAAAATAAAAGCCGCTTTGGAACATGAGATCGATGCTGCCGTTACAGATGGATTCACCTGTTTTATGAGTGGCTTTGCAGATGGCGTGGATCAGTATTTTGCAGAGCTGGTGTTGGAAAGAAAGCAGACCAATCCGGCGCTGGAGCTGATCGCAGTGATCCCTTACCGCAAGCGTCTGGACAGCCTGAATAAGAAAACAAGAACCCGTGAACTGCTGGAGGCTTGTGCGGATGTTGTTGTCATACAGGAAAAATATCTCCCAAGCGTCTACTCCCACAGAAACCGCTATATGGTGGAGCACTCCGACCGAGTGATCGCTGTATATGACGGACGGGAAACCGGCGGTACGGCAAAGACGATCCGCTTCACCCATCGGATGAAGAAGGAACTGCGGGAAATCCCGGTTGGAGAGATCGTCCTGCCGGATCACTTGAAACCAAAAACAAAATAGATACCTATTGATGCGCTCACTTTGAAGTGGGCGTTTTTTCTTTACCCATTTTTAGGAGGAATGCTTATGTGGAACCTGATTTCATATTCCTTACCTTTGCCGGAGGAATGGCTTCCGGCGTTATGCTGATGTGTCTTATGCAAACCGGAAAACTTGCGGATAAAGAATTTGAAACTATGAAGGAGGAATAAAAATTGAAACTTGTGATTGCAGAAAAGCCCTCTGTTGCTATGTCACTGGCAGCAGTATTAGGCGCAACGAAAAGAAAAGATGGTTATCTCGAAGGTTCCGGCTATCTGGTGAGCTGGTGCGTGGGACATCTTTTGGAACTGGCACAGCCGGAGGCTTACAAAGAACAGTACGCCAAATGGCGGTATGAGGATCTTCCGATCCTACCGGAAAACTGGAAATATGAAGTGCCAAAGGATAAGAAAACGCAGCTTGCCCTTTTGTGCCGGTTGATGAAGGACAAACGGGTGGATTCCGTGGTATGCGCTACGGATGCTGGACGAGAAGGAGAACTGATCTTCCGTCTGGTCTATGAATATGCCGGGAGTAAAGCAAAGCTGATGACGCCTTTGGATTTCCAGTATGGAGGATGCGGCGATCCGTGAGGGCTTGACCATCTCCACCCCGGCAGTGATTACGATAAGCTCTATGATGCGGCGGTCTGCCGGGCAGGAGCCGACTGGCTGATCGGGATCAATGCCACCCGGCTTTTTTCTGTCCTGTATGGTGTCACCCTAAATGTCGGCCGTGTTATGTCACCGACACTGGCACTTTTGGTACAGCGTGAGTCGGATATTGAATCCTTCATCAGTAAGCCTTTTTATGTGCCGGAAATCACCTGCGGAGGTTTTACTGCTTCCGGCGAAAATGACGGAACGATCCGAGGCTGAAAAAATCCGTATGGACTGTGACCACAACTCCGCTTTTGTGCGTTCTGTGGAAAAGCAGGTAAAAACTATACAGCCTCCCCGCCTTTATGACCTTACAACTCTGCAAAGGGAATGTAACCGTATTTATGGCTATACGGCTCAACAGACCCTTGATTATGTGCAATCTCTCTATGAAAAGAAGCTGGCAACCTATCCGAGAACGGACAGCCAGTATTTGACGAAGGACATGCAGGCAACCGCCGCTTCCCTGATCCTGTGGCTGCGTGACAATATGACCTTTGGAAAAGGCTACGCCGGAGAGCCGGACATTGACCGGGTAACAGATGACAGCAAAGTGACTGACCACCATGCCATTATCCCAACTGTGGAAATCGCACGGACAGACCTGTCAGAGCTTCCTTCCGGGGAGCGGGATGTGCTTACCCTGCTTGCCGTCAGACTGCTTTGTGCCACAACGCAGGTACACCGATTTGAAGCGGTCACCGCTATATTGGACTGCCAGGGATATACTTTTACGGCAAAAGGAAAGACTATTTTACAGTCCGGCTGGAAAGAGGTGGAACGGATTCACCGTATGAGTATCAGGCAGAGTGAAACGGAACACAAAGAAAATGAAGCTGTCGCTCTCCCTGTGCTGCAGGAAGGACAGACTTTTGAAGCTGTATCAGCAAGTCTCCGTGAAGGGAAAACTTCACCGCCGAAACACTATACGGAGGACACACTGCTGTCCGCTATGGAGACTGCCGGTGCGGAAGATATGCCGGAAGATGCCGAGCGTAAAGGATTGGGTACTCCGGCTACCCGTGCGGCAACACTGGAAAAGCTGGTTTCTGCCGGATTGTACAGCGAAAGAAAAAGCAGCTCATCTACGGAAAAGGAAAGAACCTGATCGCAGTCCTGCCGGACAATATCAAATCTCCCATCTTAACTTGCAAGAATGGGAATCCATTGACTGAAACAAGTGGAACATGGCGAACTGTCGGCAACATCTTTTATGGATCAGATTGCAGATATGAGCCGGACGCTGGTAAAAGAACATACTACCCCGGAAGAAACGTTTTGCGGATCTGTTTCCTTCTTCCAAAGGAACTGCACACGAAGCCGTGGGGGTATGTCCCCGCTGCGGTGCCCCGGTATTTGAAGGAAAGAAAGGTTTTTTCTGCGGCAACAGGGAATGTTCTTTTGCTCTTTGGAAAGATAACCGTTTCTTTTCCAGCAAGAAAAAATCTATCACAAAGTCTGTGGCAGCGGCTCTTTTGAAAGAGGGCCGCATTTCTATGTCCGGGCTTACAGTGAAAAAACAGGAAGGACCTATGATGCGGAAGTGATCCTGGATGATACCGGCGGTAAATATGTGAATTTCAAGCTGGAATTTCCCGTAAAGAAAGGCAGGCGCAAATGATTGATCGAAAAACCTTTGAATATGGAGGTTATCACTTCACGCCCATACGAAAATTTTACAAAAAGAAGGACGACCTTTCGTCCATATCGAAACGGCTGGCAAGTGACCCCAACTTAGGGCTGTGTACCTATCAGGATCGGCAAAAAGCACCTTATGATTACAAAGACTTTTATACCGTTTCAACAGACAAAGAATGTGATATTTTCCGCTGCGAAGAAAATGGCTTGTTGTATGTACCGGGAAAAACGAACTTTTTATTTACCATGAACCAAAACAGAAAAAGCGGAACCCTATCGCCGATGCCCTTTTCACAGTCCAGGAATGTTACTGATGCAACCGGAATTTCCGGCGGCAGACAAAGCAGTGACCCGGAAAGGTAGGCATTATGGCAGAGAGGGAATTAAAACGCTCGGAGCAGTCTGCAATCCGAAAGCTGGTTACAGAGCTTTGCGCCAACTATGACTTCTCAGGATAAGATCTTGCCTTCCCCTAGACAGCCCTTGCTTACATGCTGAATTAAATGGTGGACCGGTGCTTATTGCCGGTTACTTTGAAAAAGCGGTGTTGCCGGTGGATGCAGCACTGGAATCAGCCATTACCGGCGAGGATACCTCCATGAGACAGAAAATATGGCTCTGTGTGTGGAAAATCATATCTTCCTATAACCAGCCAGGCATATTGCTCCGATGCCTGCCGGGTCTATGCAAGACGGAAATCCGAGCGGAAACGCAAAACGCCGGCAGCGGCAAAACCAACCATGATATGTCCGCAACTTAGCCCCAAAAGTCCTTGATTTTCAATGGCTATTCGCATCTAGTTTTTAAGGGAGCTGTATAAGAATACTCCGGTGCTTTGAAATGAGGTTAAGTTGCGGACAAAACATATATTTTAACAAAAACGGATAGGAGGCGATTTTTTGAATATCAACACGATTACCGCGGAGGACCTTCGCCGCATGCCGGATAAGGAAGGACTGATTTTACAGGGCTGTGGCGGGGATCTGACAGAGTGGGTGGACGGGATCAATGAAATGCTGACAAAAGCAGGCATATTGAAAGATGGCTGTCAGTTTGAGAATGTGGCTGCTTTTCAGCACGGCGACTGACCTGTCTGCTTTACCCGTTTGATGACGTGAAACTGGATATAGGAAAACTTGCCCTGTGGCGTTACAGACCCATGAAGTCTATGGCGGCACATGGCTGTCGGACTTTGTGCCGAATTATTTAGGCGGATTTATAGAAACACCGGAACCATTGGCAGATAAACCGGACTGCCCTCTGATCGGAGCAGATGGGAACATTTTTTAATCTGCTTGGTATTGCTTCCCGTACTTTGCGGGAGCATGGTCTAAAAGAACAGGCAAAAGAAATGTCTGACCGGGTATTTGCTTCCGGCAGTTATGGAGAAGCGCTCTGTATCATTGGCGAATATGTCAACATCACAGATTCCGAACCGGAGCATAAGAATTCTCTCCGTCAGCAGCTAAAGGCAACAAAACCGGCAGACCCAGTAAAAAGCAACAAACTTCCAAACAGCAGGAACGATAAGGAGGGATGCGAAATGGAAAGGAAACGGACCTATGGTGTATGGGCAGTACGAAGCAGCACTTCTATTTTCGGACCGGCACAAAGCTGGTGCAAGGAAAATGGAAAACCGTTGGAGTTTGATAGCAAAGCCGACGCTGAAAACTATGCAAAGGAAGCCAACGAGCATACGACAGCAAATGTCCGATACTATGTGAAAGAAAAAGAACCGGAACCCGGCGCTGTTCGGAAAGGAACATCTCAACCGGAACTGGATGCGCGCAGCCATGAAGAAGTAATACCAAGAAATGATGCAGCGGAAAAACAAAACGAGATTCCGGGCCGACAGATTCCTTCTCAAACAGATCCGCTGGTAGAAATCCGCTCTGCGGTCCATAGTAATTACGCGGGTATGGTCGCTATGCTGGGTGCGGACAACCGTGTGTATTTGGGGCGTGAGGAACGCTGCCATTACCAGAATATGCAGCCATCTTACTATGACAATCAGGACGGTTCCCTGTGTTTTGTCTGTGATCAGCCGACATGTACTATTTTCTTCTATGGGAGAAGGCTGGGCGCATACCCAGGCGGAA
>ENA-OPZN01000631-OPZN01000631.1-human-gut-metagenome-genome-assembly--contig:-NODE-631-length-10129-cov-2.171566_pt1 | contig 10129 bp, 19 predicted proteins | sample MGYA00242483_ERZ504503 | MGnify/ENA primary metagenome ERZ504503 (study PRJEB26092, sample SAMD00036285) | human gut metagenome | host: Homo sapiens | study: EMG produced TPA metagenomics assembly of... | reverse complement strand
TGAAATTTTAGCTACAACTCAAGAAGATATTAGAGCTTTAGCTGATTTGGTAGATGCTTGCATGAAGGAAAATGCTATCTGCGTTTTAGGTGGAAGCAACAAAGTAAACGAAGCTAAAGATGTATTTTAAAAACAGTAACTACTATTTTATAATTTTATAAAATTTTATATTTGTTAGTTTAAAATAATAAAAGACTCCAATAGTTGAATTTAAAATATCAATTATTTTTTACTATCTAAAGAAAACTCTTTAGCTAATTGATAAATTCTATATTTGGACATTAAGCCACCCCCAGGGTTTTCAATTATCCAATATCTTTAAAACGGCTTTCTTAAAGCCTTCATCACAAATCGCTATAGCTGCTCTATCAGTTTTTCCAATAGAATTTGCCATCTCATTTTTGTAAGTTCTGTATATCTCAACAAAACTTTACTATTTTTTGCCATTTTTTCATATTTAGCTTTTGTCGCATCAGCAACATCATTTGCCAATAATATCAATTTAATATTATTTTTACTACTTAAAGCTTTTTCAATGACAAATTCTCCAGACATAACTTTACCAGCACGACATGCAATGCTTACAATATTTATTAATTTAACCTTATTGTTCATCAAGTTTGGCAAATTCCTCTTTTAGCTGTTCATATACTGAATTATCTATCTGACATTTAAAAGATTTTTCTAAACGACGCTGTTTCACTGCTGTATTTAGACATTCAATATTCTTACAAATATAAGCACCACGTCCAGATTTTTTACCTGTGAAGTCTACACTGAATTCACCTTCTGGACTTTTAACTATACGAATCATTTCACGTTTATTATGAGGTTCTTGACAACCCACACATAAACGAACAGGAAGTTTTTTCATTACTTATCGCTCCCTATTATTAATCTACAGAAAAAGATTCTTCACTTACAACATTAATCCATGTTCATATCGTCTGAATCAAAGCCTTCTTCTGCAGCTTGAGTTTCGCTCTTAAATGTCGATTTTCCAACCAGTGAGTTTTGCAGCCAATCTAGCGTTTTGTCCTTCTTTACCAATAGCTAAAGATAATTGATAATCTGGTACGATTACTCTAGACATTTTCTTTTCTTCATTTACTGCAACAGATACAACTTTTGCAGGGCTTAAAGAATTTGCTATATATTTTGCTGGGTCTTCATTCCATTTTACGATATCAATTTTTTCGCCACGAAGTTCATCTACTACAGCTTGAACACGTAAACCTTTTTGACCTACACAAGAACCAACTGGATCGATTTCTTCATTTGCAGAAAATACCGCTATTTTGGAACGCATGCCTGGTTCACGAGCTACAGATTTAATTTCAACTGTACCTTCTTGAATTTCAGGTACTTCAAGTTCAAATAATCTTTTCAATAAACCAGGATGTGTACGAGATACTAAAATCTGAGGACCTTTAGAAGTTCTTTTTACTTCTACTACATAAACTTTAATGCGGTCATTATGTTTATATTGTTCTGTGCTGATCTGTTCAGATGGTGCAAGTACAGCTTCTGTTTTACCAAGGTCAATAAATACATTATGACCTTCCATTCTCTGTACAGTACCAGTTAAAATATCACTAGAACGGTTAGAATATTCCTCATAGATAATACCACGTTCTGCTTCTCTAATACGCTGTACTACTACTTGTTTTGCAGTTTGAGCTGCAATGCGTCCAAAGTTAGCAGGTGTTACTTCTACTTCTACTACATCATCTAAAACAATGCTTTCACCAAATTGTTTTTGAGCTTGTAATAAAGAAATCTCTGTAACTTTATTTTCCACTTTTTCTACAACTTTTTTCTGAGCGTATACATGAAATTCGCCAGTTGCTCTTTCTAAATACACACGCACATTAGAAGCAGTGTTGAAATTTCTTTTATAAGCAGATACTAATGCTGCTTCTACTGCTTCAAATAATACTTCTGGTGCTATGCCTTTCTCCTGTCCAACTTCTTTTAACGCATCTAAAAAGCCTTTATCTTTGGTTGCCATTTAATTACATTTACTCCTTAATCTTAATTTAAAAATCAATATGCAATCTAACTAAAGCAATATCTTTTAATGCTATTTCTCTAGTTTCATCAATAGTAATAATATCTTTTGTATAACCAGTTAATTTACCAGTTATCATTTTTCACTATCAATAGCCTTATATAATGTAATATCCACCACTTTGCCCATTTCGCGTTTAAAATCTTTTTCTTTTTTCAAACGCACGGTCAAGTCCTGGTGAAGACACTTCCAAAATATAGCGGTCATTGATAATATTTAATTCTTCAAGCTTTTCATCCAGTAGGCCGCTTACTTCCTGACAATCATCAAGGCCAATGCCACCTTCTTTATCGATGTATACACGTAAAAACCAATCACGTTCTTTTACATACTCTACATCAACAAGTTCATAATCAGTATTAGCTAAAATTTCTTCAGCAATTTTTTTCAACTGCTTCTTCCACACGATTTGCCATCGAAACACCTCCTGTAATATTATCCCCAATATAAAGTAAAGAGTGGGCGTCTACCCACTCTTTAAGGAATAATCAAATTAACTTCTTTAACTAGTATAGCATAGAAAATTTATCTATGCAAGATTTTATACATTTATACAAAAAATATCTCTATAAAATAATTTCTACTATTTGCAATAGCTTATCATCATATTATTAAATCTGAATTATTTCATTTAACTTTTTCTTTTTCTGAGTTCATCTAATTTTGCCATGACTTCATCATTTATTCTTGAACCGATTTCACTTCTTCTCAATGGCAATACATGCTCACCTGTATATTCATCGCGAATATTTTTTTTTGCTATGTTTTATTCTTCGCCATAATTTATTTGCAGAAATACGATATGCTCCTGCTCCTAAAATCAAAGACTGCTCTGCTCCATCAGAAGTTACTACATATACTTCTCTACCATAATATTTAGTAGCTTCATATACACTGCGTTCAATATAACTATCAGCTGTCTCTTTTTCTTTTGTATAAACTACTTTACAATGTTTAGATTTTTCTTCGACATTTTCTTCCGCATTAGTATATTGTGCGTCAAAAACTATAGTAATATCATATTTTTCATACTGTCCATATTCCATTAAAAGATGAATTAAATTTTTCTCTAGCAAAATCTAAATCATCATTGATGAATTTCTTTAAACTTTCCCATGCATTTATTATATTATAGCCATCTACTACCATGTATTTTTCATGTCGATTTGGTGTCAAATATGTTCTACTTCTATTCATAAGCTATTATTCTCCAATTCAATTTTTTGACATTTCTTATTATACCATAAATACTATTATCTTTGCTTTATACTCTTTCCTATGTTAAAATTTATATCAGTTAATTTTGAATTTATAGGAGGAATTTTCGTGGCTATTTTAGATATAAAAAAAGCTGGTGATCTTGTTTTAAAACAACAAGCTCAACCAATTGAAAGAATTGATAAAACAATCCGTACTTTACTTGATGATATGGCAGAAACTATGTATAAAGCTAATGGTGTAGGTCTTGCTGCACCACAAGTTGGTCAATCTATTCAAGTAGTAGTTATCGATGTAGGTGAAGGACTTTTAGAACTCATCAACCCTACTATTATTCGCAAAGAAGGCACTGAGATAGACACTGAAGGCTGTTTAAGTGTACCAGAAATTTATGGTGAAGTAGAACGTGCTGCTAAAGTAAGCGTTGAATATTTAAATCGTCGTGGAAAACGTCATCGCATTACTGCTACAGGACTTCTTGCACGTTGCCTTCAACACGAAATAGACCATTTACATGGAAGATTATTTATCGATATTGCCAATAATCTTCATAAAGCTCAAAAATAAGAGGTGTTTTCCATGCCAATAAAAAATATTGTTTTCATGGGTACTCCAGAATTTGCTGTACCTTGCTTAGATATTTTAAATCAACACTACAATGTAACTGCTGTATATACACAACCAGACAGACCAAAAGGACGTGGTCAAAAATTAGCTATGTCCCCTGTCAAAGAATATGCTCTAAAACATAATTTACCAGTATATCAGCCAGAAAAAAATCAAAACAACCAGAATGTGTAGCTAAGCTTCGCGAATTAAAACCTGATTTAATTATCGTTGTCGCTTTTGGTCAAATTCTTTCTAAAGAAATACTTGATATACCGCCACTTGGCTGTGTAAATGTACATGGTTCATTATTACCTCGTTGGCGCGGTGCAGCTCCAATCCACTGGTCAATCATCAGTGGCGATAAAGAAACTGGTATCACTACTATGTATATGGATGTTGGTTTAGATACTGGCGATATGATATTAAAAGCTACTACTGAAATCACTCCAGATATGACTACAGCACAACTTCATGACAAATTAATGGTTCAAGGTGCTGATTTATTATTGCAAACAGTTCAATTAATCGAAGAAAATAAAGCTCCTCGTGAAAAACAAGATGACAATTTATCTTGCTATGCTAAAATGTTAAACAATGATAATTGTCGCATTGATTGGACAAAATCTGCCCAAGATATCCATAATTTAGTACGTGGATTGAATTCTTGGCCAGTCGCTTATACTACTTTAAACAATAAGAAATTTAAAATCTGGCAAACAAGAGTAACTACAGGAACTGGAAATCCTGGTCAAATCATAAAATTAACTAAACAAAGTATTATTGTAGCTACTGGTGAAGGTGCGATTGAACTTCTTGAAATTCAACCACCTAATAAAGCAAAAATGCCAGCAAGTTCATATATAAACGGTCATAAACAAGAACTTGAAAATAATGTATCTTTTATCTAAACGTAACAAGCGAAAGTAGCCTAGCTATTTTCGCTTCTTACTAATTTTTACCAATTTTACACTACACGAAAGATTAGGATAACTATATGTATAATGATATTTTAAAAATACTAAAAAACGCTTATTTATAAAATTAGCTACTATTAGCTTATTTAGTATAATGTTTTTCACCTATTTGATTATTTGGTTATGTTATCCACGCCTAGTTGTTTTAGACTTAGCTTTTATTGCCCAATTAGCTTTTACCATTGTTAGCATAGTATTTATTTTCTGTTGTCTATTCATTCTAAATATGATTTTCAACATAGCAAATATAAAAGCCTTTTCTTTTCTTGATAAATATATCTTCAATTTTATCAATTTTCTTTTCCCTATTATCATACTCTGGGGAAAAATTTTCGGCATAGGACGACGTGAAATTGAACGTTCTTTTTATTGCCCTAAATAACTATATACTCACACATAAAAAATATCAAAGTAGAAGCTAAAGACTTATTAGTTATCTCCCCACACTGTCTACAACTAGCGACTTGCCCACACAAAATAACTCATGACATCAATAATTGTAAGCATTGCAATCAATGTACTATTGGCCCATTAATCGATATGGCAAATAGAATGGGTTTTCATTTCCGTGTGGCAACAGGTGGAACTTTAGCTCGTAAAATTGCCAAAGAACTCCGCCCTAAAATGTTATTAGCCATTGCTTGTGAACGTGATTTAACAAGTGGCATACAAGATGTATATCCTCTGCCAGCTGCTGGAGTTTTAAATATTCGACCTAACGGTCCTTGTTATAATACTACTGTAGACTTAGAATTAGTCGAACAAACAATTAAACAATTTATTAAATAACAAAAAAGTTGTAATCTCTTGATTATGTATCATTTGATTACAACTTTTTTATTTCTACTGTTTTTTATCCATCAATTCAGCATACATATCGCTGATGGTTTTTCTGTATACAGGATGTAATTTATACGGAGCAATCTGCATTAATGGTTTTAATACAAAATCACGATTTTTCATATCTGGATGCGGAACTATCAAATCATCTTCACTTATAATATCATCATCATAAAAAATTATATCTAAATCCAAAGTTCTAGGTCCCCAATGTATTTTACGTTCTCTACCTGCATGTTCCTCTACTTTTTGTAAAATCTGTAATAATTCATCTGCTGGTAAAAGTGTTTCTATCTTCATAACACCATTTAAAAATACATCTTGTTCCACATTTCCATATGGTTCTGTAACAATTTTATCTGAAATAGCTACTATATTTATCTGCGGTAAATTGCTCAAAGCTTCAATAGCTTCGTCTATAAATTTTTCTTTATCTCCTAAATTAGAGCCGAACGCTACAAAAGCTTCATGCCAACCACGTTCAATTTCTACAGATACGGACTCAAATTCCTTTTCGATAGGTGCATGTGGTTTTCTAATTTCCAATAAAATACTTTTTACTAACTTAAATTCTAATAATAATGCCTGTGCTAATTGTTCAGCTACAGTTTCAATCAAATCATAAGTATGCTTAGTCATAAAATCATGAATAAAATCGCATACTGTTCCATAATTAGTAGAAGCGTCTAAATCGTCATTCATGCCAGCTTTTCTTGTATTTGTATATAATTCAGCATTAACATAAAAATACTGACCTTTTTCTTTTTCTTCATCATATACTCCATGATAAGCATATACTTCTAAATTATCAATGCGAATTATATCCATCAAAATTACCTCCAGCATATTTTATAGCTTCTGCCATTTTTATAGCTCTTAAATTTTCTTTTATATCATGAACTCGTACAAAAATCATAATCTGCTAACACTGCCATAATAGATGTAGTAATTGTACCTTCTACTCTCTCATCAGCAGGTAAGTCCAAAGTTAATCCCACCACAGATTTTCTTGAAGCTCCTAATAATAAAGGAAAATTCAATTTGTGTAGACTAGATAAATTTTTAACATAATTAAATTTTGTTCATATGTTTTAGCAAAACCAATACCAGGATCTAAAATTATCTTATCTTCTTTTATTCCAGCTTTTTGAGCAATATCTATAGTTTCTTGTAAATCCTCCACTACATCAGTCAAAAATCTTTATAATTCATATCTTTGCGATTATGCATCAAACAGCAAGCCACATCATTATCTGCTATAACTTTAGCCAAAATATCATCATATTTTAAGCCCCAAATATCATTGATTAAATCAGCACCTGCTTTTATTCCTTCTTTAGCTACATTTCCCTTATATGTATCTAAAGATATTGGCACATCAAACTCTTTTTCAAATTTTCAATAACAGGAACAATACGTGATATTTCCTCATCATCACTCAAAAGTGTATATCCAGGTCGTGTTGACTCTCCGCCAACATCTATGATATCTACACCTTCTTTTATCATTTCTTGCGCATGAAATAAAGCTTTATCTAAAGAAATTAAATCTACCGCCATCAAGAAAATGAATCAGGTGTTACATTCAAAATTCCCATAATATAAGTATGTCTACCAAAATCAAACTCTCTACTACCAATTTTCATAAAAATACCTCAAATAATTAATATTTTAATTTTAAATTTTTCTTTTCATCTTTCCAATTACAAATAGGCTCAACTTGACAACAAAAAACAAGCCCTGCTCATTTTATCAGCTCGATATAATAACCCATTTAAATTCTTTTCTTCACTAGTTTTACTATCTCTATGTTTTAAAATAGCTTCAATGATTTGATTTTTTTTCTTCTACAGTGAAATCGCAATCATCTAAAATTAAAGGAGCAATTTGCGCACTAGATATTTCATGACCAATTCCTTGACGATATTGAATATGACGACCAATATCATGTAGTAAAGCTGTCGCATAAATCATATCATCGCTAATTTTTAAATTCTTCTTTTACATTTAAAATCATCATCAATCTAGCCACATCTAAAAAATGACCCATATCATGTCGGCAAAAATACGATTTGTTTCCTCTTTAGCTATCTCTTTATAACATTTCTTAAATATTCTATGTTGTATAATCGTATTTTTACAATCAAAATTCATCTTCTTTGCTCCCTAAAATTCAAAAATACATATAACTCAATTATAAAAGAAATCCCATAATTAAACAATAAAAAAAACGACTTCTACTCAAATTATCATAGAAGTCGTTTTTTATTACACTAATTATTTATTTAATTTTGCAGTGATAATACGACGAGCAAATTCAATGATTAAGAGAATATTTACTAATAAACCGAGCCATTGAGCTGTATCACCAAAGCTATCGCCTACCATACGAAGTGGAGCTTCACTACCACCAGATGTTACAGAAACAACGATAATACCAGCAAGTAATACACCCATTAAGGATTCACCAACAATCATACCAGAAGCAAATAAGATACCACGACGATTGCATGTATCTACATCATCAACAACATTTTGAGGACTGCGAACTTCTGCACGTTTTACGTAAATAACGATTTACTACATAAGAAAGTACAGCACCTACTACAAGTGGCATCTGTAAAGTTGGTGGAAGATATATACCCATACCTACAGCAAGAGGTGGTAAACTAAGATTTTTTGTAGATTTTTTCAAGAGTACATCAATGATGATAATGATAATACCAAAGATTACACCATAAAGAATATATGACCAATCCATGCTATTATTGAAAATACCCTTAGCAATTGTTGCCATCAAAGTAGCCTGTGGAGCAGACAATACCTGATTTACATCCATATCAGGACGTGGCATTGCACCTGGGAAACCATACGCTTCATAAAGTAAGTTAAGTACAGGAGCAATAGCGATTGCGCCAGCGATACAACCAATTAATAAAGCTACCTGCTGTTTCCATGGAGTTGCACCAACAAGTAAACCAGTTTTTAAATCCTGTAAATTATCATTGGAAATAGCAGCAATACTTGTAATAACACTTGTGATAAAAATAGCAAATGCAGTAGCAAATAAAGTACCATATTCAGAGCTAAATAAACCTGCAAGGTTACCTAATGCTAATACTACAAGGGAAGAAACAATGATACCTAAAATACCAATACCAGAAATTGGACTGGAAGAAGTACCGATAAGACCTGCCATGTAACCGCAAGCAGCAGCTACGAAGAAGCCCATACCTACAGCAACAATAATACCAACTACTATGTACAACAAAGTCATACCTGTGGATAAATTGCCACCAGCTAAGAAGGAATAGAATACACCTATTAAACCGATAATGATTAATACGAATACAATACCAATGCTTTTTGGTGTCATATCTGTATCCATACGATGTAAATTATCATTAGATACACTATTATCAGATACAGCTTTAATAGACATTTTAATACCATCTAAAATAGGTTTTAATAAAGTAATTAAAGTCCAAATAGCAGCAATACCAATTGTACCTGCACCCATAAAACGAATTTTAGAAGACCAAATACTAGTAGCTACTTCACCAATAGCCACACCAGATGGAATGTCAGATATAGACATAAAATATGGTACAAAACCTAACCAAGTAACAACTAAACCAAATAAAATTGCTAAACCACTAGCAAGACCAATAAGGTAACCTGCACCTAATAAAGCAGGAGAAAAACCTAATGGAAGACAAGTTACTACATTTTTGCCCAAATGAATCCAATTCATCATTTCAGCGGAAAGATATCCAAATCCACTAGAAAATAAATTGATAAGTGCAGCGATAACACCACCACTTACAATATCTTTCATGCCAGTAACGCCTTTTTTCTCGCTAACACTAGCACTACCAACTTTCAAAATTTCAGCAGCAGCACGACCTTCTGGATAAGGCAAATCTGTATTAACTACCATTGCACGACGAAGTGGAATAGTGAATAATACCCCTAAGCAACCGCCACATGCACAAATCATTAAAGTTTGCCAAAATTGGAAGCCTTGCCAATAACCAATCATCAATAAACCAGGAATAACGAAAATTACTGCGGATAATGTACCAGCAGACAGATTGCTTGAGTCTGTTACAAGGTTATTTTCTAAGATATTAGAATCCTTGCACATACGCAAGATAGCCATAGAAATAATTGCAGCTGGAATAGCAGAAGAAAATGTAAGTCCTACTTTCAATCCCAGATACACGTTAGATGCAGTAAATACTATTGTTATAAAATAAACCAAGTATAACCCCTCTAAGTGTAAGTTCAGGCAATTTTAATTCATGGCTCATGAAATCATGATTTTTCATAAATAAAATCTCCTTTTTATAAAATCATGATATATTGTACAATAGTATTGTACAAAGTGCAATACTAAATACACATTAAAACATTTT
>ENA-OPZN01000629-OPZN01000629.1-human-gut-metagenome-genome-assembly--contig:-NODE-629-length-10219-cov-2.245541_pt1 | contig 10219 bp, 17 predicted proteins | sample MGYA00242483_ERZ504503 | MGnify/ENA primary metagenome ERZ504503 (study PRJEB26092, sample SAMD00036285) | human gut metagenome | host: Homo sapiens | study: EMG produced TPA metagenomics assembly of... | reverse complement strand
ATTACTATAGACCAGTTTGTTAATATTTTTATAAAAAGGAAGTATAAACATGTCTACAAATGTCAAAAACAGATGCTAATATTAGCGAAAATAAAAATAATATTTTTAATTACACTTTTAGCTTCAATCTGCTCATTAGGTCCGCTTGCTACTGATATGTATTTGCCAGCATTACCTCAAATGACACTTGATTTTGCAACTACACCATCTATTATTCAATTAACACTTACATCTTGGCTTATTGGTCTTGCCATAGGGCAAGTCATAGCAGGACCATTAAGTGATATTTATGGCAGAACAAGACCTCTTGTTTTCGGTTTGATAATTTTTACTATCTCTTCTGTAGCTTGTATTTTTGCCCCATCTATTGAGCTTTTTATCTTTGCTCGTTTTATTGGTGGCTTTGCTGCTTCTTCCGCTTTAGTTGTCAGTCGTGCTATTGCCAGTGATATCTATAAAGGAACAATGCTCACTAAATTCTTAGCTACAGTAATGATTATTCAAGGTCTTGCTCCTATAATTGCGCCAGTACTCGGTGGTCAATTATTGCGTTTCTTCTCCTGGATAAGTGTTTTTGTTATTTTAACTCTTGCCGGCATCGGTATTACTCTTTTATCACTATTAAAATACAAAGAAACTCTTCCTGAAGAAAAACGTTTAAAAGGCGATATTGCCCATATTGTTAAAGTATTTTTCAGTTTATGTGCTAGACCTTATTTTGCTAGCTTATGTGCTATTCAATTCTTTGTTTTCTGTTCCTTGTTCGCTTATATATCTGGCATGCCTTTCATGCTTCAAGGTATTTATAATTTCACACCACAAGATGTTTCTCTCGTTTTTGCTTTCGTCGGTATCGGTATGATGATAGCTGGTAAAATCACTAATATTTTAACAGGTCGCATACCTGACTCTAAATTATTACTTATAGGACTTTGCCAAGGTTTGATTTTTGGTATATTATTTTTAGTAGGAATTGTTTTAGATTTTTCTATATATGTATTGATTATTTTATTGCTATTAACTCAAACAGCATTACCACTCACTGCTTCCACTAGTTTCTCACTTGCTATGCAAACTCAAAAGAAAGTTGCTGGTAGTGCTTCTGCATTACTCGGATTTTTCTCCACAATCTCTGGTGGTTTCGTAGCACCTATTGTAGGTATTGGTGGTGGTACTACAGCTCTTCCTACAGCCTTAGTAATTGCTGTTGCTGAAGTTTTAGCATTAATTATCTTCTTAACTATCACTAGAAAATATGTTAAAACTATAGCTTCTAATACAAAAGGATAATTGCCTATGAAAACAAATACAAAAGATATCTTTATTGATACAGCCTCCTCTTTATTTGCTAATCAAGGATATCACGCCACAGGAATTAGTGAAATTCTCAAAAAAAGTAATGCTCCTAAAGGCTCACTTTATTATTATTTTCCCCAAGGAAAAGAACAACTTGCTCAAGAAGCTTTGCAAAAACTGCTGAAAAAATTTCTACAGAAATTTTAGATGTATTAGCTAAAGCTTCTACACCGCTTGAAGGCTTGCAACAACATTTAATATATATTGCGCAAAAGATTGAAAAAGATTTATTTCAACCAAATGTTTCCATAAGTCTAATAGCTTTAGAAACTTTTTCTTCTAATGAAATAATCCGCCTAGAATGCGAACGTACTTTCCAGCAAATTCAAAATATCTATAAAAACAGTTTTTTAAAAATTGGATTTACAGGAAGAATATGCTGATTTTCTAGCTATGACTATGGTCATGCTGACAGAAGGTGCCATTACTTTATCTTTGACTAAAAAAATACTCAACCTTTACATCAATTAGCTAATAATCTGCCTTTGCTTATAAACTTTAATAATCTTTTAGGGGAAAATTATGCTAAATAATGATGATTTTAATTTATTAAATACACTTTTTCCTGCATGGCAACAATTAACTACTAAACAACAACAAATCATTTCTCAAAATGCTTCTTTAATTCAAGTAAAAAAAAAATAATTTTGTGCATACAACTAAAGAAGGTTGTTCTGGTATTTTAATCATCAAAAAAGGACAATTGCGAGTTTATACTTTATCTGAACAAGGTAAAGATATCACTTTTTATCGCTTAAATGATGGCGATATTTCCATATTATCTGCCTCTTGTGTGATTAAAGATATTACATTTGATTATTGTAAGCTGCACACTTGTGATTTAAATCATGAGTTAGGCAAACAAAATAGTCAGCGTATATAGAAATATGTACGTAGAGATAGACAAAGAGCTATCCAATACTGTTTGAATTGCTGGAAAACCCTAAAGATATCTGAACTACAACGTAAACATGAAATAAAGTTAAGCGTGAATGTGGCGAAAGCAGAAAAAATCAGATATATAGCATAAGGTTAAATCCTAAGTGCTGAAAAATGGATAATCAGCAGCGAAGCTCCGAATAGGAGAACGTTCAACGACTATTCCTCTTGAGGGAAGTACTCAGTAAGCGATTGACTGAGGAAGTGGACAGACTCTAACAGGTAAAGCTGAGGGATAAGATATAGTCTGTGCCGTTACGAAAGTAACGGAAGTTCATAAGAGAACTGTATAGAAAGTAGCGTTTCTATATGAACGAGACCTCATAATACGACTAAAGTAGAACCTAGAGTTCTTGTATATATTATTTAAAATAAGCAGTTAATATATAAACACTTGTTACATTATTATAGATATGTCATGATTATATTGAGTGACAATATGGAAGTAATATATGGCAGAAGATATGTTTATTCATTAGAAAGAGTAAGTGTTTATTATGGAAAAAGCTTATAAATTTAGGATATACCCTAATAAAACACAAGAGTGTTTACTTCAAAAAACTTTTGGCTGTGTACGTTTTATATATAATTACTTTTTAGATAGAAGAATTAAAGCATATGAACAAAATAAGAAGACTATAAGTTATAACGAATGTTCAAAAGAGCTTACTCAATTAAAAAAGAAAAAAGTGGCTTAAAGAACCAGATAAATCCTCTTTACAAAATGCTTTAAAGAATTTAGATACAGCATATAAAAACTTTTTTAACAGACAAAAAGTAGGCTTTCCTAAATTCAAATCTAAAAAGAATCGGTATAAATCGTACAAAACAAATATGACAAATAACAACATTGTATTTTTAGGAAATAAAATAAAACTACCTAAAATAGGCAAGATAAAAATAAGAGATAAATATTGCCAAATAGAAGGTAGGATTTTAAGTGCGACAGTATCACAGACTCCTAGTGGAAAATATTACGTTGCACTATGCTGTACAGATGTGCCTCAACCTGAATTCATCAAAACGAATAAATATGTAGGTTTGGATTTAGGAATAAAGGATTTTGTCATAACCTCAGATGCAGTAAAATATAGCAATCCTAAATATTTGCAGAAATCATTGACTAGATTAGCTAAACTCCAAAGAGAGCTTTCTCGAAAAACAAAAGGAAGTTCAAATTGGGAAAAGGCTAGAGTAAAAATGGCTAAATTGCATAGAGAATTGCTAATCAAAGACATAATTTACTTCATCAAGTGACATGTCAACTTATCAGAAAACTACGATGTAATCTGTCTTGAAGATTTACAAGTTTGAAAAACATGATGAAAAAATCATAAAATTAGCAAGAAAATATAGTTTGATGTCAGCTGGTCAGAGTTTATAAGACAACTAACATATAAAGCCAAATGGTTTGGTAAAATTATTGTCAAAATAGATAAATTTTATCCTTCGAGTCAATTATGTCATGTTTGTGGATATAAAAATACTGAAGTAAAAAACTTAAATGTTAGAAAATGGGACTGTCCTAAATGTAAAACACATCACGATAGAGATGTAAATGCAGCTATAAATATTAGAAATGAAGGATTAAGAATATTAAACATAGCTTAAATCTTAAATAACATATATAAGAACCGTAGGAACTATGGGGATAGCTCGGAGATACTGTATTCGTTAGAATACTTGACCGAGAACCCCCGCGACTTTTAGTCGTGGGAGGTTCAGGAACATGTGGATAGATTTTTTAATAGCGCTAGATTATTAGATATAAATTTAGGTTTTTTACTAAAGAGTATTTAAAAAACTTATTGAATGAATTGGTACAAAAATTAGATAATGATGAGCTATTTGTATATTGGCAAGCTACTCGTGGCGGTAATGGGCTTAGAAGCCATAATTATGATAAAGAGCAAAAAGCTAATTTATGGATAACAATTTGCCCAGAAAAATAACTGATAAAGATAGAGAATATAAATTGACTTCTATGGAAGATACAAGATTTTTACATTGTAATATTAAGACTTTGAATTTAATTCCTAGTGTAGTAGCTTATCAACATGCTAAGGAAAATAATTGTGATGAAACTGTATTTCATCGCGGGAATATAGTTACAGAATGTGCTCATAGTAATGTGCATATAATCAAAGATAAAAAAATTTATCACTCATCCTGCTGATGAATATATTTTACCTGGTATTGCTAGAGCGCATTTATTAAAAGCATGTAAAGCATTGAACATTGAAGTAGAAGAAAGACCTTTTACAGTAGATGAATTAATCAATGCTGATGAAGTAATTGTAAGTAGTTCTGGTGATTTGTGTATTCGTGCTACAGAATTTGAAGGAAAAGCTGTAGGTAAAAAGATAGTGATACTTTCAATAGATTGAAAGAGTATATTTATCAAGAATGGTTAGAATGTACTAAAAAATAAAATTGAATAGATTTAAAAATTGTTCATAAAACATTTGACAATGAGAATTGTTTTCAATATAATTGTTTATGTAATTTTTAAAAGAGAGTCTAGAACTCCATAGAATATATTTTTGAATAAAATTTTTGTGTGTATTTATCTTTATTTAGAGCATAGGAAAATTTTATTTTAGATTTATTCTATGGAGTTTTATCTTTTTAACGAAGATTATTATTTAGAGAAAGGTGCGTTTAAATTGGATTTTATTATTAGTGCATTAGAATTATTTCATCATGGTGGTTGGGTGATGTATCCACTTTTAGCTTGTTCTATTTTTAGTTGTTGCTATTGGCATTGAGCGTTTTATCTATTATAAGAGAACTTGTGGCGATAATAAAGATATGGCTCAACAAATTTTAGCTTTAGCTAAAGAGCGTAATTGGCAAGAAACAGAAAAAGTATGTGCTAATAATCGTTGCTTTGTCAGTGATGTATTGGCGATAGGCTTAAAATATCGTGAGTGTCCAATCTCAATGAAGGAAAGTTTTGAGGAATATATTTCTGTTAGAGCAAATGGTTTAAAACGAAATTTAAATTATTTAGATACTATTGTTACAATGGCTCCGCTGTTAGGTTTATTAGGTACAGTAGTGGGGATGATTAGTTCTTTTAAAGTATTAGATGTTGCTGGTGATAATCCTGCATTAATCACTGGTGGTGTAGGTGAGGCATTAATCGCAACTGCTACTGGTCTTTGTGTAGCCGTGCTAGCCTTGATTGTGCATAGTTATTTTAGTAATCGCTTAGATAGTGTTTTGACTGATGTAGAAAATGTTTGTACTGTAGTGATTAGTAAGGCAAGAGGTAAATAATAATGAATATACGTAGTAATCGCGTGGCAAGACCACCACGATTGATGATTATACCGATGATTGATATTATATTTTTCTTGATGGTGTTTTTCTTATTTAGCACTTTGCAAATGGTTTATCAAAAATCCATGCCTGTTAATTTGCCAGTAGCATCTTCTAGTCATCAAGAAGCACCAAAGCCAGTGTCTATCACATTGATGAAAGATGGCACAATCAGTATAGGTGATACTGTGGTGGGCATAGAAGAAATAAAACCACGAGTGGAACAATTAGCTGATAAAGCAGATACTCCTGTGATTTTAAGAGCTGATGAGAATGTAGAACATGGAAAAGTAATCAAAGTGATGGATGAAATCAAGAGTGCAGGTGTAACAAAATTATCCATAGCTACTCAGGAGAAATAAGTCAATGAAAAAACATAATTTGGAAAAAATTCTTTTTCAATATCATTTGTTTTTCATTTTATAGTAGTCATAACTATTGGTGCTATGGTAGCAGGTTTTCATCAGGAGATACAAAGACCAAAAGAAGAATTGATTACAGTCAATCTAGCGGATACACCAGAACAGATAGCAAAAGCTCAAGAAAAATCATCATTTAATTCATTTAGTAAAGATATAGAAAATATTTTTAAGCATAATAGTGATAATGATAATCAAAATATTGAAAATAAAAATAATGAAGTAAATGAAAATAAAGATATAAAACAAATAAATAATGTAGAAAATAAGCAAATTGAAAAAGATGAAATTAGTGCAGAAGATGGAATTTTACCAGCTTCTAATAATATGACAAATGCAATATCAGAAGATGATACGCAAGCAATTAGTGGCGGTATTGGTCAGGGAGATGGTGAGAATTTTTCTGGTAGCGAAAATAAAAATAGTGGCAGTGGAAGTGGTGGCACAGCAGAAGGTATAACTGGTGACGATAATGGAAAGCTGGTGGAAGAGCAAATGTTACAGAAGATAGATATAGTGTAGCAAGTAGATTTGCTCAAGCTGTGGAAATCATAAATCTTATCCGTATGCAGCTGTTAGATTAAATCAGCAAGGCACAGTAATTATCAATGTAACTATTGATGCAAGTGGAAATTTAATCAGTGCAGGTGTAATTTCTAGCGTTAATGGGAATTTAGATAAGGCTGCTTTAAATGCAGTATATAATGCATGTCCATTTAGTCATGGTTTAGGTGAAAGTATTAGTATGAATGTTCCTGTTAATTTTTATTTGAATTGATATTGAGAAAAGAGATGTTTTTGATGCAAGAAGTTATATTAAAACAAGAAGAAATCGAAAATATTATTATAGATGATGAAAAAAAAGACGAAAAGAAAACGTTAACTAAATTGCCAGAACATAGATGTAAGCGATGTAATAGATTGCTTTTTTTATGGAAAAGTTAAATATGTAGAAATAAAATGTCCTAAATGTAGTTGTATAAGTAAAATTGGCAAAGATGTAAATAAAATTTGTATAAAAAGTTGATTGAAAAATAAAGAGGTGAAAATATGAGTGGCTATTTAAGAAAAGTAATCTTTGGCATTATTTGCTTGATAGCTATTGGCGGATTATTTTTAGGCTTTCGCTCACATGAAGAAGATACAAATAATATCAGTTTCAACAAGAGTCGTTACAGATAGCACAGGTAGAGAGGTAACAATACCAACACATCCTAAACGTGTAGTATTATTAAATGCTTCTCATTTAGATTTATATTATTATGCTGGCGGTAAAGAGACTAATACAATAGTGGGAAAACCTACTTCAGAAGCTTTGAGTGATGAAGTCAAAGAAGGAACAAAAAATATAGAGCAAATCGGTGTAATTCACAATCCTAGTGTAGAAACTATTTTGAAATTACAACCTGATTTAGTAATTGGTGTAAATGTACCTTTTCATCAGCAATTAATTCCTACTTTGGAGAAAGCTAATATTCCTGTGTTGATTAAATCTTTAGACACATATGAAGATGTGATATCCACTTTAGGTTTTTATGGAGAATTAACAGGAGAAGAAGAAATTGCTCAAGCAAAAATCAAGGAAATAGAAGCTGATTATGAAAAAGCGATTGCTAGAGCAGAAAATAAAACAGCTCCAAGAAGTTTGATAATTTGGGGAACGACAGATAGCTTTAGCATGGCAACAAGTAAATCATTTACAGGAGATTTATTAAAACGCTTAGGTGGTAATAATATAGCAGATAATGTGGATTCTGTAGCAAAAGACAGTGGCTATATCCCATTAGGAATGGAATATATTGCTACACAAGATCCAGAGGCGATATTTGTAGTAACTCATGGTGATGTGGACGCAGTAAAAAATAGTATAGATGAAAATTTAGGGCAAAATCCTTTGTGGCAAGATATATCTGCTGTAAAAAATAATAGAGTATATGTATTACCATATCAGTTATTTGCTGTAAATCCTGGTACTAATATAGCTAAAGCGATAAATATATTGGCAGATGATTTATATTTACAAGAATAAAAAATATGAGGTATGGTAATGGCTATTACTAGTATAAGTGAAAAGATAAGAGATCCTAGAAGTAAAAAACGCAATTTAGTGATGTTTTTGGGATTGATTTTGTTGGTAGCAGTTTTATTTATCAGCATGATTATAGGTACAGCAAATACATCATTTAGCGATTTATATAATGTGTTTGTAGGTGTTCAAAATACAGAAAGTTATAGAATTTTATATCACATCCGCATTCCTAGAGTGCTTACAGCAATGTTTGCTGGTATAAATTTAGCTATTGCAGGCTGTATATTACAAGGTGTATTGAAAAATCCATTGGCAGATCCAGGTATTATTGGGGTATCAGCAGGGGCTGGTCTTGCTGCTATGGTAGTCATGATTATTTTACCTGAATATACGAATATGGTGCCAATCGTAGCTTTTGTAGGAGCGATGGTAGCGACTTTAATTTTATTTGCACTGGCATGGGAAGAGGGTATTCAGCCACTTAAATTGATTTTAGCGTGGTGTGGTCAGTTTCAGCATTTTTTGCTGGCGGTATGACATGTTTGATGGTATTTTTCTCCGATAAAATTCAAGGTACAGTAAATTGGATGGCAGGTGGTTTTTCAGGTGCTTCATGGAAGCATGTAACTATGATTTTGCCATATACTATCATTGGTTTAGTAGGTGTGAGTATCAGTAGTAAATTGTTAAACGCTTTGCAATTAGGTGATGATGTAGCAAAAAGTTTGGGAACACGAGTGGAAGCTACAAGATTTTTCCTCGTTACGTTGGCGGCTTTATTAGCTGCTTCTGCTGTAAGTGTGGCAGGTATGCTCACATTTGTTGGTCTTATAGTGCCACATATGATGCGTTTAGTAGTGGGTTCTGATTTTAACTATTTATTGCCAAGTTCAGCTATTTTTGGTGGAATTTTATTGATTATAGCAGATACAGTGGCAAGGACTGCTTTTAGTCCTATAGAGGTGCCTGTAGGTGTATTTATGTCATTTATTGGTGCACCGTTTTTCCTTTATTTATTGAAAAGGGGAATGCAAAAGAGATGATTTTACAAGCAGATAAACTTACATTGCAATATGGGCAAAAAATCATTGCTGATAAATTGGATTTCAAGGTAGATAAATCAGAGATAATAAGTATTATTGGGCCAAATGGTTCAGGAAAATCCACATTATTAAAATCTTTAGGTAGATTATTAAAGCCTACACATGGGACTGTTTTATTAGAAGGAAAAGACATTCAAAAAATGAAACCTGGTGATATAGCACGCAAGATGTCAATATTGCCACAATCTTCAACGGCTCCAATGGATATGACTGTTTATGATTTAGTCTGTTATGGTAGAATGCCACATCAAGGATTATTTTCTTCGCCAAATAAAATTGATGAAGAAAAAATCGAAGAAGCATTGACGCAGACAAATACATCACATATGCGATATCGAAGATTAGATACTTTATCTGGTGGCGAACGTCAAAGAGCATGGCTGGCAATGGCGATAGCTCAAAACCCAGAGATTTTATTATTAGATGAACCGACTACGTATTTAGATGTAAAAACATCAATTGGATTTGATGAATTTAGTATATAAATTATATGAAACAAGAAAAATCACAGTGATTATGGTCTTGCATGATTTAAACCATGCTGCTAGATATAGTCATCGCTTAGTAGCGGTGAAAAAAGGCAAGATTTTTGCTGAAGGTTGGTACAAGATGTATTTACAGAAAAAATACTTTGTGATTTATATGATGTAGAAACGTCAGTCATGTCTTTAGAACAAAATGGACAAAAACATTTAGTTTGTTTCCCTTATGATAGTAAAACAAGGGGAAGAAAAATTAGTGCAGGTTTTAAGTTTAAACAAGATAAATAAACAAATTAAGGATAAAATTATTTTAAAAGATATAAGTTTCACACTTGAAAAAGGCGAGATATTGGGGCTTTTAGGTCCTAATGGTGCTGGTAAAACGAGTATGATGAAGATAATATCTGGTTTAAGCAGAGCAAATTCAGGTAAGCTTGATATTTTAGGGATTGATGCTGATAAAGAAAGGGCAAAGATAAAGTCTCAGCTAGGTTTTGTCATGCAGGATAATAATATGGAAAGAGAATTTTCTGTTAAAGAGCTTTGCTTATATTATGTCTCGTTTGT
>ENA-OPZN01000628-OPZN01000628.1-human-gut-metagenome-genome-assembly--contig:-NODE-628-length-10224-cov-2.686442_pt1 | contig 10224 bp, 13 predicted proteins | sample MGYA00242483_ERZ504503 | MGnify/ENA primary metagenome ERZ504503 (study PRJEB26092, sample SAMD00036285) | human gut metagenome | host: Homo sapiens | study: EMG produced TPA metagenomics assembly of... | reverse complement strand
TTTCGTTTTTATTTATTTTATCATATCACGAAGTTATTATGAATAAGAGGATGGAATGAGATGAGAAGAAGAAAGAAGGACTCTGGTTTAAAAACAGCGCTGTTGCTGATCGTGGCCATTATTTTTATGATCATGGCCATCAGTGTTATAGTGATCGTTTTGGAAAGATCCATTCAGATTATGAAAAATTGGATATGACCAGGGCAAGTGAAAAACAGACACTGGAAATATCGGCAGCTGAGACAAAAGAAACGGATCAGCTGGGCTGGGAGGAAACAGAGGACGGCTGGAAGTATAAGATCGATGAAAAGACCTATGCCGTGGATCAGTGGCTGGAAATAAAAGGATTTTTGTATCATTTTGATGACAAGGGGATCATGGCAACTGGTCAGTGGAAAGGAGATGGCCAGATCTTTACCTGCCATGATGTAAAAGGATACCTGAAAAATATTGAGCCGGATCCCAACTATGTACCGGAAGATACAGGGGAAGACCTGGACAGTTTTATCAGGACCAATGCTTTCTGGTGCTATCTGGACAGTGAAGATACAGGACTTTTTAAGACCATTCTGTATAAGAAAACGGTAGACAATAAGGTAAAACCACTTGGCAATGAAAAGAACCCGGAGAAAGCCACGAAAAACTCTTTAAGAGCTTATGGAGACTATGTGTATTATCTCCCGAAGGTGGCAGAAAGCAAACGATCTTCTCTTTCAGAAGAGGAGAAGGAACGGTGTGATGTGCTGGTTCGTATGATACCGGGACAGAATACAAAAGAGATCATTGCTGAAAATGTAGACGGATATCTTGTATTGGATGAAACTATTTATTATGCCCAGGAGGGGAAGATCCATACAACCACTTCCGGTACGGAGACAGAACTTTCTGAAGGTGGATATCAGGTAAAAATCGAAGGAGATGCATGTTATCTTGTAAATGCACTTGGAAAGCCGGTAACATCTGCTGGAAGCGCAGGTATTATCGTAGAAGATCGTGTATACAAGGTTGATGAAAATGGTAAGATCAGTTATGTAAAGAAAAAATCCGATTGCTGCAGATGGCAGTTCTTACGAACTTCAGGGAACAGGATCACAGATGCAGCTTGTAAGGCGGAGTTCTTCTGGAAGCAAAACTATTGCAAGAGCAGATTATGGTGTACAAAGTTACTGCATTGTGGATAATTCCATTTTTTTCAGCGCTTATGTGGAAAAGACTGCAGATGGAAATGGTACAGCCGTATTTATAAAACGGATCTGAATGGCAAAGAGAAAAAGGTAGTCAGCGGTATTTTTCCAGGAGCTGTTTTTAATCTCTACTATTTTGAAAGCCAGGGAGAAATATATGGAGAGTATCATCCGAAGATCTGGGAAAATGCGTATGGTGTAGTGGTCAATGTAAAGCAGGATGGTACTATTTATGCAGTAAAAGACACTTCGGAAAGAACGGGAAAGAAAGTTACAGGAAATGATATGATCGAGATCCTGGCACTTCAGGATGGGAAGATAATCGGTTATTGGCATGACTGCAACTGGAGCAGGAATGGCGGTATTTCAAGTGTACTTTGGAGTTTACCGGTTTCCCTGGATGTTTCGGCAAAACGAGAGTTGAAACAGTGGAAGAGATCAAAGAAGAGGAAACAGGGACCAGCGTAGAAGAAACTACTACAACAACTGCAGAAAAAAATCGTTCCTGTAACGCCGACACATAGTTCGGTGTCACCTGTAGAGACAGGAAAGGTGCATCCGTCCGTAAATCCAACAGAAGTTGTGATCGGAACAGATGCACCTGGAAAACGAGTAGAAGAGACTACGGTAGCGACCGCGCCTATTGCACCGGCAACAACGGCTGCTGAAACAACAGCAGAAGAAATTAAGATCGTGCCGTTATCATAAAAAGCACCGGAAGCAAGTTTGGAGAAAATTTAATGAACATCTTCCTCATCAAAATCAACTACAACGTAAAATCCCCGTGAATTTTCACGGACATCTTTTACAATGCCATATTCGGATTTAATGCGGTCTCTGGCGGCGAAGCAGCCGGACATGGCTACAGCTGGGTCAATGATATAGCTGTAGCTGCTGGTTCCTTCCCGTTCGATGATCTTTACTTTGTCACCGGCGCTTACAAGGCCGGGACGTTCCATTTTAAATTCAACGGTTCTCATGATAAGGTCAAGCCTTCTTTCTTTTAGATGTTTAAATGTCTGCCCACTTCTTCACAGACCTGGCGGATATAGTCACTTAAACTGCCGCCCTGACAGCCTGCGATAAAATGGTTGCAGCGATTTACAGGGATAAGTATTTTGTAGGCGCTGCTGGAGCTTACAGCGGTTGCCATAGCAGCGGTGATCTCCCCCATCAGGGAGTCTGCCATAACGATACCAATAGGCCCGATGATCAGGTCTGCGTTTCTGGCATTGACGATCACAGGATTTTCGCCGGTGGCTCCATAAGAGGCACCGGCTTTTAACATGGCAGGAGGTTGCAATGCTGTTGGTGCCAATGGCGTTAAGTTCGAGTTCGGGATAGCTGCTTTTTAACTGTTCGATCACAGCTTTTCCCATTCGGCCGCCCTGGCCATCTATGATAACGATCTTCATAGGTTGTCTTCCTCCTTTATAATCTCTTTTATGGATTACGGTTGTTGTTCTCGGAAAGTGGAGAAATGATAAATCAGAGTATATCTTATCAGAAATACAGCGGAAAGGGAATAAGAGGATTGATTGTATCTTGACAAAAATGGCTTAAATGTTATAATCAAGGTTAGCAGAAATGCAAAAGGCATTGAAGGAACCAGTAATCTGATGAAAGCAGACAGAGAGCAGCCGGTTGGTGGAAAGGCGCATGTGGGAGACAGATGAATACCAGTCCTGAGCCGTATCAGGGAACTTGAACAAGGGAAATGATACCGTACCCCGCGTTAAGGGATGAATGAGTGAAAATCAAGGTGGAACCGTGTATATGCACCCTTGGACATAGAGATGTGTCCAGGGGTTTTTTAATACCTGAAAACCTTATAGGACATATCCAAAAGATCTAAAATACGCGTTTTTAAAGCGAAAGGAGTTTACCATGAAGATTATTTTACCAGACGGAAGTGTTGAAGAAGCAAAAGACGAATTAAGAGCCATCCGCCACACTGCTTCCCATGTACTGGCACAGGCAGTAAAGAGACTGTATCCAGAGACCAAGCTGGCAATCGGACCGGCTATTGATGACGGATTTTACTATGACTTTGACAGAGAAGGCGGATTTACCCCGGATGATCTGGAAAAGTTAGAGGCTGAGATGAAGAAGATCGTTAAGGAGAACCTGGCATTAAAGCCATTCGTTCTGCCTAGAGACGAAGCAATTAAATTTATGCAGGAAAAGGGCGAGCCTTACAAGGTAGAGCTGATCGAAGACCTTCCGGAAGGAGAAGAGATCAGCTTCTATCAGCAGGGTGATTTCGTAGACCTGTGCGCAGGACCACATATCCTGTATACAAAGGGCATCAAGGCATTTAAGCTGACCAGCATTGCAGGTGCTTACTGGAGAGGTAGCGAGAAGAACAAGATGCTGACCAGAATTTATGGTACTGCATTTGCAAAGAAAGAAGACCTGGAAGCTTACTTAACCATGATGGAAGAGGCTAAGAAGCGTGACCACAGAAAATTAGGCAAGGAATTAGGACTGTTCATGTTTGCAGAAGAAGGACCTGGTTTCCCATTCTTCCTTCCAAAGGGCATGACCTTAAAGAATACCCTGATCGACTACTGGCGTGAGATCCACTTAAGAGAAGGCTATCAGGAAGTTTCTACTCCTGTTATCTTAAGCCGTAAGCTGTGGGAGCCTCCGGTCACTGGGATCATTACAAAGAGAACATGTATACAACCGTTATTGATGACGAAGACTATGCTATTAAGCCAATGAACTGTCCAGGCGGTATGCTGGTATACAAGTCCCAGCCTCGTTCCTACCGCGATCTGCCATTAAGAGTTGGTGAGTTAGGTCTGGTACATCGTCATGAGAAGAGCGGACAGCTTCACGGTCTGATGCGTGTACGCTGCTTCACCCAGGATGATGCACATATCTTCATGACCCAGGATCAGATCACTGACGAGATCAAGGGCGTTACAAGACTGATCAATGAAGTTTACTCTCAGTTTGGATTTGATTATTTCGTAGAGCTTTCTACCAGACCGGAAGATTCCATGGGATCTGATGAAGATTGGGAGATGGCAACAAACGGCCTGAGAAATGCACTGGATGAAATGGGCTTAAAGTACATTGTAAATGAAGGCGACGGCGCATTCTACGGACCTAAGATCGACTTCCACTTAAGAGACTCTATCGGACGTACCTGGCAGTGTGGTACCATTCAGCTTGACTTCCAGCTTCCACAGCGTTTTGAGGCTGAGTATGTAGCAGAAGATGGTACTAAGAAGCGTCCTATTATGATCCACCGTGTATGCTTCGGTTCTATTGAGCGTTTCATCGGTATCCTGATCGAGCATTTCGCTGGCAAGTTCCCAGTATGGCTGGCTCCTGTTCAGGTTAAGGTTATTCCTGTATCAGAAAAGTCCATGGAATATGCCCAGGGTGTGTATGATCAGTTAAAAGCAGCCGGTATCCGTACAGAGTTAGACCGTAAGGATGAGAAGGTTGGATACAAGATCCGTCAGGCTCAGTTAGAGAAAGTTCCGTTCATGCTGGTATTAGGTGAGAAGGAAGCAGCAGAAGGCAAGATCACTGTAAGAAGCCGCGACAAGGGCGACCTTGGTGTTGCTGATCTTAGCACATTTATCGCAGATGTTAAGAAAATGACTGAAACAAGAGAAAAATAATGTTACAGTTCAGCCATGACATCTTCTTGTTTCCATATTCATGAAAACAAGAACTGCAACAAAATAATAAATAAGCTGTTTTAGGCAGCCAATCCCCTGCAGAGACTTTATAACAGGTATAAGGCCCTTGCAGGGGATTTTTTCAATAGTGCTTTAACATTCGGGGAAGGAAAAAATGAAAATTGCAGTGATCGGATATACCGGCTCCGGTAAATCGGTGCTGGCAGCAAAACTGGGCAAGATCCTTGGCTGTCCGGTGCTCCATTTGGACAAACTTCAGTTTGAAGCAGGCTGGAAGGAGCGAAAGGAAGCAGAAGGGAACCGGCTTTGTGAGCAGTTTTTAGAGGAAAATAAAGAGCGTGGCTGGGTCATTGACGGAAATTACGAAAAATTCTGTCAGAAAAGGCGGATGAAAGAAGCAGACCTGATCATTTTTATGGATTATCCAAGATGGATCTGTCTGTGGCAGGCGCTGCGCCGTTATTACAGATACAAAGGCCATACCAGAAAAAGCATGGCAGATGGCTGTATAGAAAAGATGGATAAAGAATTTATCTTATGGATCCTGAAAAATGGACGCAGCCGGGAAAAGAAGGAAGATTATAAACGGGTGGGAGCACAGTATCCGGATAAATTCATCCAGGTGAGAAACCGCCGTCAGCTGCGTGCTACAGTGATCCGCCTTTTGCAGCTGCAAAATGAAAAAGGGCTTTACGCGGGAACCGGGAGCAGAAAAAGGTGAAAAAAGAGGAACTTCTCATTGAACGTTTAAAAAAGTACCGGAGATCGGATATGTATCCCTTTCATATGCCGGGACATAAGCGGGCAGAAGGTATAAAACTGTCCTTTCCAGATCCATTTTCTGTGGATATAACAGAAATTGATGGTTTTGACAATCTCCATCATCCAGAAGGAATTTTAAAAGAGTCCATGAAATGGGCATCCAGCCTTTACGGTTCGGACCACACATGGTATCTTGTAAATGGAAGCACCTGCGGGCTGCTGTCGGCCATCAGCGCAGCCGTTCCCCACAGGGGAAAGATATTAGTCAGCCGGAACTGCCATAAGGCGGTGTATCATGGGATCTATTTAAACCATCTGGAAGCAGTTTATGTTTATCCACAGTCGGTTCCTGGATTGGGGATACAGGGCGGAATTTTACCGGAAGATGTGGAAAACGCATTAAAAAAGGATCCTGATATCCAGGCAGTGCTGATCGTGTCACCTACGTATGACGGGATCGTTTCGGATGTGGAAGTCATTGCAAAGATCGTCCATAAAGCAGGTCTTCCGCTGATCGTAGATGAGGCCCATGGTGCTCATTTTGCCTATGGGGATGCGTTTCCAAAGTCAGCCCTTGAACTGGGAGCAGATGCGGTGATCCAGAGTGTGCATAAAACACTGCCAAGTCTTACCCAGACAGCGCTGCTCCATGTGAAAAATAACAGGCCGGATGGTGGCTGCTATCTGGATGTGAAAAAAGGTAGAGCGTTATCTGCAGATCTATCAGAGCAGCAGTCCTTCTTATGTGCTTATGGCGTCCATTGAGAACAGCATTTTTCTCATGGATCAGTATAGAAAAGAAGGTAAAGTGGCTGAATTTGAAGCTGCTTTGCTTAAGATACGAAAAAAACTGGGAAAATGAAAGCCCCTGCCGCCTGGTAGAACGGGGACCTGAGGGGAACAGCAGGGGATTTTTGATGTGGATATTTCCAAGATCGTTGTTTCAGTAAGAGGTAGCGGGCTTACCGGAGAAATGCTTTCCAAGATCTTAAGGGAAAAATATCATCTGGAAATGGAAATGTGCGGTGCTGATTATGTAACAGCCATTGCAGCCATTGGAGACAGCAAAAAGGGGCTGAAACGTCTGAAAAAGGCATTACTTGAAATTGACAAAGAACTGGAAAAAAAATGGAAATATCTGCAATGATGATCCTGATGAAAATGTTTACAGCCGTCATGCAAAGCAGGTGATGCCTGTTTTTAAAGCAATGGACGGGGAAAAGGAAGCAGTGCCTTTAAAAGAAAGCTGCGGCCGCATCTGCGGGGAATTTGCCTATATTTATCCGCCGGGTATCCCGCTGTTAGCGCCGGGAGAGCAGATCACAGAAGAAATACTGAAAACATTACAGGATTATATAGAAAAAGATCTGCCGGTCCAGGGACTGGAAGATACAGACCTTGTCACCATACAGGTAATGGCATTATCAGGTGGCAGGTCCGTTTAAAAAGAAAGAGAAAGATGGAAACATAATGGGAAAGATTTATTATGTAATGGGAAAAAGTGCCTCAGGTAAGGACACCATTTACAAACGTCTGGTAAAGGAACTGCCAGAACTTGGAACAGTCCGCATGTACACCACCAGGCCCATCCGTGATGGGGAGACCAATGGGGTGGAGTACATTTTCACCGATGAGAAGCAGCTTCAGGCTATGAAGGATGCAGGTAAAGTGATCGAATGCCGCACTTATGATACCATTTACGGGCCGTGGAGTTATTTTACGGCAGATGACGGGCAGATCGATCTGGGATCCGGCAGTTATCTGATGATGGGAACATTGGAGTCTTATGAAAAGCTCTGCAGTTATTATGGGGCAGAGGTCATGGTCCCTTTATATATCCATGTGGAAGATCGTATTCGTTTACAGCGGGCATTAGACAGGGAAAATACCCAGAAAAATCCCAAGTATGCGGAAATGTGCCGAAGGTTCTTAGCTGATGAAAAGGACTTTGCAAAAGAACGTCTGGATCAGTGCGGGATCAATAAACAATATGAAAATACCGGGCTTGAACCGTGTATAGAAGAAATCATAAAGGACATTTTGTGTAACGAAGGAAAGGAGAAACAGATGTTAAAGAAAATTGGATTTATTGGCGTTGGCATTATGGGAAAATCCATGGTGCGCAATCTGATGAAGGCTGGTTATGAGGTTTCTATTTATACCAGAACAAAGTCAAAGGTGGAGGATGTGATCGCAGAGGGCGCTGTATGGTGTGATACAGTGGCAGACTGCTCTAAAGGCAGAGATGTGGTCATTACCATTGTTGGATATCCTAAGGATGTAGAGGAAGTATATTTCGGGGAAAATGGTATCCTTGAAAATGCAGATAAAGGCACTTATGTGATCGACATGACCACTACAAGCCCGAAGTTAGACCAGCAGATCTATGAAGAGGCAAAGAATAGGGGACTTCATGGCTTAGATGCCCCTGTAACCGGCGGTGACAGCGGTGCAAAGGCGGGACACTGACTATTTTAGTAGGCGGTGATAAAGAGGACTTTGATACCTGTCTGCCTGTATTTGAGGCAATGGGAAAGGCTATCAACTACGAAGGAAAGTCCGGAAACGGACAGCACACCAAGATGTGTAATCAGATCGCCATTGCAGGTGCTTTAGCAGGCGCATGCGAGGCTATGGTCTATGCAAAGAATGCAGGACTGGACGTAGATGTAATGCTTAAATCTATTTCCACAGGTGCTGCAGGAAGCGCCCAGATGAATAATGTAGCTCCAAGGCAGCAAAAGATGACTATGCACCGGGCTTCTTCTTAAAGCATTTTATCAAGGATATGAGCCTTGCAGATGAGGAAGCATCCGAAAGAGGAACCAAATTAGATGTGTTAGAGGATGTTCTTGGAATTTGTAAAAAACTGGAAGAGGAAGGCATGGGAGATCTGGGAACCCAGGCGCTGATCAAGCATTATAAGTGGTAAAATACAGGTGCTCTGTCTGTGCAGAACAGGGTAATTTAAGGTAGAAGTATTGTAACAGAAAAAATCGACAGATGAAAACAGGACCGTTGTAAATAGACGTAGTAATAGTAAGAAGTTAGCTGCGTTTATGACAGGACGGTCCTGTTTTATTGCTGGTGTATGTGTACTATGCACATATAAATATAAAATACGACTTAAAAATTATACAAAAGTTCAGAATAACACAACAAAAGTTAGAATAACAAATGGAAAAATGCATAATAAAATTATAATAATAAACAACATCAGGAGTGAAAAGTTACGGTACATGCTATATGATCTGTAACGAAAACTCCAAAGAACGTGAGAAGCAGTTTTCAGACTGCAAAATTATTTAAGTCCCGGTGAGACCGGGAACGATGTACCGGGAGGGTACATAGAAAAGGAGAGGTGTATATGAAAAAAGATTTGCAGCAGCGTCACTGGCAGCCATGATGGTACTGAGTATGACCGCATGTGGAGGCGGAAACACCGCTACTACCGCAGCACCGGCAGAGACCAAGGCAGAGGAAACAACAGCAGCAGAAGCTAAGGAAGAGTCTAAAGAAGAAGCAAAAGAGTCTGAGGCAACTGCTGAGAAAGCTCCGGAAGATTACTCCGGTACCGTAGTTGTATATTCTCCTCATGATGCAGATCCGTTAAATGCAGGTGTGAACCTGTTCATGGAGAAGTATCCAAATGTTAAGGTAGAAGTAGTAGCAGCCGGAACCGGCGAGCTGTGCAACCGTATTGCAGCTGAGTCTGCTAACCCGATCGCTGATGTACTCTGGGGCGGCGGTGCTGACTCCCTGGCAGCATTTAAGGATTACTTCGCACCATATGTTTGTGCAAATGATGATGTAATTGCAGAAGAGTACAAAGACCCGGATGACAAGTGGATCGGTGAAAGCCCACTGCCAATGGTACTGTTCTACAATAAAGATCTGATCGAAAAAGACGGAATGACCATTCCGGAGACCTGGGAAGATCTGACAAAGCCTGAGTGGAAGGGCAAAATTGCATACTGCCTGCCATCTAAATCCGGTTCTGCTTACACCCAGTTATGTACTATGATCCTGGGTCATGGCGGCAAGGAAGATGGATGGGATTTCATCAAGAAACTGTATGACAACCTGGATGGAAAGATCGTTGACTCTTCAGGTAAGTGCCACAAGATGGTAGCTGACGGTGAGTTCTATGTAGGTCTTACTCTTGAGAAAGCAGCTGTTCAGTACAAGGATGATCCTTCTGTTGGATTTGTATATCCAAAGGATGGAACCAGTGCAGTTCCGGATGGTGTAGCTCTTGTTAAGGGATGCCCGAATGAAGAAAATGCAAAACTGTTCATCGACTTCGTTACCTCTAAAGAGTGCCAGACAGAGCAGAGCGAGAACTGGGGACGTCGTCCTGTAAGAAGTGATATGGACGTTGCAGATGGACTGGCAAAGCTGAGCGACCTGGTATTAGTTGATTATGACTTTGACTGGGCTGCAAATGAAAAAGAGTCCATTATTGAACACTTCAATGATATTATGGTAGATTAATCTTTCTGAAATGAAAGTAACGGGAAACAAATAATAGAAAGACTGCCTGGCCCTGGCGGGCGGGCAGTCTTTCGCATATATAAGGAATGTAAAAAGTGGGAGTGTCTTCCAGAAAAGCGGTT
>ENA-OPZN01000627-OPZN01000627.1-human-gut-metagenome-genome-assembly--contig:-NODE-627-length-10230-cov-2.424131_pt1 | contig 10230 bp, 13 predicted proteins | sample MGYA00242483_ERZ504503 | MGnify/ENA primary metagenome ERZ504503 (study PRJEB26092, sample SAMD00036285) | human gut metagenome | host: Homo sapiens | study: EMG produced TPA metagenomics assembly of... | reverse complement strand
TCCCTTCACCAGCCCATTGACTGTACCCAGGGATATGTCCATGTTTTTTCGCCATTTCCCGCTGTGTAATATCCGGTTTTTTCCAGTATATTTTCTGCATACCAGCGCCTGTCGGTTCATATGATTCTTTAACTCCTTTTCCTGCTTTATGCTTTATGTTTATATTTATGTTATTTTTTTATTATTTTTTCAAAAAATATATGAACATTATAGCACACTGGTTTTAAAAATGCAAGTTAAAACAATGCCACTCATACCGCGAAAAAAACACCCTTCCGGGATACGTTATATATCACCAGAAGGGCATTTTTATTTATGTAATTGCGTCCAATACTCAGGTTCACCGCACTCTCGCGCTTATCTGCCTGCTGACGCAGGCGGAACCTTCTATTTTATAAGATTTATTAAACCTCAAAGATCAGATCGCCGTAGCTCGGCATTGGCCATAAGTCTTTGTCTACCAGCATTTCCAGTTTGTCTACCAGGGTTCTTAATGCTGCCATTGCAGGAACGACTTCCTCATGGTAAGCAACTGCCTGGTCCTTGCCGCCATCCATTGCTGCGCTCTTTTCAGTAATTTCGGTCAGTTTTGCAAGAGCCAGTTTGGTTTCTGCCAGAAGATCAGAGGTTTCTAACAGAAGCTCTGTCTGGGTGCTTACATCTGCTTCAGGGCAAGCACTCTTTACTGCGGAGATGGAAGCTGCAAGAGCAGTTGTGTATTTGATAACAGCCGGGATGATCTGCTTTCCAGCCATATCGATCATGGTCTTTGCTTCGATGTTGATAGCCTTTGCATAGCCTTCATACTCAACTTCTACTCTGGACTCCAGCTCGGTCTTTGTAAATACGCCGAATTCTTCAAACAGCTTTACAGCCTTGTCTGTGATCAGTGCCGGAATAGCATCTACCATAGACTTGATGTTTGGAAGTCCTCTTCTCTCAGCTTCTGCTACCCACTCATCGGAATAACCATTTCCATTGAATACAACTCTCTTGTGAGCTGCCAGGGTTTCCTTGATCATGTCATGTACAGCCATATCAAAGTTATCTGCCTTCTCCAGCTTGTCAGCTGCTTCCTTGAAGGCTTCAGCGATAATGGTATTTAATACTGTATTTGCAGATGCAATAGAGTCGGAAGAACCTACCATACGGAACTCGAACTTGTTTCCTGTAAATGCAAATGGGGAGGTTCTGTTTCTGTCGGTTGCGTCTTTATCAAAGTCAGGAAGGATATCAACACCTGTTTTTAAGGTTCCGCCCTGCTTGGAGTGAGTTGCCTCACCAGTATCACAAAGCTGATCGATAACATCTTCCAGCTGCTCGCCTAAGAAGATGGAGATGATTGCTGGCGGTGCCTCGTTTGCTCCCAGTCTGTGATCATTTCCTACATTGGAAGCAGATTCTCTTAACAGGTCTGCGTGGATATCTACTGCCTTGATGATGCATGCCAGAACTAACAGGAACTGGATGTTCTCATGAGGTGTATCTCCCGGGTTCATCAGGTTGGTACCGTCATCTGCTGTCAGGGACCAGTTGTTATGTTTACCGGAACCATTGACACCTGCAAATGGCTTCTCGTGAAGAAGGCATGCCAACCCGTGGCGCTCTGCCACTTTCTTCATGGTCTCCATAACGATCTGGTTATGGTCTACAGACTGATTTACACCTTCATAGATCGGTGCCAGCTCATGCTGTGCAGGAGCTACTTCGTTATGCTGTGTTTTTGCAGGAACACCTAATTTCCAAAGTTCCTTATTTAAGTCGTTCATGTAGGAACCGATACGCTCACGGATAACACCGAAGTAATGGTCATCCATTTCCTGTCCCTTTGGAGGCATTGCCCCGAAAAGAGTACGGCCGGTGTAGATCAGGTCTTTACGCTGTAAATATTTTGCGCGGTCTACAATGAAATACTCCTGCTCAGGTCCTACAGAAGGAACTACGCGCTTTGCAGTGGTATTTCCGAAAAGACGAAGGATACGCAGTGCCTGCTCGTTTACTGCCTGCATAGAACGAAGAAGTGGTGTCTTCTTATCCAGTGCCTCGCCCTTATAGGAGCAGAAAGAAGTAGGAATGCAAAGGGTAACACCGATAGCATCTTCTTTTAAGAAGGCTGGGGAAGTACAATCCCATACTGTATAACCTCTTGCCTCGAAAGTTGCTCTTAAACCACCGGATGGGAAGGAAGATGCATCAGGCTCGCCCTTGATCAGTTCCTTTCCGGAGAATTCCATGATCACTTTTCCGTCTACCGGTGCTGAAATAAAGGAGTCATGTTTCTCAGCAGTTACTCCGGTCAATGGCTGGAACCAGTGGGTAAAATGGGTTGCACCATGTTCAATGGCCCAATCCTTCATGGCATGTGCCACAACGTCTGCAATACTTGGATCCAACTCAGCTCCATCTTCGATGGTCTTTTTCAGTTTTTGTACACACTCTTTGGCAGGCGGTCTTTCATGACTGCGTCATTAAATACGTCCTTGCCAAACATCTCTGAAACACTTACTACTTCGCTCATAGATTCTCCATCCTCTCTTGCATCATTTTTATGATTTCCATAAATCCTCATTCGAGTGCTTTTCTTCAGCTATTTGCAGTACATCCCTTACTATCTTTACCTGAAACCTAATTTTTTTAAGTTTAAAGCATCAGGTAGTAAAAAAGGCGCTCTCCTGATATAGAGAACGCCTTCGTTCTTTCTTAAAATAAACCATTTCTTTTAAAATTGCAAGTGGTTTTTTAAAAAAAGATTTTGTATTGTACTAACTTATTTTGTGATACCTGCTTTATTTTCAGGCTTTGCCAACGGAGCCAAACAGTTCCATTTTTTCTTTTACAGTAGCCTTGATAGCTTCTGCGCCTGGTGCTAACAGTTTTCTTGGGTCAAAGCCCTTGCCCTGTAAGTCTTTTCCTGCTTCGATGTACTCTCTGGTTGCTGCTGCAAAGGACAGCTGGCACTCAGTATTTACATTGATCTTAGCAACGCCAAGGCTGATAGCTTTTTTGATCATGTCAGCCGGGATTCCGGTACCGCCGTGAAGAACTAATGGCATATCGCCAACTTCTTTCTTAACATTTTCCAGAACTTCAAAGTTTAATCCCTGCCAGTTAGCCGGATATTTTCCATGGATGTTGCCGATACCTGCTGCCAGGAAATCGATACCCAGGTCTGCGATTGCCTTGCACTCCTTAGGATCTGCGCACTCACCCATACCTACTACGCCGTCTTCTTCGCCGCCAATGGAGCCAACCTCAGCCTCTAAGGACAGACCCATAGCATGTGCGATCTTTACCAGTTCCTTGGTCTTTTCGATGTTTTCTTCGATCGGATAATGGGAACCGTCAAACATAATGGAGGAAAATCCTGCTTTGATACACTTATAGCAGCCCTCATAAGTACCATGATCCAGATGCAGTGCAACAGGAATGGTGATATTCAGTTCATCGATCATAGCGGATACCATAGCTGCTACGGTCTTGAAACCGGTCATGTATTTTCCTGCGCCCTCAGATACACCCAGGATAACAGGGGAATTTAATTCCTGTGCTGTTAAAAGGATGGATTTGGTCCACTCAAGGTTGTTGATATTAAACTGTCCTACTGCGTATTTGCCTGCTCTGGCTTTTTCAAGCATTTCTTTTTGCTGATAACATTTTTATTCCTCCTTGAACATACTGCAATTTTTGCACTGTGTCCCGGATTTTCCGGACACCTGTCTTTGTTAAATATATAACTTTGTTATATTCTTAACGTACTAATTCATTATACTCTATCTTGTCCTAAAATGGAAGCTGTTTTAAGCGATTCCAAGGATATTCTTTACAGTTTCACCCATTTTATCCACATCGCATTCTGTATTGTGGCGGATCACTGCGCTACGCAGTTCTTCTACTGCCTTTGGAACCGGTGTGCCGGATACTTCAGACAGCTCATCTACTACTGCGAATTCATCCTTTCCTTCTACTGCAGACTTACCTTTAATGGCCTCTAAAACGCTGTGGGAGAACTTGTATGGGCTTGCGGTAGATGCGATCACAGTCTTGGTCTGATCCCCTGTTTCTGCCTTATATGCATTGTAAACGGTAGCTGCAACACCTGTATGGGTATCGATCAGGTATCCTGTATCTTCAAAGATCTTGCTGATAGTTGCCTCATTCTGTGCCTCTGTAGCAAAACCGCCTCTGAAATCGGACATGAACTGGCGCATGCTCTCAGTTACTGTATAGCTTCCCTTTTCAGAAAGATCTTTCATAAGAGCTGCATCTGCTGCTGCATCGCAGCCTGTGCTTAAATAGATCAGTCGCTCTAAGTTGCTGGAGATCAGAATATCCATGAAGGGAATTAGTTAAGATAAATTCTCTCTTTCTGTCATAGGTTCCTGTTGTAAAGAAGTCATAAAGGACTTTGTTGTCATTGGAAGCGCAGATCAGGGTCTTGATCGGCACACCCATATGCTTTGCAAAGTAGGCTGCAAGGATGTTTCCAAAGTTTCCGGTTGGAACTACAACGTTGATCTCCTCGCCATTTTCGATCTGCTCATTTTCCAGAAGTTTTGCGTATGCGTATACATAATAAACTACCTGTGGAACCAGACGTCCGATGTTAATAGAGTTTGCGGAAGAGAACTGGAAGCCAGCCTCTGCCATTTCCTTTTCAAGTTCTTTGTTACCGAACAGCTTCTTTACGCCGGTCTGCGCATCATCAAAGTTTCCGTGGATAGCAACTACGCTGGTATTGTCACCTTTCTGGGTGCGCATCTGCAGCTCCTGGACCTTGCTGACACCGCCCTTTGGATAAAATACGATAATGCGTGTTCCAGGAACATCAGCAAAACCTGCCATAGCTGCTTTTCCGGTATCGCCGGAGGTAGCAGTTAAGATCACGATCTCCTTGTCTGCATGGTTCTTCTTTGCAGCTGTAGTCATAAGATGAGGAAGGATGGAAAGAGCCATGTCCTTGAAAGCAATGGTGCTTCCATGATAAAGCTCCAGGAAATAAGCGCCGTCTGCTTTTGCTAAAGGTGCGATCTCCTCTGTGTCAAACTTGTCATCGTATGCATTTGCGATACAGGACTTTAATTCTTCCTCTGTATAGTCTGTCAGAAAAAGCTTCATCACTTCATAGGCTGTTTCCTGATAGGTCATTCCCGCAAGCTGCTCTAAGGTCTTGTCCAGCTTTGGGATCTCTGTAGGCATGAAAAGACCGCCGTCTTCTGCCAGACCCTTTAAAATGGCCTGTGATGCTGTAACGCCTTTCTGTCCGCCTCTGGTACTTTCGTAGGATAATGCCATGATCTTTCTCCCTCTCTTACTTTACTTTGATAAATTTTTTTAATAACAAAATAAACATTGCACAGTTATTATTTATTCTGGTATTTAGTTTGGAAAAGTGTAACATATTTCAATGCGTGCCGCAATATAAAAAAAGTTTTTGTACTTGACATTTTGATTTTTACCTGCTTATAATTGCAAAACATAAAATTTGAACTGACACTTAAGAAAAAAAAGGCGACGGTGCTGAAAAGACAATTGCTCTCTCTGCGCTGTGGCCTTTTTCTTATTCCTGGCTTTTATTTTCAAGATTTTATTTTTAAGAAAGGCTGCACGTTCCGGCACACAGGATGGCAGACGGTGAGAAATATGGCTGATATGGTAAAAGTAGAACATCTTAAAAAGAATTTCGGTGATCTGGAGGTTTTAAAGGATATTAACCTGACGGTAGCTGAAGGAGAAAAGCTGGTCATCATCGGGCCCTCCGGTTCCGGTAAGTCCACCTTTATCCGCTGCATCAATCACCTGGAAGAGCCTACATCCGCACTATTTCCATTGCAGGAACGCCTGTAACAAAAAAGAACCGCCTGGAAATGGCAAAAAATATTCTTCCATGGTATTCCAGCAGTTCAACCTGTATCCACACCTGACCGTTCTGGAAAACCTGACACTGGCTCCTGTAAAACTTCAGCATGTGCCTAAGGACAAAGCCCGTGAAACTGCTTTAAAATGTCTGGACAGAGTTGGTTTAAAAGCAAAAGCCGGAAATTATCCTGCCCAGCTTTCCGGCGGACAGCAGCAGCGTGTGGCCATTGCAAGAGCCTTGTGTACCAACCAGCCTCTGATCCTTTTTGATGAACCTACCTCAGCACTGGACCCGGAAATGGTCCAGGAAGTTTTAAATGTTATGATCGAGCTTGCACACGAAAATATCACCATGATCTGTGTGACCCATGAAATGGGCTTTGCAAGGCAGGTGGCTGACCGGGTAATATTTATGGACGGCGGCTATATTATAGAAGAGGGAACTCCGGAGCATTTCTTTACAGCACCGGAGCATGACCGTACAAAAGCATTTTTAAGTAAGATACTACATTAGTTATTTGTTATTATATTAACTGTTTATTTCTTCTCTCTGAGAAGGATTAAATATAGTAGTAATTTATTGTAGATAAGAGGAGGACACTGATTATGAAAAAAAGAGTATTATCTATGGCAATGGCAACTGTAATGGCAGCTTCTTTAACTGCATGCGGATCCGGTTCTACAGCAACTACTGCTGCACCGACAGAAACAAACGCAGATACTTCTGCAGCTGCCTCCGAAGCCGCATCCGAAGCAGCAGGTTCTTCTGATGCTGATGTACAAAAGATCATCGACCGCGGCGTATTAAAGGTAGGCTGCAAATCCGATGTTCCTAATTTTTCTCTCCAGAATACTGCAACCGGTGAATATGAAGGTTTTGAAGATGATCTGGCATATGAAATCGCCGGTGAGATCTTTGGCTGCTCCGCTGATGAAGCAAAGGAAAAGAAACTGGTAGAATTCCAGGGTGTTACAGCAAAGACCAGAGGACCTCTTCTGGAAAACGGTGAGATTGACCTGGTTATCGCAACCTTTACGATTACAGAGGAAAGAAAAGAGACCTACAACTTCTCCACACCTTACTATACAGATGCTGTAGGACTTCTGGTTAATAATGATTCCGGCATTGAGTCCATTGAAGACCTGAATGGAAAGATCATCGGTGTTGCACAGTCTTCTACCACAAAAGATGGCTTTACCTCTTATGTAGAAGAACAGAAACTGGATGTAAAGCCGGAATTCCAGGAATTTGACGGCTATCCTGCTTTAGCACAGGCTCTTGCAACCAAGCAGATCGACTGCTTCTCTGTAGACCGTGCGATCCTTTCCGGTTATGTAAATGATTCTAACCACATTCTTCCAGACCGTTTCTGTGAGCAGGAATATGGCGTTGCTTCCGCAAAGGAAAATACAGGACTTGCAGACCTGGTTGATAAGAAAGTAACCTCCATGCTTTCTGATGGATCTATGAAAGCCCTTCAGGATCAGTGGGGACTGCAGTAAAATGCGCTTTGCATAAAATGTACTCCGGTACATTAAATATAAGTCAGAAAAGCAGAGGATGACAGATATGATAAAAGGTCTTTTTGATGGAAAACGCTGGGCCGCTTTGTGGAAAGCCGTTCCAGACTATTATGTACCCGGTTTTATAATGACCCTGAAGATTTCCGCAGCAGGTCTTCTGACCGCTCTTATTCTGGGGGTGATCTTTGGAACCTTTTCCACAATGAAATTTAAGCCTGCAAAGATCCTGTCACGTATCTATGTTGAATTTATCCAGAATACGCCTCTGGCTCTTCAGGTACTATTTTACTACTCTGTATTACCTTTACTTTTTTCCAACTCCGGTTTCCGTATTCCAAAATTCGTTCTTGGCGTGATCGGCGTAGGGCGTTTTATCACGGAGCTTACATATCAGAAGTAATACGTACCGGTATTGAAGCCATTCCCAGGGGGCAGTCAGAAGCGGCTGCCTCCCAGGGCTTCTCTTATCTGGAAACCATGTATTATATCATACTCCCCCAGACGATCCGGATCATCATGCCGCCTCTGGCCAACCAGGCGTTAAACCTGGTGAAAAACACCTCTATTCTTGCTATGGTGGCAGGTATGGATCTGATGTATTTTACCGATTCATGGGGTTCTGAACGAAACTTCTTCGCACAGGCTTATTTTACCAGCGCGCTTTTATATTTTATCATCTGTTTTCCGCTGGCACGACTTGCCAGATATCTGGAGATCCGTTCCATGCGTATGCCGGCGCCTAAAAAATACTGTTTGAGGAGGAAGGCACATGCTGACATTATTTCACCAGATTTTTACACCTGCCAATACAGGTTTTATTGTTAAAGGGACTGGGAATGACCATTGTCATTGCTGTATTAGCCATACTGATCAGTTATGTTTTCGGAACGATCCTGGCTTTGATCCGCACCTATGCTTCCGGCCGTTTTAAATGGGCTGCCAGCCTGGTAGCCGTATATACGGAATTTTTCCGATGCACCCCAAATCCTGCTGTGGATCTTATGGATCTATTTTACAGTAAAGGGAAATAAGATCGCTGTTTCTGTTTTGCCATCTCCTTATTTACTTCTGCTGTTATGGCTGAAATTGTCCGCGGCGGTTTAAACTCCATTTCCAAAGGTCAGTTTGAAGCAGCCCAGTCACAGGGCTTTAGCTTTATCCAGACATTGTGGTATATCATTCTGCCTCAGACTTACCGCAAGATCATCCCGGCTCTTTTAAGCCAGGTGATCACAGTGATCAAAGATACTTCTTTCCTGAAAATGGTAGATGTGGCAGAGTTCATGCGCAACTGTGCGGTTGTTATGGGCAGTATCTATGACGTACATGGAATGATCATGCTGATCGGTTTTGAAGCTCTCTGCTACTTTGTGATCTGCTTTGCACTTAGCTGTATTGTACGCAGTTACCAGAAAACCATCGTTACGGCTTAAGGAGGCCAGATGCTATGAGTAAATACACCATTACCATTACAAGGGAATTTGGAAGTCTGGGCCGTCCCATCGCCCATGCCCTTTCCCAGAAACTGGGAATTGAATATTATGACAGGGATATTGTAGATGAAGTGGCAAAACAGTTAAACCTCCCGGTATCCCAGATCAGTGATGCGGAAGAAAGCTCCCACAATCATTTCTTTTCCCACATGTTTCCCCTTGGTACAGACAAGGAATACATACAGGATATGATCTTTGATGTCCAGAAGGATATTATCCTGGATCTGGCAAGAAAGTCCAGTTGTATCATTGTTGGCCGCTGCTCTGATTTTCTCCTTCAGAATGAGGAAAATGTAGTGAACATTTTTATCTACGCGCCTTATAAAGCAAGGCTGGAAAACTGTATCCACAGTCTGGAAATGAGTGAAGATGAAGCCAAACGGATGATCATGAAAGTAGATAAAGCCCGGCTGGCTTATCACAAAAAGTATGCGGGATATACACCTTATGATCCCCTGCATAAACACCTTATGATCGATTCTTCTTTATTGGGGATCGAAGGAACTGCCGATATGATCGCAGAACTGGTAAAAAGGAAGTTTAAAGATCTGGTCTGAAAGATATGGCACACCAAAGCTGCAATAATGATACAATTTATAAAAGCTTTTGTAAAATGAGGAATGCCTTTTTTGCAAAAAGCTTTTTTTGTGTTTTCTTTTGTGTTATACTCCATGGCAAATGAATGATGACAGCACCATAAATGCAAATGCTTGCGAGGTATAGATATGACATACGATAATATAGTAACCGGAACCTTTTTAAAAACGTCCTAACCGCTTTATCGCCTATGTGGAGGTAAAGGGGGATGTTAAGACCTGCCATGTAAAAAATACCGGCCGCTGCCAGGAGCTTTTAGTACCTGGATGTACCGTGGTTCTGGAATTTCATCCCAAAGCAAAGGAAATGAAGCGGAAAACGGAATATGACCTGATTGCTGTTTATAAAGGGAATCTGCTGATCAATATGGACTCCCAGGCACCGAATCAGGCTGCTTTAGAGTGGATACGTGAGAAGGAGGCAAAAGGGCTTTCTTTAGAAAATGTTGGAATTCCAACGAATATACGAAGGGAAGTCACTCATGGTGAGTCCCGGTTTGACCTGGCTTTTGAATTAAAGGATGAGGTAACTGGTAAAACAGTTCCTGCTTTTATGGAAGTAAAGGGAGTAACTCTGGAAAAAGAGGGAAATGTATTCTTTCCGGATGCACCTACGATCCGGGGCGTGAAACATTTAAACGGGCTGATACAGGCAAAAAAGGATGGCTTTGAGACCTTTCTTCTCCTTGTGATCCAGATGAAAGGGATCCGGAAATTTTATCCTAATGATGAGACACATAAGGCTTTCGGGGATGCCTGGC
>ENA-OPZN01000626-OPZN01000626.1-human-gut-metagenome-genome-assembly--contig:-NODE-626-length-10247-cov-1.824209_pt1 | contig 10247 bp, 10 predicted proteins | sample MGYA00242483_ERZ504503 | MGnify/ENA primary metagenome ERZ504503 (study PRJEB26092, sample SAMD00036285) | human gut metagenome | host: Homo sapiens | study: EMG produced TPA metagenomics assembly of... | reverse complement strand
CAGTTTTTTGTTCTTTTTCTTTGAAATTTTTGCAAAGGAAACCTTTCTTTTTTGGGGAGCCGGTGTCTGAAAGGGGAACCGCGGATTTCCTTTTTACGCCTACAAATATAAAAGACCGCTTTACTTTCGGCTTTTGTATTTTCTTTTCTTAAGCGGGATCAGGTCGAAAACCTTCTCATCTGCGATCATGATCGCAATCTTTGGTCCGATTTTAGCTTTAACGATTGGAAGCTTGGAACGGCGCATAAGTTAGGTGTCTGTTCAATTACCATCTGAGGAAGTCCGGATTCTTTCAGTGGCATCCTCTTTTTATCGATAACCAGCATGGAAACGGTTTGTTTAGTTGCTTCAATCTGAGCCTGCTGTTCTTCCTGTTTCTTCTGGGCTTTTTTCCGAAGAAATATAAACCGATCAGTGCAGCGATCAGGATAACAAGAATGACCAGAAGGACTATTGTTACTGTACTCATTTGCATCCTCCCTAATGTATGTGTTTTCACAGGGACTGTTGGTACGGACAGTCCATTGCATAAAAATTATTTTATCATTAAATAAGGTAAAACGCAATTGCAAAAAAAGAATTAATGGATGGAAAGCGGTAGAAATTTACATTATGAAAGGTTATAATTGTAGCAAAACTGTAATGCGACAATATTTGCCGGAGCGAACAGTAATGGGAAATATGCGGAATAGTTAAAGACATTTTTACAGGATGGAATCATAATGTGTGGTTATAATATATGTAACGGGAATTGTGGAGTTATTTTGTGACAGAATAATTTGTGAGTAAAAAACGGATATGATAAAAAGGAGAAAAGCATGAGCGAATTAAAGCCCGACTCTGAGAAGAAAGAGGAGCGACTTTCAGATAAGGAAAAAGTAAATACAGAAAAGACAAATGCAGAAGAACTAAATGCAGAAGAACCAAATGCAGAAGAACTAAAGGCAGAAGAGCTAAATGCAGAAAACCAAATGCAGAAAAATCAAATGTAGAAAAACTAAATGAAGAAAAACCAAATACAGAAGAGATAAACGAAGAACCTCCGGCAGCAAGCGAGGACGAAGATTTCTTTTTTGATGATAATAAAGCTTATGAAGCCCGTAGGGCAGCCAGACTGGAACGCCGCAATAAACTTCGCCGCAGAAAAAAAAAGACTGCGTATCGCAGGCTGCATAGTGGTGGCGGCGGCCGCTGCAATTGGGATTGGAATAGGATTTTACGGGGAAGAACTGCAGAATTTTGTCAGTGAGCAGCAGGTTAAGATTGCGCAGATGGTGAAATCTGCAGACAAGGAAACAGAAGAAGAAAAAACAGCTCAGCAGACAAATGCAGAGGCAGAAGCTGAGAATGCGGTGACACCTGAAGTTCAGGATACGGATGGACTGAGTGAAGAGGACAAAACTCTTTACAGGCAGGCAAAGTATGCTGCAAAACAGTATGATTATGATAAGGCCATAAGTATGCTGCAAAACAGTGAGACTTATCAGACAAGTGAGAAGTTTCAGCATGCGGTTAAGGTTTATCAGAAAAAGAAGGAATCCTGCGTTTCCTGGCCGTTAGACCAGGTGACACACGTCTTTTATCATACTCTGATCAAAGATACCGGTAAGGCTTTTGACGGGGATTACAAGTCAGGAGATTACGATCAGGTTATGACAACGATTGATGAATTTAACCAGATTACTCAGAGCATGTATGATAAGGGATATGTCATGGTCAGCATTTATGACATGGCGACAGCGGATGAGAATGGGAATATGAATGCAGGGGAGATTCTCCTTCCTCCGGGTAAAGTACCGTTTGTGCTTTCGCAGGATGATGTGTGTTATTATCATTATATGGACGGGGACGGATTTGCAACCAAACTTATCGTAGATGAGGAAGAAAAATCCGCAATGAATATGTGGAAGATGATGGCAGTATTTCCGTAGGCGATTATGATATGGTTCCTCTGATCGATCGTTTTGTAGAGGAACATCCTGATTTTTCTTACAGAGGTGCTAAAGGAATTGTTGCCCTTACCGGTTACAATGGAATTCTTGGTTATCGCACAGACAGCAGTTATGAAACCCGTCCGGATGATCTGGATGCAGATAAAGTAAAATGGCTGGATGAGCATCCGGATTTTAATCTGAATACAGAGAGAGAAAAATGCAAGCCAGAGTAGCGCAGGCTATGAAAGATGAAAGGCTGGCTGTTTGCAAGCCACACATGGGGACATCAGAATGTGAAGTCAGATCAGTCTGGAGAGATTACAGGCAGATACACAGGAGTTTAAAGAGAATGTTGATCCTCTGATAGGCGGAACAGATATTATTATTTTTGCATTTGGAGCAGATCTTACCAGTGTTGAAGATTATTCGGGGGGAGAAGTTCGAATATCTTAAGAGCCAGGGCTATAATTATTACTGTAATGTGGATTCAAGCCAGTATTTTGTGCAGATCCGCAGTAATTATTTCCGGCAGGGAAGAAAGAAATCTGGACGGATACAGAATGTACTATAATCCGGAAACTTCTCTCAGATCTGTTTGTATGCACAGTCTGTGTTTGATTCTTCCAGACCGGTGCCGGTTCCAACCATGGGGTGAGTATGATCTCTGTGCATAACTGAAAGGGGACAATATATGAGAAAAAGGATAGCATGTGTAACAGCAGCTATTTTGAGTATTTCGTTAGGAGTAAGCGGATGTGGGCTCATTCCGTTTGAACAGGATATTCCATTTCTGAGTTCCAGAGCTGAAAATGTGGAAACTGAGAAAAAAACAGAACAGCAGACAATTGATGAACAGGATGCTGATACAGAGAAAAGTACAGAAGATACACAGCAGGATGATGGTCTGAATGAGGGAGAGCAGACTGACAACGAAGATACAGAAGAGGCAGATGAGAAACAGGAAAATCCTATGGAGCAGGCAGCGCTTATGGCTGTACAGTATGATTATGATGGCGCCATAGAACTGCTTAAGAGTCAGCCGGATTACGAAAGTAATACGGATATGCAGAGTGCAGTTTCGGATTACGAAAATACGAAAGCCACCTGTACAGAATATCCGCTGGAGCAGATCACGCACGTGTTCTTCCATACACTGATCAAAGACACTGCCAGAGCATTTGACGGGGATTCAGACAGTAATGGATATAACCAGTATATGACAACAATTGATGAGTTTAACAAAATCATACAGAGTATGTATGATAAGGGATATGTCATGGTCAGTCCGCACGACATGGCGGTTATCAATGAGGACGGAACTATGTCCAGAGGCAGTATTATGCTGCCGCCGGGAAAAATTCCATTTGTGCTTTCTCAGGATGATGTAAGTTATTATCACTATATGGACGGAGATGGTTTCGCATCGAAACTTGTAGTGGATTCCAATGGTGAGGTTAAGAACGAATATATTGAGGATGACGGAAGTGTTTCCACAGGGGATTATGATATGGTTCCACTGATCGATACTTTTGTAAAAGAACATCCGGATTTTTCCTATCATGGAAGAAAGGGAATCCTTGCAATGACAGGTTATGACGGTGTTCTGGGATATCGTACGGATATTGCATATAAGACCGGAAAAAAACTGCAGGATGATCAGAAAAAATTCCTGAAAGATCATCCGGATTTTAACTATAAGCAGGAAGTGAAAAATGCAAAAAAGGTAGCTAAGGCTATGAAGGCAGAAGGCTGGGAATTTGCAAGCCATACATGGGGACATAAGGATGTGGCTGCCACTTCTCTGGATGATCTGAAAAGAGATGATAAAAAAATGGAAGAAATATGTGGCTCCCATACTTGGAGAAACAGATATGATCATTTTTTGCATTTGGTGCGGATATCGGAAGCTGGGAAGGATATTCGGCAGACAATGAGAAATATGAGTTTTATAAGAGTCAGGGATACCGCTATTTCTGTAATGTAGATTCCAGTCAGTATTTTGTACAGATTACAGATGATTATTTCGACAGGGAAGAAGAAATCTGGATGGATACAGAATGTATTATAATCCGGAAATGCTCAGTGATCTTTTTGATGTATCGGAAGTATGGGATTCTTCAAGACCAACTCCGGTACCTGGAATGTAGAAGGGAGTATTGATTATTATGAAGAAAAAATATATCTTGCCATGCTTGCAGTTTGTTTTGCACTGACAGCATCTGCGTGTGGTGATGGCGGTGCTGTTATCACAGACGGTACAAAGACAGAAGGAGCTGCTGACGGGAAGAAAGCAGAGACAGGAACTACGCGTCTTGTTTCTGTTGAGAATGTAGAGAAATATATTACGATCGGAGAATATAAAGGACTGACTCTGGACAATACGGTGGATGCGATCACTGACGATGATGTACAGGCGCAGATCGATGAGAATCTGAAAGATAAGGCAGAACCTGTATCTGATGCGGCAAAAGAAGGGGACTGGTGACTGTAAATTATACAGGCACTAAAGACGGACAGACTTTTGACGGTGGTACTGCCAATAACTATGACTTTGTGATCGGCGACGGACAGATGTTTGAGGAGTTTGAAAATGGTGTGATCGGGATGAAAAAGGGTGACACAAAGGAGATTAAAATTGATTTCCCGTCAGACTATGCAGACGAAACTTTGGCAGGTAAGGAAGTTATATACAAGGTTACGGTGCAGAACGTGCGGCGTGAAGGAGAACTTACAGATGAATGGGTTGCAAAGAACACTGATTATACAACAGTAGATGATTATCGTGAGAGTATTCGCGGTGAACTTGAGAAAAACGCAAAGGAATCTGCGCAGGAGGTTCTTAAGAATACTGCATGGAGTACAGTGCTTGAGAACTCTGAAGTAAAAGAATACCCACAGGAAGATGTGGATAAGGCTGTTTCTGAATTTAAGAAGAGTATGGAAGTTTATGCAAAACAGGCCGACATGACTCTGGAAGAGTTTACAGACAGTCAGGGTATTTCGCAGGATGATTTTGATGAACAATGTCAGCAGTATGCAGAGGGTAAGGTTAAGCAGAACCTGATCGTGCAGGGGATTATGGATGCAGAGGGACTGTCACTTGACGACAAAGAGAGCCTTCAGCTGCAGGATAAACTGGTAGAACAGATGGGTGTTTCCAGTATTGCAGAGCTGGTTGGAACTTACGGACAGGATTATGTAGATGAATCAGTCGGACTTCTCAGAGTGGAGGAGTTCATTATAAAAAAATGCGAGTGTGAGTGAGAAAGTCGCAAACGGTGATGTGCTGGCAGATGATGCAGATGCTGCGGTAGAAAATGCAGAACAGGACAGTGATCAGAATGTATCAGATAAAGATACTGATGATTCCGGACAGGACAATTCAGATGTAGATGAGAATCTGGAAGAGGAATTAGGTACGGAAGATGTTGATCAGAGTGAATAATTGGCATTGTATTTACCTGATAAATGAGTTATGATTATTGATAAAAGTGGATTACTCCGTACTGTAATGTACGTTGTTAAGGACTAATTAACAAAAAGAAGCGGGGAAAGGAAACCATGGATAAGAGGGTGTTGCGCGAAAGAATGCGCAGAAAAAAAACGCCAGATGATGATCAGGCATTATACAAAGATCGGACTTTGTGTTATTGGCATGATCCTGGCGGTGGTGTTTGTGGTGAGAGGAATTATTATTCCGATCGCACATCATGTAGCCGGAGGCGGAAGCAGTGATCAGACTGTGCAGGCTCAGGCAGATACAGAGGAAGTTCAGGCAAATTCCGATGCTGCTGTGAGACAGCCATTGAAGGGTAAATCAGATACAGATAAGGTTGCCGCGATGACAGCCGGATGGCATGAGGATGCTAACGGAAAGTGGTATCAGAATACAGACGGTACATATTTTTCAAATGGATTTCAGGATATAGATGGTGTTACCTATTCTTTTGACGGAAACGGATATATACAGACAGGATGGGTAGAAAAGGGAGTGAAGGATTATTACTTTAATGAAGACGGATCTTATGATCCGAGTAAGGTACGTCCGATGTTGGCACTGACTTTTGATGATGGTCCGGGAGAGTATACAGATGAATTACTGGATTGTCTGGAACAGAATAATGCTCATGCAACATTCTTTATGCTTGGTCAGAATGTCAGTTCATATCCGGATGCACCAAAACGTATGCTTGAACTTGGATGTGAGATTGGAAGTCATTCCTGGGATCATACACAGCTGACGACAATTGATCTTGATGCAGTTGCAAAGCAGTTCTCTGATACAGATGACGCATTGATTCAGGCATGTGGCCAGGCTGCGAGTGTGGCGCGTGCGCCTTACGGGGACGGAAATTCAGATATTTATAATACTGTAAATAAGCCGTTCTTTATGTGGTCACTGGACACAGAAGACTGGAAACTTTTGGATGCAGATGCGGATTACAGTGCAGTAATGAATGGAGATCTGACAGATGGAACTATCATCCTGATGCATGATATTCATGAGCCATCTGTAAAGGCTGCTTTGAGATTGATACCGGATCTTATTGCACAGGGATATAAGCTTGTAACAGTAAGTGAGATGGCAGAAGCCAAGAATGTGACCTTACAGAATGCATGTTATGTGGATTTCTGGCCGAGTACACTCAGTAATGGAGATGTGCCGGGATATCAGGGCGGTTCCGATGCAGCAGCTTCTGCAGACGGAACAGATGGTACATCTGATGCAAGCACAGATTCTTCTGACGGAAGCACAGATTCCTCAGACGGAAGTGGGGATTATTCGGATGGAAGTTCAGACGATGGAAGTTATGATGATGGAAGTTCGGATGACGGAAGTTATGATGATGGAAGTTCAGATGATTCGGAAGATTACAGTGATGATTCTGTAGATTACGGAGATGGAACGGAATAAAAAACATATGCAATCCTGCAGTGTGGACCATACAGAGTAATTACGAATATACGAAAGAGCAAAGAAGAGAGCAATGGTACTTCTTTGCTCTTTATGTTATTTTAACAAAACACATAAATATATAAAAAAATTGTTAAATATACACATATTTTTAATTGACGTATGGAATGTCCGTTGGTATAATAAGGCTTATAGAATGACTAAAAGTCAGTTCGTATTCCTGATTGAACTTGCTGTAAGATAGTTACTGTTCATACGCCAAAATTCCATTGCCGCAGGCAATCTGGAATGAATTTTGGCTACGTTACTGAGAACGGAGTGAACAGTAACGTAAGATATCCTGTTACAGTATTATTTTATGGAATCAGTATCTGCAAAAAAGATAGAAACCGAAGTTAAGGGAGGACTCCAGATGGGTGTGAGTATGAAATTTACGGATTTGGATCAATATTTATTTGGACAGGGAACCAATTATGAAGTATATAAGAAACTGGGTGCCCATCCGACTACATACAGACGAAAAAAGGGTGTATATTTTGCGGTCTGGGCGCCGAATGCACAGTCTGTTTCTGTAATCGGTGAATTTAATGACTGGGAGGAAGAAGCAAACCCGATGGAGAAGGTTGGTCCGATCGGTGTTTATGAGGTATTTATTCCGGGGGCAAAGATCGGACAGCTGTATAAATTCTTTATCGTGGGTGCGCATGGAGAGAAGCTTTATAAGGCAGATCCCTATGCAAATGAAGCTGAACTCCGTCCGGGTACAGCCTCCAGGATCACAGATATCACAGACTATAAATGGAAGGATGCCACATGGATCAAGAACAGAGAGAAGTTTGATGAGCAGGTAGAGCCTATGGCAATCTATGAGGTTCATCCGGGTTCATGGAAGAAACATCCGCAGTCAGAGGAAAATGAAAAAGGATTTTATAATTACAGAGAATTCGCACATGCCCTGGCAGCTTATGTGAAGGAAATGGGATATACCCATGTAGAGCTTATGGGAATCGCAGAGCATCCTTTTGACGGTTCCTGGGGATATCAGGTGACCGGATATTATGCACCGACTTCCAGATATGGAACGCCGCAGGATTTCAAGTATATGGTGGATTATTTACATCAGAATAAGATTGGAGTTATCCTTGACTGGGTACCTGCACATTTTCCGAAAGATGCCCATGGTCTTGCGAACTTTGACGGAACCGCAGTGTATGAGCACGCAGATCCGAGACAGGGAGAACATCCGGACTGGGGTACCAAGATTTATAATTACGGACGCCCGGAGGTTAAGAACTTCCTGATCGCAAATGCCCTTTACTGGGTGGAGGAGTGCCACGTAGACGGACTTCGTGTGGATGCTGTTGCTTCCATGCTTTATCTTGATTATGGTAAGAAGGATGGAGAATGGATCGCAAATAAATATGGCGGAAATCAGAATCTGGAGGCTATTGAATTCTTTAAGCATCTGAATACAGTAGTTCTTGGAAGGAATCATGGAACTGTGATGATCGCTGAGGAATCTACTGCATGGCCGATGGTTACAGGGGATGCAGAGAAGGACGGACTTGGTTTTAGTCTGAAGTGGAATATGGGATGGATGAATGACTTCCTGGAATATATGAAGCTGGATCCGTATTTCCGTAAATTTAATCATAATAAGATGACTTTCTCCATGTCCTATGCATACAGTGAGAGATATGTATTAGTTCTTTCTCATGATGAGGTGGTTCATCTGAAATGCTCCATGCTTGAGAAGATGCCGGGAGAGTTACCGGACAAATTCAGGAATTTAAAGGCTGCCTATTCATTTATGAACTGCCATCCGGGTAAGAAGCTTCTGTTCATGGGACAGGAATTCGGACAGCTTCGTGAATGGAGTGAGGAGAGAGAACTTGACTGGTTCCTTCTGAATGAAGAGCCACACAAGGAACTTCAGAATTATGTGCATGATCTCCTGACTATTTATAAGAAATATCCGGCACTTTATGCCGGTGATAATAATCCGGAAGGATTTGAGTGGATCAATGCGGATGACGGGGACAGAAGTATTTTCAGCTTTGTGAGAAAGTCTCCTACAAAGAGAAACAATATTCTTTACATAGTTAACTTTACACCTGTTGACCGTCCGGATTACAGGGTTGGTGTTCCGAAGAAAAAACAGTACAAGCTGATCATGGACGAGAATGGACTTCTGGAGCAGCCAAAGACATTTAAGGCAGTGAAACAGGAATGTGATAACAGAGAGTTTTCCTTCGCATATCCGTTGCCGGCTTATGGGGTTGCGATTTTTACATATTAATTTTTCGGGATGATTTCGGGATATATGTAAATATCTGAGAGGATTATTGTCAGGGGTATGTTATTTATTTGACAATATTGCAGAGTAAGCATGATAATATATGAAAAATTCGTGAAATATAAATAATTGCTTTTGAAATTTATCTGCGTTATAATTATCGCGAACACAAGGAATAGAGAGAATAATGGTTTCCATGTTGAAAGGAGAATGAACATGAAAGTATCTAACATTAAAGACATCGATAAATTTTTTGCTGTAGTTGACAGCTGCGAAGGCAGAGTAGAATTAGTAACAGGCGAAGGTGACAGACTGAACCTTTAAATCTAAATTATCCCAGTATGTATCTCTGGCAAACATTTTCTCAGGCGGAGAGATTCCGGAACTTGAGATCGTTGCTTATGAGAAAGACGATATTGATAAATTAATGAGCTTTATGATCAATGGTTGATCATTAGTGTATACAGGCGGGGGCATGATGGTGAATCATGCCCCTTTCTTTGATGTGAACAGGCAGGTTGTTCTGAAGGTATTGAACAGCTGCAGGATATCTGTAAACCAGGGGCACAAGTGTTTCCTGGTCAAAATGCGTTGATGGCAGACTTGAATACATTGGACATCTTATGTATAATGAGTACGTACAGGCAAATATATAAACAGACAGATAATGATGGCAGTTCCAAAAGTTATTCTGTTTGTTCATAAAAAGTGGCAGAATATAAAAATGACGGCTATATGGCAGTTATTCAGAAATATAAATTTTAACGAAGAGGAGAAATAAGACAATGGCAACTAAGATTGATATTATTTCCGGTTTCCTTGGAGCCGGTAAAACTACATTGATTAAGAAACTTCTGAAAGAGGCTTATGCAGATGAGCAGGTTGTACTGATCGAGAACGAATTTGGTGAGATTGGTATTGACGGTGGTTTCCTGAAGGAAGCGGGAATCCAGATCCGTGAAATGAATTCCGGATGTATCTGCTGTTCATTAGTGGGAGATTTCGGCACTTCTCTGAAAGAGGTTGTGGACAAATATCATCCGGACAGAATCCTGATCGAGCCATCAGGTGTTGGTAAACTTCAGATGTTATCAAGGCAGTA
>ENA-OPZN01000625-OPZN01000625.1-human-gut-metagenome-genome-assembly--contig:-NODE-625-length-10249-cov-2.953962_pt1 | contig 10249 bp, 13 predicted proteins | sample MGYA00242483_ERZ504503 | MGnify/ENA primary metagenome ERZ504503 (study PRJEB26092, sample SAMD00036285) | human gut metagenome | host: Homo sapiens | study: EMG produced TPA metagenomics assembly of... | reverse complement strand
GGCCTTATTCTTGCGACAAGCCTGGCCGATTCAGCCCTACTTGACCTTGTTCACGCGCGCCGGGGCAGCGGTCCCGCGCTTATTCTCGCGCACGAAGAGCACGGCTATGACCAGGCCCACGAGGGCGATCGCCGCGCAGCCGAAGTACGCCGCGCCCGCGCCGGCGACCGTCGCCGCCGCTGTGCTCGCGCCACCGGCCAGGGCATTGGCCTGAACGGACGACATCACGGTGACCAGCAGCGCGGTCGAGATCGCGCCGAAGACCTGGCGCCCCGTGTTGGCGATGGCGTTGCCGTGCGCGATGAGCTCATCGGGCAGCGCGTTGACGCCCCAGGTGTTCACCGGCATGTTGGCGAGGCCCTGGCCACACGCCTGCAGGGCGCACAAGGTGGCGGCCATGACGACCGTCAGGCCGGTGCCCATCACGCCGAACCCGAGCAGAGAGCCGACGATGACCGCCATACCGCCCACCGTGACCAGGCGCGGCCCCATGCGGTCGAACAGCATGCCCGAGATGGGCGACAGGATGATGCCCGCGATCGAGGCGGGAAGCATGACCATGCCCGTCGTGGTCGCGGAGGCGCCCATGCCGTTTTGGACAAGCAGCGGCAAGATCACGTTGGTGCCGGCGACCGCGGCATTGATGAGCGTGACCATGAGCGCGGCGACGAGGAAGTTGCGCGTCTTGAGGCAGCGCAACTCGAGCATGGGCACCTCGAGGGACAGCTGCCTGCGAATGAACAGGACGAGGGCGATCAGGCCGATGACGGCGGGAACGATCACCATGGGGCTCATCCAGCCGGCATCGGAGGCGCTGGAGAAGCCGAGGAGCAGGCCGCCGAAGGCGATCGTGGACATCACGACGGAGGCGATGTCGAGGCGCGGGTTCTTGAGGGCGCCGACGTTCCTCATGAGCGGGATGCCGAGCAGCAGGATCGCGCCGGCGAGGGCGGCGATGATGAGGAACATGGGCCTCCAGCCCCAGGCGTCGATGACCAGGCCTCCCAGCACCGGGCCCACGGCCGGGCCGGCCGCCATCACGATGCCGGCGACACCCATGGCGGTGCCGCGCAGCTCGACGGGGAACACGAGCAGGGCACGGTGCCCACGAGCGGCATGAGGATGCCGGCGCCGGCGGCCTGCAGGACGCGGCCGGCGATGAGCAGCAGGTAGCTGGGGCACAGGGCGCACATCACCGTACCCGCCACGAACAGCCCCATCGAGAGGAAGAAGAGCTTGCGGGTGGGGTACTTGTCCATGAAGTAGCCCGAGATCGGCACCATGATGCCCGAGACGAGCATGTAGATGGTCGTGACCCACTGGGCGGCACCGGCGGTCACCCCGAACTCGCGCATGAGCGCCGGCAGCGCGGGCGCCATGACGGTCTGGTTGAACAGCGAGACGAACGCGCCGAGCGTGATGACCCCGACGATGACAACCGCGTCTTTATCGCGCGCGGCTTGGATGCGGCATGTGACATATGCGCGCACTCCTCTCCCCCGCATGTGCATGCGGGACACATGGCATCGCACCCGTGCCATACATGCTGGAAACGGGGTCGATGCCGGTATTCGATTGCAGTGAAGCTATAGAGATCGGGAGGGCGATGCGCCCTCCCTGCGACGGGGCGCTGTGCCCCCGCCAGCCGGAATCACCGGCGCGCCCATCAGATCAGCGAGCACGACCTCATAGTGCGGCTGGCACCCGCCAACGTCCGCTCCCCACTGAACGCGTGGAGGTCGCGGCGAACGACGAGCCAGAAGATATGTCGGCAGTGATTGAACATGCAATCAACCATACAGCCGGCAAAATGACAACGTCAACAGATTTTTCCTTGACAGACGAGAATCGTCATACTCGCGCTACGCCATTCCCGGATACAGCGGGTGCACCTCCAGCAGGGTCTCAACGCGCTTACGCACGCACATGCGCTCGCGCACATCCTGAGGGGAGAACACCACACGTGCGACCAGGCCGCCGATCTCGCGGAACTCCTCGGCCGTGAAACCGCGGGTGGTGGCGGCGGCTGAGCCCGCGCGGATGCCGCTCGTCACGAACGGCGAACGTGTCTCCCCCGGGATCGAGTTCTTGTTCACCGTGAGGCCGACCGCGTCGAGCAACGTCTCGGCCTCCTTGCCCGAGATGCCTGCGGGCGTGAGGTCCACCAGGCAGCAGATGGTTGTCGGTGCCTCCGGACACGAGGCGCAGACCGCCCTCGACCATGCCCTCTCCCAGCGCGGAGGCGTTCTCCACCACGCGATCGATGTAGGTCGGAGAACTGGGCGCAGCGCCTCGCCAAACCGCCACGGCCTTTCCCGCGATGGACGTGCATGAGCGGGCCTCCCTGCGTGCCGGGGAACACCGCCTTGTCGATGGCGCGGGCGAGCTCCTCGTCATTGGTGAGGATGAATCCGCCGCGCGGACCGCGAAGGGTCTTGTGGCTCGTGGAGGTCACGACGTCCGCATGCGGGAACGGCGAAGGGTGGGCGCCGGTCGCCACCAGGCCGGCGATGTGGGCCATGTCCACCATGAGGCGCGCGCCCACGCCATGGGCGATCGCGGCCATGCGCTCGAATCGATCACGCGCGGATACGCCGAGCGCCCGCGACGACGAGCGCAGGCGCTCGCGCTCGGCCAAGCGCTCGAGCCCCTCGTAATCGATGGTCTCCGTCTTAAGGTCCAAGCCGTACGGCACGAAGTTGTACAACTTGCCCGAGAAGTTGACCGGGCTGCCGTGCGTAAGGTGCCCGCCCTGGTCGAGGCTCATGCCCAGGATCGTGTCGCCCGGTTCGACGAGGGCGGCGTACGCGGCGAGGTTCGCGTTGGCGCCACAGTGGGGCTGCACGTTGGCGAACCTGCAGCCGAACAGGGCGCAGGCGCGTTCGCGGGCGAGGTCCTCGACCACGTCGACCTGCTCGCACCCACCGTAGTAGCGATGCGCGGGATAGCCCTCGGCATATTTGTTGGTGAGCACGCTGCCCACCGCCTCGAGCACTGCGGGGCTCGTGAAGTTCTCCGATGCGATGAGCTCGATGGTCCCCCGCTGACGCGTGAGCTCTCCCGCCAGGGCCTGGGCGATGGTGGGGTCGGAATTTCGCAGGTTCGTCATGAGGGGCTCGTTCATGGGGCTCCAATCAAAGGGAGCGCTCGGAAAATGACACAAGAGCGCTCGGATTAATCTCTACCCGTACCTACCCAAATTCGATGCCGGCCTATCGCATGCATCGTCTTCTGGCACAACAAAAGGCGACGACACCGCTCCTCGCGATGCCGCCGCCTTTACAAATCCTACGGTGGACTCACCCGCTATCTCTTACCGTTGGGACGGGGCTATCCGATTCATCGAGCCCGCCGACGCGTTCCCTCATCGATCGTCTTGCCAACCAACCGGTGGAACTAAAGAACGGCGCGAACGCTCGCTTTTCACATCTAACCGATCTCGGTGTCGCAAGCGGCGGGCCCGAAAGCTGCTATATCTTCAAAACCCATCGGACACACCTCCCGTCTCGGTCGCGGTAACGTTGCGACTCTTTTAGTACAACCTGCTTATGCCCCGACGACCATTGGTCTTTCATGAATGAGGCCACTCAACCGCAAACGGTAGCTTTTTATCCGTAGACGGCATACAGAACTGTGCCTCAAGCAGATTACTCGATGAGCATCGCATCGCCGAAGCTGAAGAAGCGGTACTCCTCCCGCACGGCCTCCTCGTAGGCATCTATGACCTGATCGCGCGTGGCGAGGGCCGAGACGAGCATCATGAGCGTGGAACGCGGCACGTGGAAGTTCGTGATAAGCGCATCCACAACGTGGAACGTCGAGCCCGGCATGAGGTACAGATTGGTGGTGGCGTCCTCGCGCACCGTGATGTCGCCCTCGCCGCACACGTCGGCGCCGTCCGCGCGGCCCTCGAAGCCGCGTGCCGTGACGGCGGGGGCGCTCGAGGGCGCGGCGGCGTCCCACGCGCTCTCGAGCGAGCGCACCGCGGTGGTACCCACGGCGATCACACGGTGACCGGCGCCTTGGTGGCGTGCACGGCCTCCACGACCTCGGCGGGCACGTGGTAGCGCTCGGTGTGCATGACGTGTCGGTGGGATCGTCCTCCTCCACCAGGCGGAACGTGTCGATGCCCACCTCGAGCTCGACGGCCGCCCAACCGCAGCCCTTATCCTTGATGCGCTGGATGAGCTCCGGGGTGAAATGCAGGCCCGCGGTGGGCGCGGCGGCGGAATGCTCCTCGCTCATGGCGTACACGGTCTGGTACTTCTCGGGATCTCCCTCATAGCTGGTGATGTAGGGCGGCAGCGGCACGTGGCCCGCGGCGTGAATCGCCTCATCCAGCGTGCGCTCAACCCCCTGCTCGTTCACGCCCACGGGCTCGAAGCGCACCAGGCGTCCGCCCTTGGAATCGTTCACGAAATCGATGATCTCGGCGGTGAGCACGACGGGCGCGCCCTCCGGCGCGAGGAGGCCGCCCTCGCGATACTCGACCACGTTGCCGGGCTTGAGGCGCTTGCCGGGGTTCACCAGGCACTCCCACACATGACCGAGCGGGTCGATGTCCTCGCGGCGACGAAGCAGCAGCGTCTCGGCCACACCGCCCGTGGGCTTCTTGCCGATCAGGCGCGCCGGCATGACGCGCGTCTGATTGGCCACCAGTAGGTCCCCGGGTTCCAGGTAATCGAGGATGTCGTAGAAGTGGCGATGTTCCACGGAGCCGCCGTGCTCGAGCGCCACGGCATCGCCCGCGCGGGGCGCGCCGCCCTCGAGCTCGCGGTTGAGCACCAGCAGACGGCAGGAGTCGCGCGGCTCGGCGGGTGCCTGGGCGATCAGCTCGTCGGGAAGGTTGTAATCGAAATCATCGGTGCGCATGGAGTCGCCTTTCGCATGAGAGCCGCGTGGCCAAGGCCGAGCAGTCGGGTTGTCGAACAGCCGTCCATGATAGCGCAGCTCAGTGGGCCTTATCCCTGGGATGCGACGCGCCTCGCCTTCTGCGCTTTTCGTTCATCGCGCAGGCGGCGCGGTCGAGGGCGGCCTCGGCGCCGAGAAGCGGCAACCGCAGTAGTTCTGCCGATACATACCCAATTCGCGGGAGCGCCGCGTGGCCTGGGGGTACCAGGGGCGGAAATCGCGGATCACCGGGGTGAGGCCGTGTGCCGCCGACAGTTTCTCCAACACGTCATTACAGGTGTCGAATAGCTGGTACGGCGACACCGCGAGCGTGGTGGCGATATGCGAGAAGCCCTCGCGCTCGGCCACCCGACATGCCTCCGCGAGACGCAGGGCGTAGCACGCGCGACAGCGCCGCTCGCGATCGGCGCCCAGGCGCGCGACCGATGCATCCCAGCGAGCGCGGTCGTCACCGGCCTCGATAAGCGGCAACCCGTTCTCAGCAGCCCAGCGGCGCAGCTCCTCAAGCCGCTTCTCATGCTCGGTCAGCGGCTGGATGTTCGGGTTCGTCCAGCAGATGGTGGGCTCAAAGCCCTCTTCCACAAGCAAACGAACCGGCTCGAGTGAGCACGGGGCGCAGCAGGCATGCAATAGCAGGGCGGTCATGAACGGCGTCCTCCCTCGACAACGGTAAAGCCCCTGTCATCTCCCGAAAGCGAAGCGGGACAACGGCCAGCCTCTACCCCATCCGCTCCGGCAGCTCCGGCCACCCCGGCAGCTTCGTCTGCCCTGGCCACTCCTCTTGCTCCGGCGCTGCCCTCCGCGCGCGTGTGCAAGGTAGGGCGCGAAACAACGTGATCGATCCCATAGAACGCGACGCCGTACGAGGTATCCTCGCAATACGCGATGGCGGGATCGTTCCTGATTGCACGCACATAGCCCCAGTCGCCTGAGCAGCCTGTCAAATGTACCGTCACCACAATGACGGTCCACAAGGGCCATCTGAGCCCCATGCCCAAGACCATAAGCAGCAGAGAAACGACGATGCTCGGGGCAAGCGCGATCACCAGGTATTGGTCTCGCGTATACATAATCCCTTCGGCACTCGCGTAAATCATGCCCATCTCCCAGTTGGACCCAAAGGTCACCCGAGAACCGGGTGGAGCAAATTGGCTGAAAAAGAACGCGTGCACAAGCTCGTGCAGACCAAGGGAGGCAAGGGGAACCAATACGAGCAGGATCCACCACCACAACTGGAACTTCTGCCCGCCTTCCACCCCCAAGACGCCATTGCCCCAGGCACCGAACATGGCACCGAGCTCGAAAGGCACCACGGGAGCACCCAGGACGCGGTGCAGGGCGCTCATGCCGAGGCCCCAGACCACAGCAGCGGCGATACCCGCCAGCACCGTAAAGCCCGACGCCCTGCGCATGAAGCGAAGAAACGCATCGTCCTCAAATACGTGTATGTCTCCAATTCTTCTCATGTTCCTAAGTGTAACGCCTCGTGCGGACACCTGTGCGATAATGTGAGGTTACACCGGGTGGCGACTACTTGACTCCACGTCTACGTCCTCGCCTCGCCCGAACGCAGACGCACGCCAACGACTGAGAACACAGCCGAAAGAAGGATAGCCATGACTACACAGCTCACCCGCGCCGATCGTCCCGCCTGGCCCAAGCGCGCCGTCGTCACTGCCGGCATGCCCTACGGCAACAAGGGTCTGCACTTCGGCCACGTGGGCGGCGTGTTCGTGCCCGCCGACTTCTACGCCCGGTTCCTTCGCGACCGCCTGGGTCGCGAGAACGTGATCTTCGTCTCGGGCACCGACTGCTACGGCTCCCCCATCATGGAGGGCTTCCGCAAACGCCAAGAGGCCGACGACTACAAGAAGCACATCTCAGACTACGTGCGCGAGAACCATGACAGCCAGGAAGCCGACCTTGCCAGCTTCGGCGTGTCCTGCGACCTGTACGCCGGCAGCGCGCTGGAGCCCGCCGTGCACATCCACGAGCGCGTGACCAGCGAGATCATCCGTCGCCTACATGAGAAAGGCGCGCTGGAGAAGCGCTCGACCAAGCAGTTCTACGACAGGAAGGCGGGCCAGTTCCTCAACGGCCGCCAAGTGCTCGGCCGCTGCCCCATCCAGGGATGCAAGTCCGAAAAGGCCTATGCGGACGAGTGCGACCTCGGCCACCAGTTCGAGCCCGAGGAGCTCATCGCCCCCAAGAGCGCGCTCACCGGCGAGACGCCTGAACTCGTCCCCGTCGACAACCTCTATTTCGATCTTCCCGAGCACCTTGAGTACCTGAAGACGTACACCAAACAGCTCGAGCACGACCCCACGGTGCGCTCGGTGGTCTCCAAGACCATGGAGGAGTGGCTCAATCCGGCTCAGCTCTACATCCAGAACAAGTTCCGCGAGGCATTCGACGCCATCGAGGGAGGCTGCCCGCCCACACCGTCATCGAGCCCGAGGGCAACAAGAGCTCCTTCACCGTCGCGTTTCCCAGCTGGCGCGAGCGAGATGAGGCCCATGAGATGCTCAACGCCGGCGGCGTGCGCTTCCGCTCCGGCAAGGCGCTCGTCCCCTTCCGCATCACGGGAAACGTCGAGTGGGGCGTGCCCGTCCCCAACGATTGCGGCTGCACCGACCTCACCTGCTGGGTCTGGCCAGAGAGCCTATGGGCGCCCATCAGCTTCACCCGCGCGGTGCTCGCGCGCGACGCCGCCAAACTCGAGGCCGCGGGCGCGGACCCCTCCGGCCTCGCCGAATGCGCCGTCTCCGATGCCGAGCTCGTTGGTGATGCCCCCGCGATGATCATGGCGGAGCCCGAGTACACGCATGCCAGCCTCGACTGGCGCGATTGGTGGGCGAGCGAGGACGCGCGCGCGTACCAGTTCATCGGCCAGGACAACATCTACTTCTACTGCATCGCACAATCCGGCATGTGGGAGGCGCTCGACTGGAACATGCAGCAGTCCTGCGTCGCGGCCAACTACCACATCCTCTACATGGGCAAGAAGGCGAGCTCGAGCTCCCAGACCCCGCCCCGCTGGCCCACGAGATGCTCGAGCACTACACGCCCGAGCAGCTCCGCGCCACTGGCTGTCACTTGGCCTAGGAGAAAAGCCCGTCAGCTTTAGCCCCAAGGCCTTCGACACGCGCGTGAGCGGCAAGGATAAAGACGGCACCGAGATCCTCGCCTGCAACGACAAGCGCGTGATCGACCCCGTCCTCAAGGAAGGCGCGATGCTCACGGGCGTCTTCAACCGATTGGCACGGTCCGCCTTCTACGGCGTCGCCGTCAAGGAGGGCGACGAATCCCCCTACCGCACCGGCTGCATCCCCGCCGGAGCGCCCAGCGCGAAGGTCTCCGCCGAAACCGAGCAGGCCATCCTCGCCTTCGAGCAGGCCATGCACACCTTCGAGCTGCACCACGCCCTCGGCGTGTGCGACGAGTTCCTCCGCGCCGCGAACAAGCGCTGGAGCGACGCGAGCAAGGCGGCGAAGAACGCCGAGGACGATAAACTCATGACGCAAGCACTCGTTGACGCCTTCCACGAGCTGCGCGCCGCCACCGTCCTCATGCACGGCATCGTGCCCTCGGGCTGCGAGAAGATCTGCGAGCACTTTGCCATCGCACCAGAGGTCTTCTTTAGCTGGGAGCACATCTTCGAGACCTGCGACGAGCTCGTAGCCGAGCTGGGCGAACAGGCGGGTACGCACGCCATCAAGGTGCTGCCGCCGCGCTTCGACTTCTTCGAGAAGCACCCGAGCCAGTATTAAACCGTCGAGGTGCGCGCCGCGCCCGTGTCCACACTCGAAAGGACCCCCATGGCATTCACCATACGCCAAACGCTCCCGCAAGACGTCGAGGCGGCCGAGCGCGCCCTCGAGGACGGCAAGGCTGCCCTGGCCGCGCTCGATATCCCACAATGGCAGGGCGAGTATCCGGATCGCATCGATATCGAAGACGATATGGCTCACGGTGCCTCATATGTCGCTGTCGATGAGGGCGGCACAGTGTTGGGCGTCATGGCACTCTCGTTTGACGGCGAGAAGACCTACGACGCATCGATGGCGCATGGCTGACCGAATCCTCCTCCAACTCCCCCACCTACGGCGTCATCCACCGCTGTGCGGTACGCGCGCAGGCAGCGCACTGCGGCGTCATGACCTCCATGTTTGCCGAGGGTGAATGCATCGCGCGCGAGCACGGCATGAAAAGCCTGCGCATCGACACGCACGAGAGGAACCTCCCGTTGCAGGGGCTTGCAACCAAATGCGGATATACGCGCTGCGGCGTCATCACACTCCCCTATGAGGCGAAGCCGACCCGCTGCGCATCGCGTTCGAGAAACTGCTATAGCCCATGGCACGCCCCGGCATCCAAAAGCACCTCGATATCGCATCGCTCCTGCAATGCCCCCTCTGCCATGAGCGCCTGCACGCAATAACGTGTTCGCTGCGCTGTGCGCGTGGCCACGACTTTGCGATCTCATCCAAGGGATTTCTCAACCTTATCCCCCAGCAAGGACCCCTCAAGGGGTACGACGAGGCGTTCTTCACCAGTCGTCAACGCGTCATGGAGGCCGAGGTCTATCGCATCCTGAACGAAGCGCTTATTCAGACGCTTGAGAATCTCGACCTGCCTGACGACCCGATTATCATCGATGCGGGGTGCGGGGAGGGCTCGTATCTTAAAGCCATCTCATCGAGATTCTGCGGCACATGCATCGGCATTGATATCGTCAAGGACGCCATCCGCTGCGCCGCTCGTGGCGGTGGTGCCGAGCGCTGGCTTGTGGCAGACCTGGCGAACATGCCGATCCGAAATCATTCCGTCGATGTTGTCCTGAATGTGTTCACGCCGGCAAATTACACCGAATTCCAGCGCATTCTCAAACACGACGGAATGCTCGTAAAAGTCATACCCGGACCAGACCATATGCACGAGCTGCGCGATCTCGCCTGCGATAGACTTGCTCACTCCGCAATGCAGGACCATGGTGTCGCCGAGCACCTGTCCCGCCATATGGAACTGACAACCCGCGCACGCGTAACGCAAACGAGCTACGTTTCACCCGAACTCGCGCGTGACCTCGTTCGCATGAGCCCCGTAACCTTCGGCATGGACCCCGATGAACTCGAGCTCGACAAGCTGACGAACATCACCGTCGATGCCGAAGTCCTCTGCGCCCGTCCACATGGGCAGGAGACGAGGTAGGCCCCAACAACGCAACCTTAGGGGATACAAAAGGCGTTTAGCAGCCCAAACGCCCCTTCCGTCAAGTCGGTTGCTGCCGCCCGGGGTGGCGGGCATACAGTCCCATGCTCGGACAGTCCTGCTCGCG
>ENA-OPZN01000624-OPZN01000624.1-human-gut-metagenome-genome-assembly--contig:-NODE-624-length-10259-cov-2.330636_pt1 | contig 10259 bp, 13 predicted proteins | sample MGYA00242483_ERZ504503 | MGnify/ENA primary metagenome ERZ504503 (study PRJEB26092, sample SAMD00036285) | human gut metagenome | host: Homo sapiens | study: EMG produced TPA metagenomics assembly of... | reverse complement strand
CAAAATCGTAGTGCTGCGGATGAAGAAGTGATCTATACTGCCATTTTTGTAGGTCTGGCCATCCTTCTTCTCATCCTGTGCTTTATTATGTTCCGTCCTGAAAAAAAGGCCGTTCCTTCTGCCAGCACGTACATACCCGGCAAATACAGTGCCAGCCTCACTCTTGGAAATGAACATGTAAATGTGGAAGTCACTGTAGACGCTGACCAGATCCTGGATGTAAGCCTGGTCCATTTAAACGAAGCAGTTTCAACCATGTACCCTTTAATGCAGCCTTCTATGAATGAACTTGCGCCCCAGATCTTAAACACCCAGTCTACCAAAGACCTTACGTTCCCTGAGTCTTCCCGTTATACCTGTATGACACTTTTAAAAGCAGTAGACAATGCCCTTGAAAAAAGCCAGGGAATAAGAAAAACCGGCACAAACCTATCCAAAATCTACAAAAAGGCCGCCGCAAAGATCTTCTTCCTCTTGCGGCAGCCTTTTTCTCATCATTCCTTTTCTTCCGATCCATCCCCATACAGTCCTGCAAACAGTTCTGCCGGCACATAGGCCGTTACTTTGATCCCCTCTTCTGTATATTCTTCTGAAAGCAGCTGTCCATATTTGCGGATGGTCTGCAGCTTTCCTGCCTGGGAATAAGAATAGGTCTTTTCCAGATAAACTCTCCTGCTGCGGATGATATTACCCAGTATCTCCTCTAATTCTTTTAAACCATCCCCGTTTTTAGCAGAGATACGCACCTGGTAATCTGCGGAGAAATCCCTTGGAATCGGCAGGCCGCTTTCTTCTAAACGGTCTGTTTTATTAAACACAGTAACGATGGTCTTATCTGTGATCCCCAATTCCCGCAAAGTTTCTTTTACAACATGCATATGCATATCCATCTGGGGATTGGAACAGTCCACTACATGAAGGACGATATCACTGTAGCGTGCCTCTTCCAGGGTACTTTTAAATGCTTCTACCAGATGGTGGGGCAGTTTGTTGATAAAACCAACGGTATCTGTAAGAAGGATCTGCTGTCCGTCTCCCAGTGTAAAACTGCGGGTCGTTGGGTCCAGCGTAGCAAAAAGTTTATCCTCTGCCAGGATCCCCGCTCCAGTAAGACGATTTAACAACGTGGACTTTCCTGCATTGGTATAGCCTACGATCGCAGCTGTCAACGCATGGTCTTTTCCACGTTGCTGTCTGGTCACTTCCCGGTGGCGTTTTACATCTTCCAGCTCTTTCTTTAACTGACCAATGCGCTGGTGAATAAGACGGCGGTCTGTTTCCAGTTTTTTCTCACCAGGTCCTCTTGTACCGATACCGCCTCCCAGTCTGGAAAGAGAGGAACGCATTCCCACCAGACGGATGGCACGGTATTTTTAACTGGGCCAGTTCTACCTGGATCTTGCCTTCCCTTGTATTGGCTCTGGCTGCAAAGATATCCAGGATGACCATGGTACGGTCCATCACCTTTGTATCCAGTATATCTTCCAGATTTTTGAGCTGTGCAGGGGAAAGTTCATCGTCACAGATCACGCCTGTAGCCCCTGTTTCGTAAAGCATCTCCCGCAGTTCCTGCAGTTTTCCTTTTCCCAGATAGGTTCCCGGATGAACGCTTTCCCGGTTCTGGATCACACGGCCTACAGTCTTTGCCCCGGCTGTATCTGCCAGTTCTTTTAACTCATCTAAAGAGCGTTCTGCCATATCTGTTTCACTGGTACTTACTGCTGCCAGTATTACCCGTTCTTCCAGTTCCTTTAAATCAATCACCGGTGTATTATTCCTCCTGTCTGGTCTTTAAAAAGTCGATCTCATGCCGGGCGTCTTCATCATCCCCAAATACCTTGATATAAGTCTCAAATTCTGCCTGTGCCTGACGGTACTGCTGTCTGTATTCCAGGCAGACTGCCTTGTTATAAGCCAGTTCTTTTAAAAGTGTAAGTCCCTGGGTATCTTCTTTCGGGATCGCAGCAGCTGCCTGATCCAGTTCTGCCCCGGTTCCTGCTTTATATCCGGTGATCAGGGCATTATATCCCTTGTCAAACGTATCAGCAGCTGTTTCATAATCCTCTTCAGCCATCTGGCATAGACCCAGCTGATTATAAATCCTGCTTTCCAGTTTTTCTCCCGTTTTTCCACTGTTTAATGCCTCTTCATAAAGACTTTTTGCTGTTTCAGAGTCCTGTGCCTTTACGCAGGCAGAACCTGCAGCGATCAGTGCCTCTTCATATCCCGGTGAACGGACGCCTTCTTTTTCCATTCCCAGTGCTTCTCTGTAATAAGAAACTGCCTGATCCTTGTCCTCTAACTTTCCTGCGCAGACCGCCTTCATATACAGGCTGGAGATCTTATCTCCGCCCTGCTCTGCTACCAGGTCATAGGTGTGGGAAGCTGCCTCATAGTCTGCCAGAAGCATTTCCGCTTCTGCCCGGTACCACAACACATCTGCATTAAATGCAGAGGCTTTATTTGACTTGTTTCCTGCCTTTTCAAGAGCCTGGTCAAAATCAGCCACAGCGCCTTCTAAGTCACCGGAATTTAATTTTTCAATTCCCTCTTTTCTCAGCTGTGTCTTCCGGGACCGGCAAATCTTTCCACCAGTTTTCCAAACGCCAAATACCAGAAGGACCACTAAAAGGATACAGCAAAGCCAATAAGAACATTTTTCAGGCGCCTGTTCCTTCTGCGCCTTCTAAGGGTACTGGATCTGCTCCTTCCACTGGAATATCTTCCTCTCCCTGCGCTTCTCCTGCTTCTGTTTACAGGTCTGTTTCCCATATTACTAACCTCTTTTACTGTCTGTACTGCCAAAACCGCCGTTTCTCTGTTCGCTGCAGTCATCATCTTCTGTAATTCCAAATGGGAAGAAAATTCCCTGGGCAAATCCTGCACCTTCTGACAGTTCTACGGTCTTGTCTTCCTTTGTATCATTGGTCAAGTTTGATAAAAATATGACCCTCATTATCAGAGAAGAAATAGTCACTGTCAATGATGCCAACTGTATTATTTAACTGCAGACGGTACTTAAATCCAAAGGCTGCTTCTTGGGAATACAGCAAGTACCCAGCCCTCATTCATCTCTGCACGGATGCCTGTAGGGATCTTAACGATCTCACCCGGACGGATGGTCACAGCTACCGGTGTATAAAAATCATAACCTGCGGATCCTGCAGTTGCCCTTGCAGGCAGACGGATCCCTTCATAAATTCTTTTGATCTCTTCTGTTTCAATGGGACCGAAGGTATCTTTCCAGTCACCTTCAAACTGTTCATAACTTACTTTATGAAATTTTGCAATTCTTTCCATGTGTGTGTTTACTCCTGTCTTTCTATGCTGCTTTTCTTCTTTTCATTACTCCTGGTAAAGACGGACCTCTCCTGCGCGAAGGGATGCTTTTACATCGATCACACGCTGGTTGGCACTGCCTTTCCAGTGAAGATTATTGTCTTTTTCTTCGATCTTAAATTTCCCGTCTACGATCACATCTATATTGGAAAGAAATGACAGATGGCAGATCTCTTCCCATTCATAACCGGTATACAGCCAGATGGTCTTATCTGGAAATTTTTCCCGGATCTCTTTTGCAAGTGCCCCGATCTCTTCCCTGTTTTCCAGATGAAAGGGATCGCCGCCGCTGAAAGTCACACCGGAAACATAGTCTTTTTTCAGTTCTTCAAATAATTCTTCTTTTGCCTGCTCATCAAAAACCAGTCCGCCATTAATATCCCATGTAACAGGATTATGGCACTGAGGACAATGATGGCTGCAGCCTGCCACCCAAAGCACAGTCCGCAGCCCTTCTCCATTGAGCATATCGTCTTTCGTTATGTTATGGTAACGCATATCTTACTTCTCCAGTTCTGAGGTACAATGTGGACACCGAACTGCCTTAATAGGAATCATGCTCTTGCAATATGGGCATTCTTTCTCTGTAGGCGCTTTTGGTGCTTCCGAAGCCTTTCCAATTTTTTCCAGTTTATTGATCGCCTTGATGACCCTAAATACAACAAAAGCCATCAGCAAGAAATTGATCGCCTGGGTGATAAAAGAACCATAATTAATGGTAGCTGTCACTTCATTGGCTGCTGCCAGTGTTGGATATTTGTTGCCGTCTAAGGCAATAAACATGTTGGAAAAATCGATCTTTCCAGTGAAAATACTTAATACCGGCATAAAAATATCATTTACAAGGGAATTAACGATTGATGTAAATGCACTGCCAATGATCATACCTACGGCCAGATCGATCATGTTGCCCTTTAATGCAAACGCTTTGAATTCTTCCAAAAACTTTTTCATCTGTCCCGCCTCCATTTTCATTTACAGTAATGCTGTTGGTATCAGTCTATCATAATCCAGGGGATTTTTCCACTTGATTTTCCTGTATGTGCTCTGTATGCACTATTTAATGCATAATTTATACACTCTTTTTCAAGCTAATGTTTTTTGTGTTACTGGGATAAAATACTAATATAATCGTACTTGACAGAAGGAGAAGCTATGAGTTTTGAACTGGACCGCATAGAGGAGCTGTGTAATGACCGTGGTTGGAGCCATTACCGCCTTGCAAAGGAAATGGATATTTCCCCAAACAGCATAGGAAATCTTTTCCGCCGCACCACTGTGCCCAGTATTCCTACACTCCGCCATATATGCCAGGTATTCGGTATCTCCATGGGAGAGTTTTACAGTACAGACGGCAGCCAGACGATCTTAAACAAGCAACAGAAATATGTACTTGACCTTTATAACCAGCTTGGTCCGTCTAATAAGATCCGGGCAGAATCTTATCTGGAAGGATTGGCTGACGGGTCTTATCGGAAGAAAAGGAATAAAAAGAGAAAGAAAAAGACAGCCGATGATTTTGTCGGGCTGTCTTTTTCTTGTGTACTTTTGTTCGTGTACGGTCCACTCGCAAACACGCGCTAGCGTGCTCTACTGTCTGCTATCGCAGACGGATCGTTCGTTAGACTCGCAAACACGCGCTACCGCGCTCCACCGCCTGCTATCGCAGGCAGTTTGCTCGTTGATGACGCAAGAAAAACAAATGCCGCCTTTTCGGCGGCGCTTGTTTTTCTTCTGCGTTCATCACATGCTTACTCTCTCTGCGATCTCGGCCATTTTGGATTCGTTTAGTCTTGTATCGCCTTTGACCCTTGAATAACTTAAATATCCGTTCATTCTGTCGATCTTCGTCAGGTTTTTGCTGCCGCAGGCCGGGCAGACATCCATTTCCAGTTCTTCGTGGCCGCAGTCATCACAGTAAGCCAGTGACAGGTTTACGCCTTCGTAAAATCCCATTCTCATGGCTCTGCGCACCAGGGTGCGGATGGCTTCTTTATTGTAGCTGATGGGGTATTTTACATACTGGATCTTGCCGCCGTTGCTTAATTCCCAGAAACGGTATTCCAGATCCTGTTTTTCAATCGGGGTGATATCTTCGGTTACGTGGCAGTGGAAGCCGTTGCTTACATACTCTCTGTCAGATACATTTTCAATAATGCCGTATTTTTTACGGAACTGCTTTACCTGCAGGCCGCAAAGGTTCTCTGCCGGTGTTGCATAGATGGCATAGAGATTGCCGTCTTCTTCTTTAAACTCATCGATCTTTTTATTGATATGCTCCAATACTTCCAGTGCAAACTGACCGTCTTCTACTAAAGACTTCTTATTATACAGCTGCTGCAGCTCATTAAACGCTGTAATACCAAAGGAAGCAGTAGCAGTTTTTAATAATGGTTTTATTTTGTCGTGAAGACCTAAATGGCCGCCGTAAAATCCGCCTTCACAGTATGCCAGCGGATTGGTAGAAGCTTTCATCTCACCTAAGTATGCATAGGTACGGATATGGATCCTTCTGATCAGTTCCAGATAGTAATCTAAAACCTCATAAAAATCACGGTTTTCCTGTCTTGCCTTTGCCAGAATCATAGGAAGATGAAGGCTGACTACACCGATATTAAAACGTCCTTCAAATACGGGCTCGTCTTTGTCATCTGCCGGATGCATGCCCCCTCTTTCATACCACGGTCGACAGGAACGCACGACAGCCCATTGGAGAGATGATCTTTCCGTATTTTTTGTACATGCTGGCAATATAGCCTTCTCCTGTAAGGGAAAGCCAGTCCGGATACATGGTCTTGCTGGAGCAGTCAATACCTGCCTCAAATACGTCCTCTAACTCACCGCCTGGTCCGTGAAGCTTTTCATCATAGAGAAATACCACTTTCGGGAACAGTACCGGCTTTTTGTGGCCTGCTTTTCCCTGTCCGCCTTTTCGCACTTTTAACATGGTCATGGTCGCCATTTTTGCAAAGCGGCTGGTTCCTGTACCTGCAGTCATTGTGATAAACGGATAGTCACCGCGGCTGGAAGAAACGGAGTTAAACTTGTATTCCCATCCCTGAAATCCCTGTTCCATATCTCTCTGTACATCTGCCCAGGCAACTTCTTCTACTTTTTCTTCCGGCAATCCCAATTTTCTGTACTTTTCAAGATATTTTGCATAAGACTTTTCTGCATAAGGCGCCAGGATATTCTCCACACTTGGCACTGTAAAACCGCCATACTGCTGGCTGGCTGCACTTAAAACAATATCACCGATCACGTCAAAGGCTACATCCAGTGTTTTCGGCTCATTGTACCACAGATTTCCCATTTCAAAACCGCCGGTAAGCACAGATTTTACATCAAAGAGACAGCAGTTCATAGTATCTCTTCTGGCAGACATATCGTGAATGTAGATATAACCTTCCCTGCACGCCTGCAGTTCTTCTACTGTCATAAAAAACTTCTGATAAAGGGATTTATTCAGCTCATTAAAGATCAGACTGCGCTTGGTGGAAACCAGAGCACTGTCTGTATTGCTGTTTTCCTTATCTCCAATGTACATAATGGACTGGCTTTCTTGTATACATCATCCAGCATCCGCACAAAATCCTGCTTATAATTGCGGTAGTCCCGGTAACTTTTTGCAACCAGCGGATTGACCTTTTCCAGCGCTCCTTCTACAATGTTGTGCATCTGAGCGATGGGGATCAGTTCCTGGTCCATCTCCTCTGCCTTTTCTTCCACAAATTCACAGATAAAATTCCGCTCTGCCCTTGAAAATGTGATCATGGCTCTCTCTGCTGACTTGCTGATAGCAGAAAGCACCTTCTGCACATTAAAATCTTCCCTGGTACCGTCTTTTTTTACAACCTTTATCTTACTGCAGTCCATTCTTTCACCTTTCCTGTCTGTTTTTTTTGCTTGTATACTATATATTGTGTTTCATTTATCTTTTTATATACTATATATCTTTTCTCGCGTATGTTATCGTATCATGCCTGTTTCCGTCCGTCAAGACCACGTTTTTACTATTTTCTTGAAAATAATAACTATAAAAGATATAATGTAAGGAGCAAACCGTCTGCGATAGCAGACAGTGGAGCGCGATAGCGCGGGGGTTTGTGAGTTTACTGAGAACAAACAAAAACGAGTAAGGAGACAACATGCTGATCACCTATCTGACTGCTACCGCCTGTGCAGTTGCTGCCATATGCTTGGCAGATCAGAATATGAAAAGAAGGCTCTGTCTGTGGAGGAAATGAACCTTTATAGTGACAAAGTATCCAAAGACCGTACCTTTATTTTTCTGTCCGATCTCCATGAAAACACCTTTGGACCGGACAATGAAAAACTGATCCGGGCTATTGATAAAATACGGCCGGATGCTATCTTAAACGGCGGCGATCTTATTGTCACAAAAGGAAAACATGCAAAGACCAGGCATGCCCTTTCCCTTATAAAAGAACTTGCCACCCGCTATCCTGTTTACTGCGGGGAAGGAAACCATGAAAACCGGATCGACTGGGAGCCGGAAACTTATGGTGTATCCGGAAGCCAATACCGGAAGGAATTAAAAAAAGCAGGGGCTATCTGCCTGAAAGACCAGTCTGCCTTATTTGACCATGAGATAGAAATAACAGGACTGGATCTGGATCATCCATTTTATGGAAAAGCATTGTTCCATCCTCTTCCTTCCATGCCTTCTGATTACATAGAAAAAAAAGCTGGAAAAGCGGACCCGGATCATTTTCAGATCCTGTTAGCCCACTCTCCTTTATATTTCGATGCCTGTGCAAAATGGGGCGCTGATCTTACCCTGTCAGGCCATTTTCACGGAGGGACCATACGGCTTCCCGGACTTGGCGGTGTTATGACCCCTCAATATCAGTTTTTCCTTCCCTGGTGCGCCGGGATCTTTGAAAAACAGGGGCATTACATGGCAGTAAGCCGCGGTCTTGGAACCCATTCCATCAACATACGTTTAAACAACCGGCCACAGCTTTTAGTGATCCGCATCTGTCACCCAAAAGAGGGAAGCTGTGCAAAGCCCACCCTGAAAAGGATATTATAAAATGGAAACCAATTACCTATAAACTGGAGCATTTGAAGGTCCTCTGGACCTGCTCCTTCATTTGATTGAGAAAAACAAAGTGGATATCTACGATATTCCCATTGTAGAGATCACCGCCCAGTATCTGGAATATGTGCGTAACATGGAACGGGAAGACTTAAACCTCGTCAGCGAATTCCTTGTTATGGCAGCCACACTGTTAGATATTAAAGCAAAAATGCTCCTTCCAAAAGAGGTGGATGAAGAAGGAGAAGAAGTGGATCCCCGTGCAGAGCTGGTAGCCCGCCTGTTAGAATATAAACGCTATAAGATACTGGCAGAAGAACTGGCAGACCGTGAGGAAAACGCTGCCGGTCATTTTTACAAGGCATCTTCTCTTCCGCCGGAAGTAGCTAAATACCGGCCGCCTACAGATTTAGATGAACTGCTTGATGGTCTTACCCTTGCAAAATTACAGCGTATTTTTGAGCAGGCAATGAAGCGCAAAGAATACAAAGTAGACCCCATCCGAAGCAAATTCGGCACCATTCACCGGGAACCGGTCAGTCTGGAACAGAAGATCACCTCTGTTATGGATTATGCAAGAAAAGCCCGCCGTTTCAGTTTCCGCCAGCTTCTTGAGAAACAGACGGATAAACTGGAAGTAGTCGTTACATTTTTAGCGGTCCTTGAATTAATGAAAATTGGAAAGATCCATTTAACCCAGGAAGAAACTTTCGGGGAAATGGACATTGAGACCATAGAACCGGAAGGCAGGAAGAAGACTTAAACTTAGAGCAGGTAAGCGACCTTGTGTAGCGCCGCAATCCCCGGCTGCCACACAACAGATATCTGCCCCAGGAGGACATAAATTGGAAGAATTAACCATAGACAATACACCTGTAACCAACGAAAAAGACCAGGAAGCCGTTATTGAAGCCGTCCTGTTTACCATGGGCAGCGCCGTAGAATTAAAACAGCTGGCTACTGCCATCGGACAGGATAAAGAAACAGCAAAAGCAGCGGTGGAACGGCTGATGAAACGCTATCAGACCGGCAAACATGGCATGGAAATCTTACAGTTAGAAGACAGCTACCAGATGTGTACCCAGTCAAAATACTACTCCAACCTGATCCGTATTGCCTCTGCCCCTAAAAAGCAGGTGCTTTCTGATATTGTTTTAGAGACACTTTCCATCATTGCCTACCGTCAGCCTGTGACCAAGCTGGAGATTGAGAAGATCCGCGGCGTCAAATCGGACCACGCAGTCAACCGTCTGGTGGAATACAACCTGGTTTATGAGGCAGGCCGTTTGGATGCACCGGGACGTCCGGCGCTCTTCGCCACTACGGAAGAATTTATGCGCCGCTTCGGCATTGGTACCTTAAGCGATCTTCCAAATATGGATCCGGAACAGGAAGACGAGATCCGGACAGCAGTGGAAGAAGAACTTAAGTTTAAATTAGAAGAACTTGGAAGTTCCAATGCAACCGAAGAGGCGCAGGAACTGTTGGAAGCTGCTGTAACAAAGGAACAGGAGCAGGAAAAAGAATAGGAGGCTTACCATGATCACTTACCAACGTTTATGGGAAACAATGAAAAAGCGGGGCATTACCCAGTATCATCTGATCAAACGTGAGAAATTCAGTGCCGGACAGATCGGACGTCTGAAAAATAACCAGACCGTTTCCACCCAGACTTTAGATACCCTGTGCCGGCTGCTCTCCTGCCGCATTGAAGATATTGTTACCTACATACCCGATGGCGGAGAACATTTGCCTGACCCAGAGCCGGATCAGACCAGCCCGGTTCCTTCTAAAAAAGTCACCAAAAGTGAAAAGCCGGATAAAAGTGACAAAACGGAAAAAAGCGATAAAAAGAATA
>ENA-OPZN01000623-OPZN01000623.1-human-gut-metagenome-genome-assembly--contig:-NODE-623-length-10259-cov-2.354619_pt1 | contig 10259 bp, 10 predicted proteins | sample MGYA00242483_ERZ504503 | MGnify/ENA primary metagenome ERZ504503 (study PRJEB26092, sample SAMD00036285) | human gut metagenome | host: Homo sapiens | study: EMG produced TPA metagenomics assembly of... | reverse complement strand
AGGGGGGGTATTTTGCCGCCTCCTCTTATATATTGAAATGATATGGAAGATTTTATTGGTAAGTACAATGGAGGTCAAATAGACAGTAGACTTGATAAGGTCAAGGATATGGTTGGCGCTACGGCGTCTCAGGCTGGGGAGGATGGATTGGTACCAGCTCCGGCGAAGGGAGATGAGGGTAGGTTTCTTTGTGGAGATGGCACGTGGAAGGATGTGGTAGTCGAACCAGATTACACAGTGTTTGACATTGTTATGGAGATATCATCAAGTGGTAACCTATCTATATCTCAGGAAAATTATAATAAATTATTAGAGAAACTTCCAAGCAATGCTGTTAATATATTTCCAGTCAGAGATAATGGAGTATACATATCAAGTATTTTTTGGTGGGTATAATGTTAATGATGATAATTCTATTTGGCTTTATAATAAACAGATGCGGGAATATTACAGAATTCTTCTATACAAATCTCTATATATCAAAATTTAACTGTTGCTATAACTTCTGGTATGAATTATTTAATACCAGTAAATGATGGAATTGATGTATTTACAAATCTAACAAGTGATCCTTCTGGGAGTAATACTAAGCAGTTAACAATACATACTACAGGTGATGGAACTAAATCTTTAATGGATGATGGTAAATATCGTAAGCTGCCAATATATGGGAAGAATTTATTGCTTGGATCTAGTACAGAGGTAAGTAATTCCAAGTATGAGATGGCTAATTATTGGCTAACTGAACCGATATCTAAAGGAACACAAGTAACATTGACTATTTTGGAGAATTGGGTGATGATAAGGAAATGTTCACTATATATAACTCTATTGGTGCAGTAGGTTCTATGGCTCAGTTCAGTAAGGCTGACTTTGTGAATGGGAAGGCCAGTAAGACTTTTAAATGGATTACTAATATCGGAGATGCAGTAGCTGATAATACACATATGGTTGTATTTAGTTCTCCTAAAACTGGCACATCAACTTCCACCATCCATAAGATTAAACTTGAATATGGTGACATTTCGACCGAGTGGTCTCCAGCTTGGGAAGATATACCAGATCTAGAAGAAAGATATGCATACGGTGTTGAATGGGATACTGCATCATCTAGTCCTGATGGGGTTAGAGTAGGTAATATGCAATTGCATAGGGAGTTGCCGGTGCAGAGTAAGATGAGAAGGTGTCTTTTGGATAGAGATGGTGGAGTTAAAGAATATTTGGATAATGAGCTTTCATGGGGTGGAAGCTATTTGGATTATGCCGTTATGACAGAGATACCTGAACATTGGTATAAATTGTATTTTAATGGCACTAAATTTAGGAAGATGTTGTCCGAAATTCCATTACCTGGGTATAAACATGTAGATAAGTTCTATATCTCAACATATGAAGCCAGAATGTATAGAACCGATAATTTATTATGTTCGGCGGCTGGAGCTAGTAAATTAAGTGATCCTAATTCAACTAATTTTAGAGGTGGCGACAATACCGCTGAATGGGATGATACCTACCGTTCCCTACTCGGCCGCCCCGTCACCAACCTCACCCGAGACCAATTCCGGCAAGCCGCTAGGAAACGTGGCAGCGGCTGGGAAATGTACACCTATAACGCCCACAAGATCCTGTTCTGGTTATTCGCCGTCGAGTACGCCACGCTGGACAGCCAGAAACCTTTCAACGCCCAGAAGGACGCTAACGGTTTCGCACAAGGTGGCTTAGGTCCGGGACCGACGCAAATGACGGATTGGGCTAACTTCAACAAACGTCAACCCCCTTATCCCATGCGGCTATACCAACGAGTTCGGGAACGGCTCGGGAGAGAAGGCATATGTGGTGAAGAACGCTTCCGGCGGTACTCATGCCACATTGATGGCTAACAGGTATCGTGGTATAGAGAATCCGTTCGGCCATATCTGGAAATACACCGATGGGGCCAACATACAAGTCACCACGGGTGATTCCGGATTGTCTATCTTATGGACTACCGATGACCCGTCAAACTTCAGCGATACATCTTACACAGGCTATAACAAGAAAGGCAACATCTGCCGTACCAATGGTTATGCCAAGAAGATGCTCCTAGGTGAGGATGGTGATATCGTAGCTACGGAGATCGGCGGTAGCTCCTCTACCTACTGGTGCGACTACTATTACACCAACACATCGGCTAACCGCATGCAGGTGGTGCTGGTTGGCGGTCGCGCGGGCTACGGGTCGGCTGCGAGTACTTCGCCTTCCGCTGCGTCTCGTGACCTCGGTTCGCGCCTTTGCTTTTTCCCCGAATATCGTAAAACGTCGGCGTAGCCGCACGTCTCACGTCGGGAATTTTTTTGTGTAAATGATTAAATAACAAGATATGAAAAGAACATATAGCGACACTATACCGATCACTATAGAAAAGGACGGTGACGGATCCTACCTGTACCGGTGGGACGTTAGAGAGGAGAGAAGGGAGATGGGTGACGATATGGCCCCCGTGATCTCCTATAGTTACAACGAGGTCAGGGTATGGCCCACGTTGACGGCCAACAAGATATTGGAGGCCTGTATCGACGCCCTATGGGGTAGCGGTGTTGAGCAGAAGATGCTGAACGACTATAACGCCGCCAAGTTAGGCATACTTGACTCGTCTTACATCGAGTCCTATAAGGTATTTCTGAATGACAGGAAGTCATTGAAGGAGCGAGTGGACGGTGATTTTCTGGATTGGGAGAATGGCTAGTTGACACGCTAGCGCCCTCAATGGGGCGGGATTTGGTCTTATGTTGATATCATGGGCGGGTATGTGACGTGGATCATGTTCCCGCCTTATGTTTTAATATCCATTTGATTGTGTGTATATTTGTGAAAAACATGATTTATGGCAAAGAAGAATAAACAGGATGAGATTCCGTCGTGGATAAAGGATTTATATAAGGAGGATCTTGACAGGGTGGTCAAAGGTGAGCGTCCTATGTATTTCAGGGGGATGGATGACAGCCCTTTAAAGAACGTATCCCCGGAGTTTGATATCCTTAGTGGAGGAGCTGCTGTTAAGGGTATGAATGGGATAAGAGGTGCGTTGTCTCCGTTGAATAATGGCATGGGTAATTATAATTTCAGCATTAGGGGTATAAATAAGAAGATAGGCGAGCTGGTTGATGAGGCGGGATTATATTTGCCTGAGAAATTAAGACCTATATATCAGACTGTGGTGGACGCTATGTCGAGATCCAAAGATAAGGGGTTGGGTTATATCACGCAGCCGTTGGCTAACGCCCTGTACCCTGCGGACGAGCGACGGAACCGGCGTCTGGACGGGGAGTATCCCGTTGGTTATGTGGATGCCATAGACGGCATATGGCCTAGGGATAAATATGGACTATGGGGAGAGAAGATCAAAGATAAGCAGGATGGAGGTCCTATAAAAGTTGATGGCGAATTTTATAAGAGACCAAGATATCTTATAGATTCTGTTGTCGAATCTATAGAAAAGGCTATGAAATCTCCAGCTAAGAAATTAGATAAATCCAATGGGATGGTTGATTCTGATGGAGATAAATGGTATAAGGCTATCAACCCAGGTATAGAGACCGATGTTAAATCGGCGTTATATCATGGTCCTGGGATATTAGGCAGGATGATGTTTAATATTGAGAGGGATGATTATGCCACTGATCATGAAGAGGCTTTATGGAAGGCGTATGCCACTGGTGATATATCAGGGTTGCCTAAGAGTGATGTTAGGTTTGAAGGAGATGATGATAATGCCCAATACGTTGGACTCCCGCAGGAACAAGCTAGAATGATACAGGCTTTAGCTGATACGATGTACACTAAGTTGAATAAAGAAAAGGTTAAGGGTAAGTCGTATAAAAATATATATGAAGATGAAGGCATGAGAAGGGCTGCCTCAGAAGATAATGATGTGGCTGAGATAATCATAAATAGCCCTAACGAGTGGGTTGTTGTTAATGAATCTCATTCTCCTGTAAGACTGAGAAAGAAAAAAGAGGGAAGTGATCGCAAGTATAAGTATACGGGTCTTGGAGGGTTGAAAAACTTTTCTGTTAGATGGCATCCTGATACCAGGGTCTTGGATGTTAAGGATGATTATGATTTTAAGAGGTTTGGTGTAGAGGGTGTTATCCCAGAGCGTGATACTCCTCTTAGGATAAGAGATAGAATAGTATTGCCTAAAGAAGGAGCTATGCTTATAGAAATCCTGGGTATTTTGAATCTATAGGATATGATGATAAGTTTGATAAAGGAGGTGCTGTTGAGAATAATCTTCCTTATGGAGCTGGCAAATACGTTTGTTGATCCTCGTAGATCAGATGATAGTAAGATGACTGTGTATGACGAGATATGGGACTACCTAACAGACAAGAAGGGTATACCACAAACTCAAGCTATTGGTATCTTGGCGAACATCGCCGCCGAGTCAGGAGGGGATACCGAAGCCCTAGGTGCCGCCGGTGATTTTGGCATCCAGCAATGGCTTGGGCCTAGAAAGAAAGAGCTACAGCGTAGGTACGGTAAGAAGCCGACATTAACCCAACAGCTGGATTATCTTGTGGATGAGTATCAAGGTCGTGTACCGGGGCTAGGCTGGAACTACATGAACCAAGGCAAGTTCTTTGATAAGGACGCTCAAGGCAATATATATAATTACTATATGTATTCGAAGGCTGATTTTGATAACGCCACGAATTATAAGGACGCTACCGTGGCATGGAATCAAGGATACGGAAGACCCCTTGGATCGACATTAAGAAATGAGAAGCGGCTTGAGTTCGCCGATATGTTCTCCAATAGATACGGTGTCCCGGAGAACGAGCCAATGAGATACGAGTTCGGACAGCGGGATTCGGGCACGGGGGACGGAGGTCAGCAGCCCGTGCCTGAGACGGTAGCCCCTGCCGATCCTTCTTTGGCTTCCCGCCCTACCATGGACAGCTGGTGGGAGAAGGAAGGTCAAGACCTGTTATATAAGATGCTAGCTCAATCCGGCGCTAACAAGAAAGCTATAGAGGACATCGCTAATAATATTAAGAATGATCCTCAATCGGAGGCGCAGATAGCGGAGGCCGAGCGTATGCGTAAGGAACAGGCGAAAAGGCAGTTGGTGCTTAATATGATACCGGGGTTAAGTCTTAACATAAAGGTATGAGTAGAACTCGAAATTAATACTACATTTGTGAAATTATTAAATGTTTTAGATATGAAAAGATTGTGTTATTGCTATGTTATTGACGCCGTTCGCTTTGATGGCGCAAGAGGTAATCCCATCAGAAGGGGCTATTACTATTGATCTGACTACCTTTACCGGCATCATGGCTTTTGTCACGATGTCAGCTACCCAGCTAGCTAAGGTGGTGCCGTATATTGACACCCATAAGTGGGCTAAAGTCCTATCCGCCGTAGTCATAGGTATGCTGGTTTGTATATTAGCGTGGCTACTAAAGGTGTCTCCATTGCTTATAGGGAGTGAATGGTGGGAGGCTCTATTATATGGAGTGGCTGTAGGTCTCAGTTCTGCCGGTTTCTATGATTTGGTTAAGGCTATAGGATCATTATTCATAAAAGGAATTTAATTCTGTACATAATAATAGCATTGCTGAGAGACTCATCGTTGTGAAATGATGAGTCTCTGTTTTTTTAAATTATCTTTGTGTCAGAACGAAATTAATTAGACATGAGCAAATACGTAATCAAGAGGAAGATACCTAAATATCAAGAGGCCGGGGAAGTCGGGTCGTATATGCTTGGTAATATGGACGGTATACAAGGGTTAGGTATAGAACCTTTGGTGAATACCAACCAAGGATTACCCGCGCCGGTCAATCCGCTAGGGATATATTCTTTGGATACTCCAGATCAGTTGAGGACTAAATATGCTAATGCTTTTGATCAGGATAATGTGTTTCCGGCTAGCTTCAAGGGTAGTTTGCAACGTATAGCTGAGAATTATCAGGACAATGGTATTACGCTTAATAACATAACTGTTAACGATGTTGATAAGTCTAAGACCGGTTCAGGCGAGACGGATGTTTTTGATTTTACCACCATCCCCTACTATGGCGCTGATGATATAGGGTCTAGATTCACTCAGATGGGTCGTGGTATAGGGCGTATGAGAAGCGAGGGATATGGTGATTTATCCACTGGGGCTAAAACAGCTAATACGATAACCACCATAGCCTCAGGAATTAGTGGTATCATGGGGTTGGCTCGTAACGTGGTTTCTGGGATAGCGTCAGAGAAAGGTACTCGTACCAATATCAGGTTAGCTCAGGAGCGTGAGGCCAGACAAAGAAGGCAATCCCAGATGCAGTACAAGGATGGTGGGGGTGTTTATCTAGGACCTAATAATAGGTTCGATAGCGGAAGCCTTACCGGTGAGTACCTGTATCCGTTACCTAAGTCGATGGAAGATCAAGCCAACGTAGAGGTCGAGAAGGGTGAGTACGTGACGCAGCCCGGAGAGGCGCCGATGGAGGCTATGGGGCAGAAGCACGCCGATGGTGGAACCCCCGTTTCCTTGGAGCAGGGAACGAAGGTTATTACCGACGACACAACCATAGAGCCGGATTTCGCTAAATACATCAGAGATACGTATGGGATCAAAGCCACGCCTAAGGATACGTATGCTACGTTAATGGACAGGTATAAGGCTAAGATCGGTCTTAAATCGGCTTACGATGATCAGAAAAAGGCGCTGGAGAAGCTGAAGAAAAACGATAAGATAGATGACGAGAATACAAGGCGTTTTAAACGCCTCCGTATTATCCAAGGCTATAAATGATAGCAACGATACCGTTAATGGATTAGAGGGAAGATTTACGGACTTCGCTAATGTCATATACAAGGAGCAGGAAGACCGGAAGATGAAGAAGGATGAGGATACGTATTTCGCTAAGGGTGGTGAGATAGATAACATCATATCCAGATCTATGAAAGAATACGGTCTTACGGAGGAGGATATAGCTGAGGCCAAGAAAGAGCTGCTTAAGAAAGTGGCTGGTATTCGCCAGAAGATGGAGAAAGGTGGTAGTTCTTTATTCGATTATCTACTTACTTTCCGTCCCGTAGAGAACAAGTATAATAATAAGGATAACACGTTTGGGTATCAGCGTCAAGGTCAGGATGGCTCTTATGGCGGTATTAATACCGATGAGAGACTGGAGTATTATAAGACGTTCATGCCTTTGGCTTTATGATGCTTATATGAGCGCTCCGAAGGCTACTGCCGCCAAGGCTCTTCAGGATGCTATATACAGCACTACTGGTGGGTGGATGGGCTTGGCCACGGCGGAGAACCCGATCATCGCCAACGCAGAGGCGCTTCGGGATTATACGACACTCGTTTCCTTTGGAGGCGAGGATAGCCAAGGTAATTACCCGGAAGATAAGAAAGCCTCATATCATGATAGGATGAGAGACAATAAGTTTGGTCAATATTCCTCATCTCGTCCTATGATCGGTCTGGATGTTGTTACAGAGGAACAGCATAAAGCTCTTAACGACGCTGGTATCACTCATTTTAGCCAACTATTCTCTGACAAGAACAAGGATGTCGTTAATAAGATACTTGGCGAGGATATGCTTAAGATGCAGGCATTGAGATCCATGAAAGGAATGGAAGGTCTTGATTTTAATACTTGATCCTCATAAGGTGGCTCCCGGTCCTATGGATATAGGTGATGTGGAGGAACCTGATGTTAAACTGGATATGCCTGAGCTGATTGACCCCAATACACTCCCTAAGACCAATACAAATGCCGGTAAGTCGAACAGCGGCAATGGAGGCAGGAATATAGTAGGTGGTGGTCTTGACTTCCCCGAGGTATTTAGGATGACCCCGGGAGCGTGACAACGGAAGGTCTGGAAAGGCATTACGCTCCTACCGTGGATCCGGTGTTGAGATCGGCTGATCAGTATATGGTTGAGACCAATCGTGCTTTCCAATCACAATTGGATCAGATGGGTAATGTCCCGGATTCCCAGAGAGGGGCTTTATCATCCAACTTACAGGCTATCATGAGTTCCAATATAGGTAGATACATTAATGAGGTAGAACAAGGGAACGTGGCTCAAAGGACTTGGGCTGATAATGTAAACGCCCGTACTTGGTCTGATACGTATGATAAGAATATAGCACAACGTCAAGCTTACCAGCAACGTATATTGCAGGGATTGGCTATAAATGACGAGAACTGGGCTAGGTATTTCGATAGCGTAAATGACGAGATCCAGCAGAAGTGGAATACGGCTACGACCATGAATACATTAAGGTCTATATTTGGGGATGTAAAGATTGGGCCCAATGGACAATTAATCGCTGATCCTCAAGGAGATATATTGAGTTATAGGAGATTATATCCTGCTCAGGAAGTAACTAAAGGCAAGAAAGGATAAAGGATGGCTTCACAATATAGTATATTAAGGAATTACGGCAAGTATGTATCGCCCTACAACATGGATGTCATGATGCAGGGGATGGGGTACATGCAGCAGAAGATAGATACCAATCGGCAGGCTATAAACGAGTATGCTGATTATATTATCAATTCTGACATTATAAAACCTCAGGATAGGGAATATCTTCAGAATAGGTTAAATGGGCTGATACAGGACGTGAATAACGTGTATCGTAAATCTAATTTGGCTTCCGACGGTATAGCCAGAAGCATACAGGCTCGTCTTGGAGAAGCTCTGGATACCCGTGTGTTGAATGCTATTGCCGGTACTAGGGAGATCCGGGCTTTTAGCGAGAAGATGGAGGATATGAAGCTGAACAATCCCAAGATGTATAGTCCTATAAACGAGGCTGAGGCTTTTGCGGATGCCGTGGCTTGGATGAATGACGGTCAGGTAGGGACACGTCTTAATCCTATACATTATACCCCCTTATACGGATTACCACGCTGAGATTGATGAGAAGATGAAGAATTTCATCTCCCTTAACAAGGGGAAGAAAGTCAATGTACCGGTGACTGATGCCAATGGCAACAGGACGGGCGAGATGCGTGAGATGTATATAGATGAGATGAGTTACGCTCAGGTCAGGGATATAGCCATGGCTTCTATATCTGAGAACGGTAAGGCTCAGATGCAATTAGAGGGAAGATATATGGCTAGAACGAATCCTGACTTATTTAATGTTCAAAGCACCTCAGATTTCCTTAAAGGGTATATTGATGATTTCAGTGTCAAGGAAGAATCCATACGAGCCAAGCTAAAGGGCGTTGGCAATGATAAGGTCAAAAAGGCTAGGTTGGAGTCAGAGCTGGCGGATATCACCAAGCAGAAAAATGATTTCGTGGAGGAGGCTGAGGGCGTTATCGGCAGCAACTACAGTCCGGAGCGGGCCGGCATGTTCATGGTGAGGCAGCAGTTCCTTCGTGGCGTGGGGTTACGATGGTCTTATAATAACTCATACGAGACGCTTGGTGTTGATGATTATTATTTCAAGGCTAATCAACAGATGATGGAGAGGGCTAAGTTCAATGAGACAAAAAGGCATAATCTAGCCATGGAGAAATCCGCTTTGATAAGAGCTAGTAAATCAGGTAAATCGGAGAATGGAAATGGTGGAGGCGATGACATGACCGGTCCCACCGTGGTTACGAAGAGTGCCAATCTTGAAGATGTGAATATAAGCGATGAGTTCATGAATGGATTTATAGCCAATGAAAAGGCGGTGACTACCGGCATGGGTAATTTCGTTAAGTCATTATCAGATGACGCTAGAAGGAAGATCGACGCATGGGCGTCTGATCCTGAGAATAGTAACGTGGTCAAGGATATGGATAACGATCAGGTTATCATGACTTATTTTAAGGCTAATGGTGGATCTACGAATACACTTCTTGATTATAATGGAAAGGATAGTTATATAAAGCTTCTTGGGTTAAATAACCAAAGGAATAAGTATAGTAAGATTAATGAGGGTTTCAATAAGGCTGAGAATACTGTTTTTGGATGGTGTTGATGCTATAATTTGAGAAAAGAGGCTAGATCGTATGAAGGATCAGGTATAGACATTAGTTACGGATTTGGCACATTCAATCTTGGGGATATTAACAATAATGGTGATAAGGTTTTTGATATAGATGGCATAAACGATATAACATTAGACGATTGGGCTAAGCTATCTGCTTATAGTTCTTTGCTAAATGATAATATAAACGTTGTTAATAGTAATATTCAAGGGGGAAGCGCCATACGTATCGGTAGATTCAGGTCAGTCAAGTATTATTATGGATCGTTTG
>ENA-OPZN01000622-OPZN01000622.1-human-gut-metagenome-genome-assembly--contig:-NODE-622-length-10262-cov-2.174248_pt1 | contig 10262 bp, 13 predicted proteins | sample MGYA00242483_ERZ504503 | MGnify/ENA primary metagenome ERZ504503 (study PRJEB26092, sample SAMD00036285) | human gut metagenome | host: Homo sapiens | study: EMG produced TPA metagenomics assembly of... | reverse complement strand
TATTCTGTAAATAATTTCACGCACCCAATGAAAATCCTTTGAGCCCCTCCCCACACACCGGCTTCCTCATTATTCATATCAAGGATATTAAATCTTCCACACAGCTCCAATGCCCGCCCCACAGGTCTGCCCGGACAAGCCAATGCTTCATCATACCCATATTGCCTGCCTGTCAACAACCAGGAGCATTGCACATATCCGCCATGTCCTGCATAATTTGTGAAATTCTGTTCACGCTTCACCATAGTCCGTATATACTCCCCTTGCAAAAAGAACCTCTGATGAGCGATCATTAATTCCACCCCTTGTTTCAACTGGTACTTTGCATGATCTACCTTGGCGTAAATAAGATTCCGGTTATCAATAGTGCTTACCCCCGGAGATTTATAAATAAACGTATTCTCGTCTTCATCTCCCGGCAATGCGCTATCCGGAGTACGATACACCACCGCCGCACCTATGTGTAACAATTTTCCCTCTTCGTTTACAGGACGATACACCAAACGACCGTCTATGGCATATCCTTGTGAAATGTTTTTCACATTACCCAGGTCACTGTCTGTAAAGAAGCCTCCGGAAGCATAATAATGTTTTCCATTGTAGGTATAAGAGGTTCCCATCCGTCTGCCATTGGTCAAAGCCAGCACGATTCCCGGTGACTGGTGAAAACGAAGATCGTACGTACTGCATAGCATGTCCAAGGTGAAAGGTTCATAAAATTGTCCCACCTGAATAATATGCTTGCCCGAAGTATAAGCAGCAAAGGCATCCTTTATGGAAACCTTATTCCCTACATACCCCACCTCCATTTTCATGCTCCAATTCTGATAGGTCGCTTTCACCCCCCAACCGCAAGTCATTAAACTCCGTACCGTTACCAAACAGGTTATCATTCTTTAAATAAACGCCACCATCCATAAGCATCCGTCCGGTCAGTTTACACTTCAAATCCCCGGCAACCGGGTGTTGCGCGCGGGCAACTAAAGCAGCAGAGGGGAATAACAGGCACATCAATGCTTTAACATAAGTCATTCTTCCCATTGTATTCTTTTGTTTTTACTTTATAACAAATGTAAGAGGAATGACCTATACTAAAAATGAATAACCATTAATTTGATGATGAAGTTATTACGCGCAGAAAGCAAGTAATATTCATTTCATATTTATGTAACAGAATTGTAACTTACATTTCCCAATAACGTTCACAAAGATTCAAGTATTCCATCTCAGGCTTGTTGCCGAACACCAATCCGAAGAAAGAGGTCTTCCTCCGCTTAATCACTTTTACCTGTTCCATTAAATCGCGGGATAAAGGAGGCATCTCGAAATCTGAGATCAATACGATATCCGATTCACGGAAATCATTTCCGTTGATGATATGCGCAGCTCCCGAAGAGCCGGCTCTATATCCGTTCCACCGTCAAAACGTTTATTCAGAAACTCCGCCAACCTGGGCATATCCCGCCCCAAATCTTCAATCAACAACGATACAGCCTCATCCGAGAAATTGATGACATAACATTTCCGATGGGTTTTCTCCGTCAGTTGCGCTATAGCCAGAATAGCCGATTTGGACAAGATCTCTCTGTTTCCCTGCATGGAGCCGGAAGTATCCACACAGATAATATAGGGTCCTAGCCCCGAAACCTTATGCTTGTCATTCCTTTACCGGTTTCCGTTTCCTTGGCTGGTAATCGAACTGTTGCAATCTCTTTTCGGCATATCGTTCCATAAATACGGCACGCAGCGCATCATCCGCCAGATAGCAATACTCGACGGGCAGCAAACTGTTCAAATCATTTCCCAAAGTCACCCCTGTGATATCACTATGCGGAGAGTGCCTGATCAGCCTCTTTTTATCTACGCCCGACAAAGAATCGTATTTTTGTTGGTCCCGGTGCTTCTTGCCCAGCAGACGCGCCAATTGCCGGATAGCCGGATTGCGCTTCATCACTGTTTCATACGGAAGCATCCTCCGGTACAAATCAGGATAATTATGAAGCAGCCACTCCATGCGCGACCCCAACAGTTTGTTACCCGACTCCTTTCCTTGCTTCCGGATCAACAAATCAAAACCTTCACATAAACTGTTTATATGCATGTACTGATAGTCATACTCTTTGCGGGTAAGCAACTGATGCCATTTATCCAAAAAGAACTCCTTGGTCCGGGCCCCCTCTCCTCTCAGCAGAGAAGCATTCTCCAGCAAACTGATATAATAGTCAATATTCAGTTCCGCCAGTTCATACCTCTTTTTGAAAGCACCGCGCATCTGCTTCAAGTATTGCAAGAATGCCATATCCGGCAGATGTTCCGAAGAATAGAAAGCCTCCCACTCCGGAGTGTAGCGGGAATAATATTCCTGCAAAGAAGGTGTGGTACGCCGATAGTACATCAACACTTTCTCTTCCAGTTCGCGTTGACGCACCACCCCGTTGCTCACATCCTCCTCGTATGCTTTGAATGTCCTATCTTTCAGTTCCTGAGAATAGATCATCTTCAGATCTCTCAACCTTATATTCCTGGTTCTCTTTTCGGTACGCATCTGCCATTTCGTTCAAATCATTCTTATATCGGTCTATGGTATTCTTCTGGTGGCGAAGCATCCTCCGCATGGAAGCCCGCTGCCTTTCGCTGAGAAACAAATGCTTCTCATAATATTCCGTTTCCGCATCCAGCAGCCCGGACCAATCCTTCTCCACTCTGTCCAACGCTTCGGCCACCGATTTATATTTGGCTCCGAAATCCTCCGGCTCGGGTTCGGGCGGCGGTGGAGGACAATTCTCATAGCACATCAAGTGATATTCATAATTATTGATATAAATGGAACGAAGCCCTTTTTTCAGCGTATATATCTTATTACGCGGAACTTTGGCATGGAGTATGGAATCATATTTTCTTCAGAATACAGCAGTTGGCTTTGTACTTGTCCTTATGCAGGTAGAATAATTTACCGGTCTGATCCAGATGTTAGATAGTCGGCTGCAAAAATAAGGAGGCGCTCTTTCATCCGGACGCCCTCTACCTGGTAATAGTAAGTATCGATGACCTGTATGCCCGGATCGTTCACTTCACGCAAACTGTGTTCGGACGATTGTCGGTCTTTCAGTTCTTCAATGTCCTGTTCCAGCCCTTTTATATTCAGCAGATAGCCTTCGGCACTTTTCTGAATGGCAGCGTTCACCATCTCCTCTGCCGCCTCCATCTGATCCATCTCACTCCAAAGGCAATAGGACAGCAATGTACAGTCCGAAAGGCGGATAGTGTCCGATCCGTTCAGGAAAGCGGAAGCTTTCAGCAGCTCACCATTTCTTCCACCGGCGGTCCGACACATACAGAGGAGACGACACACCCCCCTCATTTTGTATCTGGAGGTTATATTGCTCTATCCGGTCTTTCAAGGCATGAATCACTTCGAAAATAGAGTAATGGATTTTAATGGCAGCCATCTCCTTTTCCCACCGGATGTATTCCTCATCGGTGATCTGCAGTTGCTCGTCCACCACCGGTTCCGTTTCATCCGTAGAGGAAATCATCCGGTCAAATTCTCCCATATCCTCAATGCCTCCCACCAGACAGCGAAGCAGGAAACGGTCCCACAAGGCCTCCAGTCCCTGTCCCTGGGCAGGCAGTTCATTGGAAGCGGCAATCAGCCTTTCAGAGGAACACGGATGGAAAACTGTCCGTTACGGTATATTTTTTCATTGATAATGGTGAGCAATGCATTCTGAATGGCCGGTCCGGCTTTCCATATCTCGTCCAAGAAAGCAATGGTGGCAGAAGGCAGATAACCATCGACAATACGCTCATACGTATCTTCGTCTTTCAGTTTGGAAATGGAGACAGGACCGAATATTTCGTCCGGCGTACTGAATCGTGACATCAGATATTCAAATGCGGAAGCGTTGCGGAATGCCAGTTTCAGCCGGCGCCCTACCATACTTTTAGCTACTCCCGGAGGGCCTAAAAGGAAAATGCTTTCCCCTGCCACAGCCGAAAGCAGAGCCAGAGCCACAATATGCTCCTTTTCAAAAACCCTTTCATTCAGTTGTTGTAACAGAGATGCTATACGAGGTTTCAATGTATTCATAAAAATTATCGACTAATGATGATCAACTAGTGGTGCATTAACCACCAACCACTCCTTGTTTCTTATGCAAATATCTGAAAAAAGGATGTATTTCTCACTAGAATGTATTTTTTCTTTTTTGCAGAAATTGCTGTTTTTTCATGATAGATTGGATAAGTTACAGTGACAAGGTTTATATCTTACACAAGCATGTACGTATTTTCCTCCACTAAAATTGCCTACCATTTGCAACTTCAACAAACCAAAATCAATGAATTCCAAATAGAAAACAAACTTGCTTTCCTCCGATAAGACCCGATGGGAACTGCCATCGCCGATTATTTCAACCACAACAAAGCAGATAAGTTACGTGTATTTTCCTCACAGTTCGAGGAAGACGAAATACCCGTGAATCAATTATTCCGCCCTTATGACGAAATGCCGGAACTGGAACAGATTGCCTTACAAATGGCCGAAGGAAATATTCTGGACGTAGGAGCCGGAAGCGGCTGCCATGCACTGGCCTTGCAAGAGATGGGAAAAGAGGTATGCGCCATCGACATTTCCCCCCGTTCTGTAGAAGTAATGGAAAAAAGAGGGGTAAGGAATGTCCGTCAGATGAATCTTTTCGATCCGCATTTTCTAGAAACATTCGATACAATCCTCATGCTGATGAACGGATCGGGCATTATCGGGAAGTTGGAAAATATGGCAGCTTTCTTTCAAAAGATGAAACAACTGCTTCGCCCCGGGGGATGTATCTTGATGGATTCCAGTGATCTCCGTTATCTTTTTGAAGATGAGGACGGGAGTTTCCTGATTGATCTGGCAGGAGATTATTATGGCGAAATAGACTTCCGGATGCAATACAAAAATATAAAAGGAGATTCTTTCGACTGGCTTTATGTCGATTTTCAGACACTCAGCCTGTATGCTGCCGGGAATGGATTCGAGGCGGAGCTTATCAAAGAGGGGGAGCACTATGATTATTTAACCCGCCTTCGATGGAAGGGATGACACTTATAGAAAGATTCCGATAAACTTGTCGCATGATATTCAAATTCTTGGGGCAAGATGCTGCGTATCTTGCCCCAAGAAAAAAATCAGGCCATTGAACCGCCTACTATATCCAACAGCTCATTGGTAATTGCCTGTTGGCGGCTCTTATTGTACATCACCGTCAGATCCTGCAACAAATCATTCGCATTGTCTGTAGCAATCTGCATAGCCATAGTACGGGCGGCATGTTCGGAAGCATTCGAATCCAGTAATACCGTGAACATCTTCATACGGAGTACCTTCGGGAGCAATTCCCCCATCACCACATCTACAGACGGTTCCACAATATAATCGGGTATCCTGCCTTTGTCCTCCTCTTTCTTCTCTTGTGTCAAGTCTATCGGAAGATAGGTTTCACGCGTCAGGACCTGTACTGCTGTAGAACGGAAATGGTTGTACAGCAACTCCACCTTGTCTATGTCACGATGCAGAAAGCGCCTCATCAAGTCCTCTGCCAAGGCGGCAGCTTCCTGATAGGAAGGTTTATCCGCCATATGCTGGAAATCGCCTTCGGCCTTGAATCCCAATTTCTTCACACCTTCCGCTACCTTTCGGCCTACCGGGTATAAAAGCACGTTCTCCATACCCAGAGACTTGTATTCATCCAGAATAACCGTCAGATGCCTGATGATATTTGCATTGAACCCGCCACACAGACTGGTATTGGAGGCAAACACGACGATAGCCACACGCTTCACTTCACGTTTCACAATGAAAGGAGACTCCACCTCACTATCCGCACTCAGAAAATTGGTCAGGATGTGATTCAGCCTTCGTTCGTAAGGAAGCATGTTTTCTATGGCAGCCTGCGCCTTATGCAACTTGGCAGAGGCTACCAATCTTCATAGCCGAAGTAATTTTCCGCGTATTATTTACTGAGGCTATTCTTCCTTTTACTTCTTTCAGTGATGCCATGACTATTCGTTCACTTTAAATGGTTGAGCCGTATCAGCTGCTACTTTCTCTATAATTGCAGTTACATCATCATTTATCACACCGCTTGACAATACATCAAGCACATCTTTCTGATGGTCGGCACGCATCATTTCCAGGAATGATTTCTGGAAATCCTGCACCTTATGCAAGGGTACATCACGCAGCAAACTATGTGTACCACAATAAAGGATGGCTATTTGTTCTCCGACAGGCATCGGACTGTACTGCGGCTGTATCAGCAACTGGTTGTTCTTACGTCCCCGGTCGATAGCCATTGCCGTTACAGGATCCATATCACTGCTGAACTTGGAGAAAGCCTCCAGTTCGCGATATTGTGCCTGATCGATCTTCAATGTACCTGCCACCTTCTTCATGCTCTTGATCTGGGCACTACCTCCCACACGGGATACGGAAATACCCACATTGATAGCCGGACGGAAACCCTGGTTGAACAAATCGGTTTCAAGGAATATCTGACCGTCTGTAATGGAAATGACATTGGTTGGAATATACGCGGAAACATCACCTGCCTGTGTTTCGATAATAGGCAATGCAGTCAGTGAACCACCTGCCTTTACCTTGCCTTTCAAACTGGGTGGAAGGTCATTCATCTGTTCGGCCACTTCCTGCTGGTTGATAATCTTCGCCGCACGTTCCAACAATCGTGAATGCAGATAGAAGATATCACCCGGATATGCCTCACGACCGGAGGGACGACGCAGAATCAAGGATACTTCACGATAGGCTACGGCTTGCTTTGACAAGTCATCATACACTACCAAGGCATCCCGGCCGGTGTCACGGAAATACTCTCCGATAGCCGCTCCGGCAAACGGAGCAAAATACTGCAATGCAGCCGGATCGGCAGCAGTGGCAGCTACCACTATGGTATAATCCATCGCACCGCGTTCACGCAGCGTATTCACCAGACTGGCTACAGTGGAACCCTTCTGACCAATAGCTACATAAATGCAATATACAGGTTTTCCCGCTTCATAGTTGGATTTCTGATTCAAAATCGTATCTATAGCGATAGAGGTTTTTCCGGTCTGACGGTCCCCGATAATCAACTCACGTTGTCCACGCCCGATAGGAATCATGGCATCCACAGACTTCAGCCCTGTCTGCAAAGGCTGGTTCACAGGCTGACGGAAGATCACTCCGGGAGCTTTACGCTCCAAAGGCATTTCGCACAGTTCCCCGCCAATCTGTCCGCGGCCATCCAATGGTACGCCTAACGGATCGATGACACGCCCTAACATACCTTCGCCCACATTAATAGAAGCAATGCGTTTGGTACGTTTCACCACCATTCCTTCCTTAATCTGATCAGTAGGACCTAGCAATACCGCACCTACATTGTCCTCCTCCAGGTTCATCACGATAGCCATGATACCGTTTTCAAACTCCAGCAACTCATTGGCTTCCGCGTTGCGCAGACCGTAAATACGTGCTACGCCATCGCTCACTTGCAGCACATTCCCCACCTCGTCAAATTGCAGGTGGGTGTCGATGCCTTTCAGCTGCTGAAGTAAAACTTCGGATACTTCGCTGGGTTTTATATTTTCAGACATAATCTTTTTACATTAAAAATTGAAAATTAAAAAATTAAAGCCCGACCAGGTATTAACCTTAAATTAAAAACCAAAAGATACAAACTGATATACTTTTACTTTCTAACTTATAATTTTAATTTTATACTATTCTTCTATTTTTAGCTATAAACTGTTGCTTTACCCGTTTTATCTGGTTAGCTACGCTCGCATCCAATCTGTAAGTTCCGATTTCAAAGATAAAACCACCTTCCAGTTTCGGATCTATTTTGGTTTTGAACTCTACAGTTCCATGAGTTTTCTCTACGACCAATGCCCGTATGCGGTTGACTACCTCTTCCGCTACCGGACAAACAGTCGTGATTTTACCGACGCTGATATTCTTCTGTTTCCGATAAAGGTCAATGTATGACATAATCATAAACTGCAAGAATTTCTCTCTTCTTTCCTCCAGTACCAATTCCACAAAGCGTTTTCAATTCTTCGCTCACCTTACCTCCTCCGGCGGCTTCGCAAATCAGTTTCAACTTTGTTTCAGCAGGCAATACAGGATTATCCAATGCCTGTCGAAGTTCGGGGATTCTCGAGAAACTATCTGCCAATATTCCGGCTTCCTCATAAACAGTATCCTCTGTCCCCTTTTCGTCGGCATAGGCCAGCAAAGCCTTAGCATAACGCATTGAAATGACTCCTATATACATAACAATCAGTCTTTAGAAACAGTTAATTCATCCAGCAAACGGTCAATCATTTCCATTTGTTCTTTCTCATCATCGAGGTTCTTGCGCAAAACCTTCTCAGCAATGTCGACAGACAGTACAGCTACTTGGCGGCGGATGTCGCTGATAGCGCTGTCTTTTTCTGCCTGAATCTGCTTTTTCGCTTCATCCAGCAGTTTCTGTCCTTCAACCTGAGCCTGTGTTTTGGCTTCCTTCAGAATACGTTCGCGGGTTGCGACCGCTTCATTCAGGATGCGCGCCTGCTCCTCGTGAGCCTTAGCCAATATCATTTCACTGTCTGCTTTAATATTAGCCAATTGCTCATTGGCTTCACGTGCAGCAAGCAGTGACTTGTCTATATATTGTTTTCGCTCATCCACCATTCTGGTGATCACCGGAAAACCGTATTTTGCCAGAATGACAAAAACGATACCGAAAACGATGACCATCCAGAATAACAGACCGCTATCAGGTGTTAATAATGACATGCTAAATTAATTATAAGAACAAAGTTAATAAACAAACAATAATGGCGATCAGGGCCACACCTTCTACCAACGCGGCGATAATAATCATATTCATACGGATATCTCCTGCCGCCTCCGGCTGACGGGCAATTGCCTCCATGGCAGAACCACCGATTTTACCGATACCGATACCTGCACCGATTACTGCAATAGCTGCTCCAAGTGCAGCACCTAATTTCCCTAAACCTGCCGCAGCAGCGGACTGTAATAAAACTGCTAGTAACATAATAGTTTGTTTTTTGAATTAATTATTTAATTTATTTCATTTCTTTTTCTTCACGCATCTCTTCTGTACGGGACAACCCGATAAAGACCGCGGACAACATGGTAAATACGTATGCTTGAATAAATGCGACCAATAATTCCAGCGCAGTCATAAAGATTCCGAATGCCACAGCAACAAATCCCATGGAACCATTGATCAGAGGTCCCATATTCGCCGTAATAAAAATGATGGATATCAAACTGAGAATAGCAGCATGACCGGCCATCATATTGGCAAACAAACGGATCATCAATGCAAATGGCTTCGTAAAGATTCCGAAAATCTCAATAATCGGCATCATCGGGAACGGAGCCTTCAACCACCAAGGAACATCAGGCCATAGAATCTCTTTCCAATATTCCTTGTTCCCCCATAGATTCACAGCCAGGAACGTACAGATAGCCAGCACAAAGGTAACGGCAATATTACCTGTAATATTCGCACCGCCGGGGAAGAAAGGAATCAATCCCATCAGATTATTGATCAGGATAAAGAAGAAAGCCGTCAGCAGATAAGGTGCATAACGCTTATAATCCTTACCGATACAACCCTTTATCACATCATCATTGATTGCCAGGATACAAGCTTCCATCATGCCCACCATTCCTTTAGGAGCTTCCTTTTCTACTGGATGTTTTTTGTACCAACGGGCACAACTCAACACTAGAATCACCAGAATGGCACTATTGACAAACAATCCGGTAACATTCTTTGTAATAGAGATATCCAAAGGTTTTACTTCGTTACCGCTAGCATCCTTTTCCACTATCTTACCTTTATATTCACCGTCTTTAGCAATGTACAGTCCTTCATACTCTCCGTTTCCTTCCTCAAACCTAGAAGAAAGAAAAACGTGCCATCCTGTACTGCTTTTTACGATTACCGGCAGTGGTATAGCTATAGGTGTATCTCCTATGTCAGTGATATGCCATTCATACGAATCACCTATATGTCCGAAAACGATTTCATTTACGTCTACCTGCTGCTCTTTATAGTCAGTATCCGACTCTTCCCGGGCATTGGCTCCTTGCAGAAAAGCGATCAGCAACATTAAAACCGTTCCTATATATCGTAAACTTCTCATATTACTTATACTTGTACCTATTACTTTTTATGTTTTATCTCAAAATAAAA
>ENA-OPZN01000621-OPZN01000621.1-human-gut-metagenome-genome-assembly--contig:-NODE-621-length-10289-cov-3.283409_pt1 | contig 10289 bp, 13 predicted proteins | sample MGYA00242483_ERZ504503 | MGnify/ENA primary metagenome ERZ504503 (study PRJEB26092, sample SAMD00036285) | human gut metagenome | host: Homo sapiens | study: EMG produced TPA metagenomics assembly of... | reverse complement strand
TTTTCTTTTCTTCCATCCTCTTGCCCCCTTAGTCCTTCTTAGTCACGCTGGAAAAATATCTCTCGTGTAAAACTTTTTTCTTTTTTACATCATCCAAGCACTTGTCATAGCGGTTCGCGATGATGGCCTGACTCTGCTTCTTAAACTCATCCAAATCATTAACCACTACTGATCCGAAAAACTTCTCGCCATCTTTCAGAGTCGGCTCATAGATGATCACAGTTGCACCCTTAGCCTTGATGCGCTTCATGACACCCTGAATGGAGCTCTGGCGGAAGTTATCGCTGTTACTCTTCATGGTCAGGCGGTATACGCCGACAACAACTTCCTTTTCCTTGCTCTCGTCCCAGCTATCATTTGCTTCATAAGCACCAGCAATTTCAAGCACCCGATCCGCAATAAAATTTTTACGAGTGCGGTTGCTCTCAACGATTGCTTCAATTAAGTTTTCCGGTACATCGGCATAATTTGCGAGCAACTGTTTAGTGTCCTTAGGCAGGCAGTACCCGCCGTAACCGAAGCTGGGATTGTTGTAATGAGTACCGATACGCGGATCAAGGCAGACGCCGTTGATAATCTGCTGAGTATTCAGCCCCTTCATCTCTGCATAGGTATCCAGTTCATTGAAGTAGCTAACACGCAGAGCCAGATAAGTATTAGCAAACAACTTAACCGCTTCTGCTTCGGTAAAGCCCATGAACAAAGTGTCAATGTTTTCCTTGATTGCACCTTCCTGAAGCAATTCAGCAAAAGTATGTGCAGCTTTTACCAGCCGAGCGTTTTCTACATCCGTACCAACGATGATACGGGAAGGGTAAAGGTTATCATACAGAGCCTTGCTCTCACGCAGAAATTCCGGGCTGAAGATAATATTGTCGCAGTGATATTTTTCGCGGACACTTGCTGTGAAGCCAACAGGAATCGTGGACTTTATCACCATAATTGCTTCCGGGTTATACTCAATTACCAGTTTGATAACCGCTTCAACTGCAGAGGTATCAAAGAAATTTTTCTTGCTGTCATAGTTGGTAGGAGCTGCAATGACAACAAAATCAGCATCAGAATACGCTTCCTTGGCATCCAGAGTTGCAGTCAGATCCAGCTCCTTTTCTGCCAGATACTTCTCAATGTACTCGTCCCGAATCGGAGATTTCTTGTTATTGATCATCTCCACCTTCTCAGGAACGATATCCAAAGCCGTTACCTGATGGTGCTGTGCCAGCAACACTGCCAGCGAAAGCCCAACATATCCCGTACCGGCCACGGCAATTTTCAAATCTTTAAACTCCTTCATTATTACTTTCTCCCTTGTATACTTATCTTGAGAACACACTCTTCACATACTCATAGCTGTTAATATCTCCAATGTCATACCGTTTGCCCGGCATGACATAAGCGTGCATCGGTGTCTGCTTGCTCAGCCATGCGGCAAAGCTACCCGGTGCATCATAGCCACAGCCATTATTCAATGCCTCCTGAATCCGCTTTACATCACAGGCACGATAGCAGTAGAACGGTGGCACAGCCAGATTTCCTTTTGGTTCCTTTGGCTTTTCCTCATAGCTGGTAATCAGGTCATTGTCATCCAACGTGATGATCGCCGTTTTCTGCTGCTTTTTCAGTTCATTTTCCTCGTGGCACATCACACAGGAAGTATTCTTTTCCTTGGCAAAATCAACGAACTTTGAAAGGCTGAAATCCAGCACATTATCGCCAGCCATAACCAGTAAATCATCAGCCAGATTCAGTTTTTCTATCGCCAGCTGAATATCTTTGACTGCTCCCAGACGAGTTTCATTGGTGCTTGTACCATCGTCGATCACAGTAATCTCATAAGGTCGCGTCTTTTGCTTATTGCTTTTCCAGTTCTCAAAATGCTGTGCGAACTTGTGATTGGAAATTACCACAAATTCGTCAATATCAGTGGCATCCACTAAATCATCCACCAGCCAATCAAGGATGGACTTTTCTCCCACTTTAAGGAGCGGCTTCGGGAAATTCTCAGTCAGCGGATAAAGCCGTGTAGCGTAGCCCGCTGCCAAAATCAAACATTTCATCTATATGTACTCCCCTCTTACAACTCAACACCATCTGCACTCTCACACAGGTGGAAGCTGTACTTTCCTTCCAGTGCCGGAAACGCTCTCAGATACTCTGCTGTCACCTTTGCTTCAATATCTTCGGCCTTGTCCGGGTCAATCAGTGCCATACAGCAGCCCTTGAAGCCCGCGCCAGAGAAGCGGCCACCGTAGATACCATCGGTATCGGTCATGATCTCATACAGCTCTTTCAGTTCATCACAACCACACTCGTAGCTGTAAATAGAGGATTTTCCGCTTTCAAAAACAAGCTGACCGTAGCCCTCCAAATCACCTTTACGCCACAGTTCTGCACCCTTTTCGGCACGGGCGAACTCGCTGTAATAGTGTTCTGCTCGTCTGCGCCACAGTTCTGGCAGACGGTCTTTATAGGCTTCAAACACCTCATACGGCACATCGCGCAGTCGGGTATTTGCAAAGGTGTCATAGTCCATGCCTGCATAGCCCATCAGCGCATAGGCCGCTGCCTTGCACTCGTCCTGCCGCAGATTGTACTTGGAGTTTTTCAAAGAACGCTCCAAGCCAGAGAAGAAGATTGCTACCTTATAAGGCTTCATTTTCTCACTGGTGGGGATCAGTTCATAACTATCGTCTTTCGTGTCAAGGTATAGCAAGTGATTTTTCTTAGAAAGTACCTCGCAACTCTGGTCAAGTTTGCCGCAAGAAACGCCAACATACTGGTTTTCTGCCGCCTTTGCGGTGAGAATCATCTCCATCGGTTCCAGATGGATGCCGTTCACTTTACACAGTGCAGACAAAAAACAAATAATGACCGAAGCCGACGAGGACAAACCGCCAATCGGCAGGCTACCCTCAATGATGCCCGACAGGCCAACTTTCAGTCGGTACGTCTCGGCCAGCATCTTAGCTGCACCGCGCAGATGGTCGGCCCAGTCGCCCTGCTTTTCATCCGGCACTGCGTTTACAAAAAACTGAGCGCGTTTCGGGAAGTTCAAAGACTGCAATTCTACAACGCCATTCTGTTTCGGGTGGTAGGCCATGTGGATTCCCTTGTCTATTGCCAGACCATTGATTTTTCCGTACTGATGGTCGATATGCGCACCCAGCGGACTGATACGGTACGGGCAGAACGCCACATCAAACGGCTCCTGATGGTATAATTCCTTATAAACCTCAACACACTTCATCGACTTGTTTTCCTATTCTTCCTTATTTGTAAAACTTTGCATACCACTCAGCGAACTTCCGCAGACCCTCGCGCAGGCTGGTAGAGGGCCTATATCCGAAGTCACGCTCCAATGCACTGGTATCTGCATAGGTCACAGGCACGTCACCCGGCTGCATCGGAACCAGTTCCTTGTGTGCCTCAAAGTCATAATCTTCCGGCAGAACCTTTGCACGAACTAGCTCCTCACTCAGAATCTGTACGAAGTCCAGCAGGTTCTCAGGGTTCTGATTACCGATGTTGTAAACTGCATACGGCGGAATCGGCAGACCATCTTCACCGTTCTTCTTGTCCGGTGCCTTCTTCATCACACGGACAACGCCCTCAACGATGTCATCCACATAAGTAAAGTCACGCTTGCAGTTGCCATAGTTGAAGATCTTGATGGTTTCACCCTTCACCAGCTTGTTTGTGAATCCGAAGTATGCCATATCGGGACGACCTGCAGGACCATAGACCGTAAAGAATCTCAGTCCAGTAGACGGGATGTTGTACAGTTTGGAATAAGCATGAGCCATCAGTTCATTAGATTTCTTGGTTGCTGCATAAAGGGAAACAGGATTATCCACCTTATCATCTGTGCTGTACGGAACCTTCTTGTTAGAACCATAAACGCTGGAAGAAGAAGCATAAACCAGATGCTCCAGACTCTCGCAATGGCGGCAGGCTTCGAGGATATTAAAGAAGCCGACCAAGTTAGATTCCACATAAGCATCCGGGTTGGTGATGGAGTAACGCACACCAGCCTGTGCTGCAAGGTTGACGACCACCGATGGCTTGTACTTCTCGAACAGCTCCGTGATCAGTTCCTTGTCAGCGATGTTGCCTTTGACAAAAGTGAATGTGGGATACTTGGCCAGCTCATTCAGGCGGAACTCTTTCAGTGCCACATCATAGTAGGCATTCATGTTGTCGATGCCAATAACCGTAGCAGAAGGAGCCTCCTGATAAATCCGCTTCACAAGATTGGAGCCAATGAAACCGGCTGCACCGGTGACTAAAATGGTTTTATTGTCTAAACTAACTACGCTCATTTGCGTTTTCCTCCGTTGGTTGATTACGGGAATTTCTTGTTGAGTAGACATTTCTCAGTGCGTACCAAAAACGCCTCTTTTTCGGGCTTGCATATGACATTTTGGTTCATATACAAGCCCCTATGTCTTCTCATTTTTATCCAGTTCGGTGAACTTCATGACCGCTTTATGATCATTTTTACGAAGCCACCTTGTATACAATTAGTATACCATTAATTTGTGATCCTACATCGCACCGTCCCGTTTGAATACAACCAGTACGGTTTTGAAAAGGATCTTTATATCCAGAGCAAAGTTCCACTCTGCAATGTACTGCCTGTCGAGTTTTACTACATCCTCAAAGTCAGTGATGTTGCTTCGTCCGCTGACCTGCCACATTCCTGTAATGCCAGGTTTGGTGGCAAGGCGGGCACGGTGGTGAAGATCATATTTGTCCCATTCATCTACCGTCGGCGGTCTTGTGCCTACAAGGCTCATGTCACCTTTTTAATACGTTAAAGAACTGTGGGAATTCATCCAGGCTGAAGTCTCGGATGATATTTCCAATTCCTTTCTTTATTGTACCATCCGGAAGTTTCTTGGTTCCGATGATTCGTGGATCCCATTCCAGTTTAAACATCATACCATCTTTTACACGGTTTTGTTTCATCAGTTCTTTCTTCCGCTCTTCTGCATCCATATACATACTGCGGAATTTATAGATTTTGAATTTCTTTCCATTTTTTCCCACACGGACTTGGGAAAAGAAAATCGGTCCGGGAGATTGTATGTAGATCAACGGTCCTAAGATCACGGTAAGGATCAATGTGATCAGGCACCCTACCAGTCCGCCTAAAATATCTAAAGCACGTTTCATAAAAAGCTGCTTGGCTGTTACATAATTGATACTGGTTGTCAGTACTGTGTAGATTCCCAGGCGTTCTACAAATTTCTTTTCGCCGATCAGGTTGGATGTCTTTGCCAGTTTCATATGAACAACCGCGCCCATTTCTGTCAGCTGGTTTAACAGCGTTTCCGGATACGGAGCATCGTCTGGAAGATTTACAAATACTTCATCTACCCATTCCCTGCAGACGTAATCGGCTACTGTGTCTGCATTTGCCACAACTGTAATGCTATCTCCACAATCATGCCCTACCATATCGCAGTCGATCACTGCCACACCTGCAACATGAAACATTTCATAATTAAAATTGTGAATATTATAGACCACCGTATCCAGCATGCTTTTTGTAGTTATGATCAACAGAGAACGTTTCATGCTGGAACGCATTTTTCTTTTCAGCTGGTCTTTCCACAAGATACGGGTCAGATAAGAAACAAGTAAATACAGAACCGTCATATAAAGCAATGCCAGTCTGGAATAATCCTCGCTTCTTTTTATATAGAAAAGATAAAACGTAGTTACCAGGATCACCAGGATCACATGTTTTACTGTCATTGCAAATTCCTGATAATATCCACGTTTTAACACATTTTTCAAAGATTCAAAGAGTAATAGTACGCCGGCATCGATCACAACTAAGATAAATGCCACGTTACAATAAATGGCTATAGGGATTACTAAAGCCATTTCTTAACATATAAGCCAATAAAAATGCAATCTGTAAACTCAACTGGTCCCAGATCATAAAATCCAGATGTTTTTCCCATCCTCTGGCGCTTTTTCGATACATATCCCCACTTCATCCTTTTTCGTTTGCGTTTGTAACAGAGCCGGAAATGTCTCCCGGCTCCATCATAATAGTTGTTATTTTACAAGAACCTGTACAGTACAAGAACCTGGTACTTCAAAACTTACATATTTTGTATTCCAGTTAATGGTAGGATTCTTAACTGTAACCCAATTGCTCGTATTGTTGTCTAAGTAGATAATTACAATATCTTTGCCTGCGGTTAAGGTACTTACATACAGATTAACTGTAGAACGAACATCATGTCCATTTTTCTGAGAGATGATCGCACGGGTTTTACCTACATTAGCATACTCTTCCAGACCTGCATTAGGAACAAGATCACTAGCCTTTTTGGTTCCGTTATTTAAGCCATTAATCTGACTTACAGATTCATCACCAAGTCCGGCAGTTTCTGCTTCACCAGTTGCAATACTCTGATCAACGTCACTATTGGAAGCATCTTCAATCAATCCCATAGTTACTTCAGAACCATCCTTTGTAACATTGGTTACTTCCTGTCTTTCGTTGTCTCTTCCCTGGACAACAGTTGCTTCTGCTACTTTGTTTACTCCTGATCCTGCATTGGACTGCTGGCTGCCAGTATTAGTATTATTCTGGCTTTGGCTTGATGAATCCTGACCAATAGTTCCATCAGACTGGCTACCAGGACTTGTAACTGCACCAGCTACTACCGGCATTGCTACCATAGCTGCAGCCATTGCCATAGCTACTAAAGCTTTCTTCTTCATGGTTATCACGCCTTCCTCCCTTTTGGGGTAAAATATATTTCAATAAGCAGCGTGTTTCCACACTGGATATTGTATAGTAATTATTCTGTTTCCCGGTAAAACAGATCTAAAATGATCTGGATCGCTGCCTGACGGTCAGCACGGTATACATCGTACTTCTCTGTTATCTCTTCTACTCCGGGAACTGTGTAAAAATCTTCGCTGGTTAAACTGCCAGCTTCCATTCCATCCATTGCTATCTTTACATACTGATCCTTGGTCATATCTGTTACCATATAATCCTGAATCATGTCAAACAGATGTACCACGATCTGGCTGTCTGTCTTGGATGCGGCTTTTACTGCCTGAAAATACTGCGTAATATATTCCTGCTGCTGGTCCATACGGTACAGTGCAGTAAAATGATAATCCGTATCACGGTAACGCACAAAGGCTTCTGCCTGTTTTCCATGGAGAGTGACCTGATTGCCTTTGACAAATGCCGGATCCTTTTTCTCCATTCCCTCTGTAGGGACCGTTACTGTAACACCGCCTACAGCGTCATTTAACTGTGCTACTACTGTGGTATCAACTGCCATATACTGATCAATAGTAAATCCGCAAAGAAGCTTCTGTACAGATTCAACCATATTTTCACAGCTGCCTTCCCTGCCATCACCATAAGCATACGCCATAGTCAGCTGGGTGATCTTGGTATCATGAAGGGTTCTTTCCTTATTTGTAATAGGAATTTCTGTCATGGTATCACGTGGGATCATCAGGATCTTTAATGTATGTCGGGCAGTGTCCTGGGCGATCAGAAAGATACCGTCCGACTGACCGGCCAAGCCCAGCTCCTTTGTCTCTGTCATTGTATCACTTCTGTCAACACCCATACAGAGGATTGCCTTTACATACTGGTTTCTTCTGTAATTTTTTCCTTTATAGGTCAACTGATCCTGGGCTAAGATAGGCACCAGATTCAGATCTCTTGGATCTGCTGTCAATTCTTCTTTTTGCCCCGGAGCAATTCCTATTTCTTCTTCAGCAGCTGTCTGAGACTCTGCTTCAGCTTTCTGTCTTTCTTCATTGCGTGCCTGAATGATCAGTTCTGTTGCCTGCCGGTTTTTGTACATAGTCACGCCGCCCCAGATCCCCAGGGTCAGTGAAACAAGTCCTATACCGATCAAAGCGCTGTATATCTTCTTTTTCATATCAATCAGCCTGATTTCCTGTGTAACTGTTACTTATCAGTTGTCTGTGCTGCTTCAGCTTTTTCATATGGACTGTAGGCACCGTATTTATCATACTTACCATATCGGCCATACTTACCGTATTTACCATATTTTCCGTATCTGCCATAATAACCATTCTGGCTGAGGTCAACTTTGTTTAACACAACGCCCAGAACACGGCAGCCGGTCTTGTCCAACTGGCTCTTTACCTTCTGTTCCAGACGGTAGCTTACTGCACCCTGTTCAACAACGATGATCGCACCGTCACAGTTGCTGGCTACAATAGCACCATCGATCAGGTTTGCCATAGGCGGTGTATCGATGATCACATAGTCGTAATCTTTCAAAGACTGGATCAGATCATGGAACAGATCTTCTTCCAGAAGCTCTGCCGGGTTTGGTGAATATGGTCCGGCAAAATAACGCTGAAACCTTCATAGTTTGTTTCGTAAATAATGTCTTCTCTGTTTTTCTGACCACTGAGGTACTGGGAAAGACCGTTTACCTCACCTTCCAGCTGATAACGGGATACCAGAACAGATTTACGGATATCTGCATCAATGAAGATTACCTTTTTACCGATCTGTGCAAATGATGTTGCTACAGAAAAGGCAATATCACTTTTTCCTTCATCTGGAAGTGCGCTGGTAAACATAATGGTGCGGATGTTGCTTCCGCAGAACTGGATATTGGTACGCAGGGTCTTAAGAGATTCTCTATAGTTATAATCATCTTTTATTTTCGCGTTTTAAAGAAATTACTTTGTTATTCATTTACGATCTCCCTGCTTTCCTTTTTTCTTATCGTCTTTGTTATGCATATGAGAACGTCTGAGTGTCTGTTCATTCTTATTCTCTTCTGCTTCACCTTCACGAAGAGGTACAGATGCAAGAACAGTCAGTCCCATATATTTCTCTACATCTTCTTCTGTCTGAATGGTATCATTTAACAGCTCTTCTACAACTGTCAGACCACATACCAGAACAATTCCTAACATAGCTCCGATCACGGCATTCTTGCCATTGCTTGGGCTTGCCTTTTTATCAGATACAGTACCTTCCTCAATTACTTTAGGAGGAACCATTTCCATAATGTCTCCGATATACTCGGAAGAAGTCTTTGCAACGGAGTCTGCAATATCCTTTGCCATCACCGGATCCGGATCCTGAGCAGTGATAGAAAGAATTCGGGTATCATTTGGGTTATTAATAGTGATCTTGCTGACCATATTTTCGTAACTGATATCCAGTTTCAGTTTATCAATGACTTCTGAAATAACCGGACGGCTGGTTACGATGATCTTGTAGTCCTGAGTCAGCTGGCTTCCGATCTGCAGGTCAGCTAAAGATGTCAGTGTAGTTTCTTTTGAAAGAATATATACCATTGAAGTCGAGGTATACTGCGGGGTAATAGCAAACTTGCTGAACAGGCCGAAGGCGCCCCCATGATCACGCCTGCGCCAACGATCCAGAGAATTCTCTTCTTTAACGCGCGGAACAGCTGGAGAAGATCGATCTCTACTTCGTCATCATTCATGTTGATTGTCTTGTTATCCATACGTACTTTTTCCTTTTCTTCCTATTATTATATAGTTTCTTTTTTTATGACGCGCAACGCGTTCCGGTAAGTAAGACACCAGATCTGTTGTGCATCAATATGACCATCAAGCCATTTGAGTGCCTCTGTGATCTGAGGCGGTCTGTAATCTAACCTGTGCATGTCTGTCCCCAGGAAATGGATCACTCCTGATTTTACCTGTTCCCTGCACCACCGTACCTCCGGTGAGAACCAGTGTCCCTGGATACTGTCGTAATTCATCTGAAGTTTACATCCAATATCAAGGAGCTCTGAAGTTCCTTTTTTTCGCAGGCAACCGTAACGCTCCATATGAGCAAGAATTGGCGTGTACCCGTTAGAGACCAGTTTGCGGATCCCCTGAAAAAGAATTTCATAAGAAACAGAAGGCATAAATTCTACCAGAACATATTGGCTGTCTGCATGGTATATGCCTTCCCCTCATTCAGGCGCTGTGCAAGCTCATCGTGATAAAATGTTTCCTGTCCTGGAAAGATCCTGAACTTAGGATAGGTTTTCCGAATTTCCTGCTGAAGAAGCTTTGCTGAGTCATTTAATCCTTTCAGCACATGGCGTCTGGAATAGTGAGGTGTAGCGATCACACCTACAATCCCCCTGGTCGGCCGCCCGTTTCAGCATTTCAACGGATTCTTCCATTGTCCTTGATCCATCATCCACACCTGGTATCACATGTGCATGAACATCTATTATTCGCTGCCGAACTTTCATTTTTTATTAGTACCTTACTCTTCATAC
>ENA-OPZN01000620-OPZN01000620.1-human-gut-metagenome-genome-assembly--contig:-NODE-620-length-10296-cov-3.572426_pt1 | contig 10296 bp, 12 predicted proteins | sample MGYA00242483_ERZ504503 | MGnify/ENA primary metagenome ERZ504503 (study PRJEB26092, sample SAMD00036285) | human gut metagenome | host: Homo sapiens | study: EMG produced TPA metagenomics assembly of... | reverse complement strand
TAGAGGTCGAAATAATCAAATTACAGCTTTAGAAATAAATTGTAGTATCACCAGACAGACCTTCAATTGAATGCACCAAGATATTAGTGCCACTAGCGCAAAAGTAGCAGCGAACTAATAAGTAAAATCCATATATAGATTTTTTCTTCTTCATTTTTAAATTTATGCTTAAAATTTAATTTATAGATTATCTTAGCTAGTAAATTTTTTAATTTAGTATCTAAATCGAAAAATTCTCCTAATATAAATCCTAAAATTAAAGCTAAAATAACACAAGGCAAACAATTTACCTTAATAAAAGATATAATACCGATAGCTAAAGCACTTATGCCGAAAATTTTAATTAGAGGTTCTCTATACTTATATGTAATTTTAATATTCAAATTAGGACCGATAATACCTCCAAGAATAATGCAAAAAATATCAGCTAGGACACCATAAGGCATAAAAAAAACACTCCTTTTATGAAAAAGATGTGATACTTTAACATAAAAGAAGTGTTGATGTCAAGCAAGATTATTTAGGATTATTAGCAACGTATTCTTTAATAACTTTTACAGCACCTTCAATGCCTGTACGAGCTACATTGATTATTAAATCATAATCTTTAGGTTCGCCCCAGTTAAGTCCTGTATAGTAATTATAGTAAGAAGCACGTTTTTGGTCTTCTTTTTTTAATTCAGATAAAGATTTATGATAAACAAGTTGACCTCTAGTAGTTCTGAAATCATCGTCAGCAACGATAAAGAAGCTATAAGCATTATAGTCATTTAAGATATAATTAGCACAACGACCTACAAAAATACCAGATTTATAATAATCAGCTAATTGTTTTATAGCGTTAGATTGAGGTTTAAACATAAACATATCATCATTTTGAACAACATTATCAAAGATATGTTCATATGGAGATTCATCACCATAAAGATTAGTATAAGTGAGATTTAATTCTTCTAATTTACAACCTTTTTCAAGATGTTCAGCAATCAAAGCAACTAATTTTCTATCATAAAGAGGGATTTGAAGTTCTTTAGCTAGAATTTCTGCTACTTCGCGTCCGCCAGCACCATATTGACGACCTATTGTAATTAACATAATATTTTCCTCCTTGAACTTATCTCATTATTAGCAACATTAGCAACCAATATCGCGAAGTTTTTTACCTTCCATAAGATTGCTTTCAATTTTTTCAAGAGAAACACCTTTTGTTTCTGGAACAATGTAGATTGTGCAGAAAATGAAGATTACGTTCAAAATACCATATAACCAGAATGTTTGAGCGGAACCAATACCTTCGAGAAGGGAAAGGAATGTAGCACCGATAATCATATTAGATACCCAGTTTGTAGTAGTAGAGCAAGCTATACCGAAATCACGGCTCTTAAGAGGTTGAATTTCAGAGCATAAAATCCAGATAACAGGTGCAGCACTCATAGCATAACCAGCGATGGAAAGAATTGTCATACCAACAGCAGTGTAAGAAATCCATTGAGCTGTATTTCCGCCTTCAAACTGCATGAGGCACCAGCCAAGAACGATAAGAGCTAAAGCCATGATACCGAAACCAATTTTAAGTGCGATTTTACGACCAGTTTTATCGATGAACTGCATGGAAATCCAAGTGAAGATAACGAATGTCATACCATCTAAGATAGTAGCGAACATTTGGTCTGTGTGGCTTTCAAAACCAGCAAGACTGAAGATTTTTGGAGCATAATACATGATGATGTTCTGACCAGTGAATTGTTGCATGAACTGTAAGAACATACCAAGGAAAACAACACGACGAACATTTTTGTTTGCTTTGAATAAAGAGAAACCAGCTTGTTTAACTTTTAAGCTATCTGTGATATCTTGGAGTTCTTCATGAGCTTTTTCTTTGTTACCACGAAGAACGTTAAGTACTTTTTGAGCTTCAGTTGTAAAACCTTTAGAAGCAAGCCAACGTGGGCTATCTGGTAATTTAGCAACAGCGATTATTAATAAGAATGCAGGGATACTGATGATACCAAGCATAAGTCTCCAGCTTTCTGTTGGAGCAAGAAGTGTATCAGAGATGAATGCGATAACGATACCGAAGTTAATCATGAGCTGATACATGGAAATCAAAACGACCACGATGTTCTTTTTCACTCATTTCAGAAAGATAAAGTGGTGCTACATAAGAAGCAACCCCAATGGAGAAACCTAAGATTATACGAGAGATTAATAAAATTTCATAATTAGGAGCGAATGAAGAACCAAAACAACCAATAATAAATAAGAGACCTGCTGTTAAAATAGATTTTTTACGACCTAATTTAGATGAAATCCATAAAGTAATAATAGAACCAATAGCCGCACCAAACATCATAGAACTTACGATCCATTCTTGCATTTGGCTTGTGAGTGATAATTGGTCTGTAATGAATGGCAATGCACCAGCGATTACCCCAATATCAAGACCAAACAACAAACCAGCCATACCGGCTGCAACAGATACTAATTTGCGCATACGTTTACTTTGTTGAAGCGCTTCAGTGTCAATAGCTGTGGACATGAGATAAAACCTACCTTTTCTTTATTATAGAATTAACAGACAATTATAAATATCATACTAATTTGAATAATTTAATCAAGTTGTATGATATCTTGACGAAAAAGATTGTACTATAGTTTTTTTTATTTGACAAGTACTTATTGTAAATAATTTTAAATTTTTTGAATTTTTTTATTAAGGAGAAAGGTTGAGATAAAATAATTTCCTTTATATAGATAAAGATGACTATAAAAATTATTTATATAGTGGAATTGTTGGAAAGATTGAAAAAAATTTTTATAAATTTTATGTTTTTCCTATTGAAATTTGTATAACATACATGCTATAATAAAACCATGTTGTATGACAATTATATATTACAATTTTCAAACAAATGGTAATATTAAATATACAACAGATTATAATAGAATTATTTGCAAGTAATAATATAAGTTATATTTTTAAGGAAAGAAGTTGTTTTTTTATGAAAAAATTACAAGACTACAAATTTTGGTTTATCGTAGGTAGCCAGTTCTTATATGGCCCAGAAGCTTTAAAAGCTGTTGAAGAAAGACGCTAAAAAAATGGTAGAAGGCTTAAATGCTTCTGGCAAACTTCCTGCAAAAATTGAATTTAAAGCTGTAGGTACTACTGCTGAAGTAATCGACAGATTTGTAATGGATGCAAACTATGATGATACTTGTGCTGGTATTATCACATGGATGCATACTTTCTCCCCATCTAAAATGTGGATTAGAGGTCTTAAAAAATTACAAAAACCATATCTTCACCTTCATACACAATATAATAGAGAAATTCCAAATGAAGAAATCGATATGGATTTCATGAACTTAAATCAGTCTGCACATGGTGACCGTGAACATGGTTTCATTGGTACTCGTATGCGTCTTGCTCGTAAAATTGTTGTTGGTTATTGGGAAACAGAAGCTGTTCAAAACAAAATCGCAACTTGGATGCGTACTGCAATTGGCGTAATCGCTAGTGCTGATTTAAAAGTTATTCGCTTTGGCGATAACATGAGAAATGTTGCTGTTACTGAAGGCGATAAAGTAGAAGCAGAAATCAAATTTGGTTGGTCTGTAAATACTCATGCAGTAGGAGATTTAGTACAGTACATCAACGCAGTAACTGAAGAACAAATTGATGCTCAAGTTGCTGAATATAAAACTAAATATGAAATGAATACAGATAATATCGCATCTGTACGTTATCAAGCAAAAGTTGAAGTTGCTATCAAAAAATTCTTAGAAGATAACAAAGCAGATGGTTTTGTAAATACATTTGAAGACCTTTATGGTATGGATCAACTTCCAGGTCTTGCAACTCAAGATTTAACTGGTCAAGGATATGGTTTCGGTCCAGAAGGCGATTGGAAAATTGCTTGTCTCACTGCAGTTATGAAAACTATGGCACAGGGTATTGATAAAGGTACTGCTTTAATGGAAGACTACACTTATCATTTCGGTAAAGATGGTGAAGATAGCTATAACCTTGGTGCACATATGCTTGAAGTTTGCCCTAGCGTTGCAGAAGGAACTCCAAAAATTGAAGTTCATGAACTTGGAATTGGTGGCAAAGATGCTCCAGCTCGTCTTGTATTTGAAGGTAAAGCAGGCAGTGCTATTGTGGCTACTCTTGTAGATATGGGTGGTAGAATGCGTCTTATCGTTAACGATGTAGAATGCGTAAAACCTATTATGCCAATGCCAAATCTTCCTGTAGCTCGCGTAATGTGGAAACCAATGCCAAGCCTTGAAGAAGCTGGTGAAGCTTGGATTTTAGCAGGTGGTGCACATCATAGCGTTATCAGCTACACTGTAACTGCTGAACAACTTCGCGATTGGGCTAATATGATGGGTATTGAATTCGTTCATATTACTAAAGATTTAGATATGGATAAATTTAAAGATCAGCTCATGCTTTCCGACATTATGTGGAAATTAAAATAATTTGTTAACTCTCTCTCTTTCCCCCATAACTTTATATATTTTCCCTTAACTGAGGGGGAAAGAATATTTTTAAAACAACAGCGTATAACTATTATAGTTATACGCTGTTTTTGCTTATTATATCAGATATAGTTGTAGCAGAAATAGTTTCGTTAGAGATTAAAGCATGAATTAATACGTGATATTTTGGTAATTTATCTAAGCCCCAAAGTAATTTTATATTAAATATATCTTCCATTACTTTTCCTAAATCTACGCCAAAAGAATCAAGAGAATGACGCATTTTATCTGGTTTTTTACAAGGTTGATTAATAGTTCTACTGCATTTGCAACAGTAACTACAGCCACCAGAAGATAAGGAAATTGTATTATCATTTTCTAAATTTAGTAGAGCAGTAGCTATTTCATTTTTTAGTTTGCGCAAAGTTTTGCGAGTAAATGTACTAATTTCTTCTTTAGTAGTTAAGCTATTTATAGTATCTTCACTGTAATTTATTTGTACAGCTACTAAATAAATAGATTTATATTGGCTCAAATAAGTTTTAGGATTAAAGCTAAGTGGTGGACAAGACCATTTATGATTATAATTATTACATTGTTGGCAATAAGTCAAAAATTTGTCTATGTCTTGATAATTAGAAATAAAATCTTGCATATCATGATGGGCGACTTGAACTTTTGTAGTAAACATAAAAGCACTTCCTTAATTATTAAGTTTTTGATTTTAGGTTTGACAGCTATATTTGATAAGCTTATTATTAGTATGAATAAATTATAATACAAGAAGTGAGATTTTTATAGGAGGTCTTTTCATGGACTTATTGATGCAAGGTGTAGAGTATTTTCACAAGGGCGGATTAGTAATGTACATATTATTAATATGCTCAATTTTTATTATCACTATTGGTATAGAACGCTTATTATATTTTATGAAAGCTGATTCAGGAAGAGCTTTTGCACAAAATTTTTATAAATTGATGATTAATAATAAAATTGAAGAAGCTAGAAATTTAGCACAAAATAGCAAGGGGGATTTAGCTTCTTTAGTCGATTTTGCTTTCAATAAAATGCAAAATAAAAATATCAATTTGATGATGTTGTTGGAAGTTCAATCAGGGATAAGTATTTCTAAATTTAGAGAAAGACTTTATTATTTAAATGTAATTGTTACTATGGCTCCTTTATTAGGTCTATTGGGGACAATAATTGGTATGATTTCAGCTTTTAGCGTATTTAATTTAGAAGAAGGTCAAGCTATTGCTATCACTGGGGGGTGTAGGTGAAGCATTAATCGCAACAGCTACAGGACTTTTGTGTAGCTATTGTTTCTTTGGCTATTCATGCATATTTTGTGCAGAGAATAGACCGTATCGTAACTGATATGGAACAGGCTTTTTCACTAATTGAAGGTTATATAACTAGAGGTGAATAACAATGCGTTTAAAAGATAGAAGAGCGTTTTCTAAGCCTGAAGTCATGATTATACCAATGATTGATATTATGTTTTTCTTATTGGTATTTTTTATGCTCAGCACGCTATACATGGTGGATTTAAAAACTATTCCTGTAAATATGCCTAAAGTGCAAAATGCCCAAAGTCAGACAAATGTTAATTATTTAGTTACGATGAAAGCTGATGGCACTTTGTATTTAGAAAATAAATTGATAGATGAAGATACATTACTTCAAGGTGCAAAAGAAAAATATGAAGAAAATAATAATTTTGCTGTAGTTATTCGTGCTGATGAAAGCATTGATTATGGTAAAATAATGGCTTTATTAGATAAATTCAAAGCTATTGGTATAACTAAATTTGGTTTAGCGACAGAAACGATAGTACAAAAGCCACAATAATAACTTGACATATCTATTACTAAATGTTATGGTAAAAATAGAATTAATTTTTTAATTAATTTTATTTATAATTTATATTGAGTGGAATAGGTGTCCCTAGGACTTAATAGAGAAAGTAGTAAAAGCTACTACGGTCCCGCCGCTGTGAAAGTGAGCGACTTCAAAAATATGTCACTGAGATTTTCTTGGGAAGGCTTGAAGAAGCGATGAACTTGAGTCAGAAGAACTGCCTATTTGTCAATCACCGTTATGACCTGCGAGAGATAGGTAGGAGATTTATTACAGTATAAGGCTATCTCTACATCGGTATAATTCCATGTAGAGATTTTTTATACTAGAAATGAACCTTTGAGCGCGCAGAAGGTTCATTTTTTTATGACTTTTAACCTAGCTTAAAAGAAAATTGTAGGATAAAGGGGATAACTCAGCTAAGAGAGGAAAGAACGATATGAAAGCTAAATGGAAAAAATTTTAATGGCATCTATGGCATGTGTAGCCTTAACAGGCGTATCTGCAACATCTTTTGCTTCTGGTTATGAGTTGAGCTCTGAAGTAAAGACTGCAACTCCAGCTTTATTAAAAGCAACAGAAATCGGTTTACGTACTTATAATACAACAGATGAACAGCTAATGAAGGCACCAAATAAAGATGCTATTGTAGTGATGAGTTTTGGTACTACTTTTAAAGATACTCGTGCAAAAACAATTGAAGCAACTGTAGATGAAATTCAAAAAGCACATCCAAATACTAAAGTGGTATTAGCATTTACTTCACATATTATTATTGACCGTATTAAAGCTAAAGAAGGTATTAATATCCCAACTCCAGAAGAAGCTTTGGCACAACTAAAAGCTGAAGGCTATAATCGCATTGCACTCACTTCTTTAGATGTTATTCCTGGTATTGAATATACTTATAAAACAGCTGTTTATGATATCTACAAAACTAATTTAAGAAAATGACTATTGGTACACCTCTTATGTATTGGATGGGACAAGAAAATCAAAGAGATGATGTAGAAGATGCTATGAAAGCACTTGAATCTCAAATGCCTAAATTAGGTAAAAAAGATGCAGTACTTGTTATGGCTCATGGTACACCAGATCCATCAAATGCATATTATGCTGTAATGCAAGATCGTTTAAATAAACTTTATGATGGTAAAGTTTTGATTTATACAGTTGAAGGTAATCCAAGATTAGAAGATGTCATTGAAGAGTTAAAAGCTAAGAAAATCAAAAATGTAACTTTGATGCCACTTATGATGGTAGCAGGTGACCATGCTAATAATGATATGGCAGGAGAAGAAGAAGATTCACATAAATCTATTTTAGAAAAAGAAGGTTTCAAAGTGGATACTTATCTTCACGGTTTAGGTGAAAATGAAAATGTTCGCCAATTATTTGTGGATAGAGCAAATGAAGCTTTTGATGCATTGCAAGCAGATAAATAAGCCGTGTGGCCTAAGCTTGACGCTTTTATATGGCAAGTGTAAAATAAACAAGAGCATTATTTTATTAAGTAATTTAGTTTCTACTAAAATATGCAAAATGTAATACAGTAAGGTATGTGGCAAATTTTGTCACATACCTTTTTATGCAGGAGGATTTTTAATCATGGCAGGAACTTTTTATGGTATTGGTGTAGGTCCTGGAGACCCAGAATTATTGACAATGAAAGCTATTAAAGCTATTGAAAAAGCTGATGTACTCATTGCACCAAAAACAGAAAAAAAGATGGTAGCGTGGCTTTAAGCATAGCTAAACCTTATTTAAAAGATGATATTGAAATTGTATATCAAGTTTTTCCAATGGTAGTTAATTTTGAAACTACTGATGCATGGCAGAAAAATAAAGAAGAGATTTTAGCTTTATTACAAGCTGGAAAAAATGTAGTATTTTTAACATTAGGCGATCCAATGTTTTACAGTACATATATTTATGTATATCGTCTTTTAGCAAAAGAAAAAGATATAAATATTGAAACTATCCCAGGTGTGCCAGCATTTTGTGCAATTGGTAGTAAATTAGGTTATCCTTTAGTTGAAGGCAATGATATCATCAGTGTAATTCCAGCAACTGCTGATAAAGAAACTATTGATAAAGCTTTAGCTGTTTCTAATAATGTGGTAATGATGAAAGTTTATAAAAATTATCCTGAAGTAGTAGATGCTTTTAGCTGAAAAAATGATATGGTGGATAATGCTGTACTTGTAAGCCGTTGTGGTCTTCCAGATGAAGAAAATTAATAAATGATTTACAAGCTCAAAAAAGATAAAAAATTAAAATTATTTATCAACTATTTTGACTAGAAGGAGTAAAGGTATTTAATTGCCTTAGATAATGTTACTATGAAAAAATTAAATGGTTTGTTTTGTATATTAGCTTTAGTAATATGTTTTTTAGTAATATTTGTTGGTTGTGGTAGTCAAACAGAGGAAAAAAATATTTCGAGTGGAACTGATAGTTATTTAACTATTACAGATGATGCTGATAGACAAGTAGTTTTGACGAAAAAACCAGAAAGAATAGTACCATTATCAGCATCTTTTTAGAGCCACTTAATGCTGTTGATGGAAAAATAGTGGCTAGGGTATCAGCAAAACAGGTATTCCTAAAGAAGATGAAAATCTACCACAAGTAGGAAATGTCTATAATATTAATATTGAGAAAGTAATAGAAGCTCAACCAGATTTAGTAATTGCTTATAAGGGTATGAATGATAAATTTGTATCTACGTTTGAAGAAAATGGTATTCCTGTAGTTGTTCTTGAAATGCGTACGTATGACCAAGTAAAACATACTGTAGATGTTTTAGGGCAGATTGCAGGAAATCCAGATAAAGCAAAAACTTTGATACAAGATATGGATAATAAAATAGCAGAAATAAAGGACAAATTGCCAAATGAACATAAACGTATAGCAATACTACATAGTACAGCTCAAAATGTAACTGTACAGTTAGAAGGTAGTATTGCAGGTTCAACGACAGAGATTTTGGAATTTGAAAATATTGCTAAGGGATTGACTCCATTAGAAAGCAATCCAACTTCTGCACCATATAGTTTGGAAACATTAGTATCAGCAAATCCAGATGTTATTTTTGTTACAAGTATGGGAAAACTAGAAACTATAAAGAAATCTATGATGGAGAATGTAGAAAATAATCCAGCATGGCAGACTCTTCCAGCAGTAAAAGAAAAAAGAGTATATTTCTTGCCACAGGAATTATTTTTACTAAGTCCAGGCATTCATTATCCAGAAGCGGTTGAAACTATGGCTAAGCTTGTTTATCCAGATAAATTTAATTGATGGTGAATTGATATGACTATGCAAAAACAAGAAGTTTTACAAACTACAAAATTTGGCATAGCGATTAATAAATGGCGAATACTAATGATGATAGTATTCGCCATTTTTAGCTTGCTCGGGTATTATTTGCAGTATAATAAGTGGAGCAGTAGCTATTCCAATAAGTGAATTGAAAAATATTTTTTATTGATGGTGTAAGTAGTCCTCACCAACAGATTTTATATAATATTAGATTGCCAAGAACGATAGTTGCAGGATTAGTAGGCATGAATTTGGCTATGGCAGGAGCTATTTTACAAGCCGTGATGAAAAATCCTTTAGCTGATCCACATATCATAGGGATTTCTTCAGGGGCAGGGCTTACAGGTATTTTAGTGATTGTATTATTTCCTGCTATGGAATATTTAATAACGCCTATAGCTTTTGTCGGTGCTATGATTGCAGCTATTTGCATTTATTTATTGGCATGGAAAAATGGTATAAGACCATTGCGTATTATTTTAGCAGGGGTAGCAGTATCAGCATTTTTAGGTGCAGGTATTTCTGCTATTTTAGTTTTATATAGTGATAGAATACATGGTGCTTTGATGTGGATGGTAGGGGCTTATCGGCTCGTTCATGGCCACATGTAGATATTATTTG
>ENA-OPZN01000619-OPZN01000619.1-human-gut-metagenome-genome-assembly--contig:-NODE-619-length-10302-cov-1.790663_pt1 | contig 10302 bp, 19 predicted proteins | sample MGYA00242483_ERZ504503 | MGnify/ENA primary metagenome ERZ504503 (study PRJEB26092, sample SAMD00036285) | human gut metagenome | host: Homo sapiens | study: EMG produced TPA metagenomics assembly of... | reverse complement strand
CGGGCTTTGGGTCCAGTAAACGGGGCAATATCGGCTTTATTTCCCCAACGAGCTGAACCGTATTCCACATTTTGCGGTATTTCTTAGCGTCTTTCCCTCTAAGATAGACTGCCAGCCGCATAATGGCTGCACCGCATAAACCGATCAGCCAGTCCATTGCCGCCCCGGCCACATACTCTGAAACGCAAGGGCAAAGCCTTCGGACAGTCCTAACAGCTTTTGGGAAGCGTCCGCTCCGGGAGCCAGACGCACCGCCTCGCCCAGCTTGGCAAATACCAGAAGGAGCAGAAGATACGGAAGATGGAGAATGACCTGTTTTTTCATTGTTTCTGCATCGATCTTCATCGTTCCGGTCCTCCGTGTTCTTTGTTCTTTACACGGTCACGGCCAAGCGACTGCGCCAGTTCTTTGAACTTATGAAGCTGTGTAAGCAGCGACGGTCTGGTGCTGCGTGTAAGGTCTTTCTTTGTATATTCCTTAAATGCTGCCGTCAGTGCATCCGCCTGGTTTGCCTTGAAATATACCGTCCATTTTGGGGGATCGGTCCCAAGTTCCTTTTCTATATGGTAGCGTACCTGATGTTTCCTGGCATACCGTTCAAAAGAGCGGATTCGTCCTGAAACTTCAATGGTATTAGCTCCGGGGTCTTTATAAGTCAGCCGCTTCATACTGTTGCGTCCGACTCTTGGCATTGTACGTTCCTGTTCCATCTTTTGGAGTACCGCAGCAATAGCCGCACGCAGTACCCGCCCTGACAGTTTTGCTGCCTGTATAGAAACAGAAACCGTTCGTTGTTCGAGATCTTCCTGCAAGAGCATCCTCCTTTCTGATAAAATCGGTATTTATAATATGGAAATAACTTTTACCGGCTTCCCAAGCAACATCGCTGTCGGGAAGCGTGTTCAAAGGCTTTTGCTGCCTGATCGACCTGAATTTTAGCGTGTTTCAAAGCGTCTTGATGATCGTAGCCGGGCGTTCCTGTTCCTCCAGATGATAGACCATCCCTTTGCACTCATCCGGGAGGTATTCCGCCATATCTTTCAACACATCGGAAAAGTTCACCCATAAAGCCCCAGCAGCTATCCGACAACTCCCCGTTTTTATAAAGCTCAAACCCATAACATTCGCCACGCAGATAGAATCATAAGCGGCGACTTCACTGCGCATCAGTGCGTCCGCTTTCTGCCGGATGGCGCCGGTCATCTTGTCAGCGTCAAATTCCTTTAGGGCATCTTCTTTGGAAACATAGATCCAGCCAACCTGTCCGCTGTCCCATTCTGCATGAGGAGCCCTGCCTGAGAAACTTTCTGTACTCATGGCAAGACCGGAGTGGTCGTAGAGATAAAGGGGGAGCATCAGATACTTTTCCGAAATTACGTTCTGCATTGCTTCATCGATCGCCCGTTCCTCTGTCTTTGGTCCATGCCGGAAACGGCTGCTTACAATGTTTACCATCCGTTCATAGCGTTTCATGCCGGCTTCATCATGTCCTACGGTATCTAAATACATTTCCCGCAGGAAGTCGTCTTTGTCCATATAGTTGTGATGGTCGCCCAGCGCATAGCGGGGATGGAAGCATACCATCGTCCCAAAATGTTCATCTACCTCGCGGGGAGAGATCAGAATATCGTCCGGCTGCACCATAAGGGCATAAGGTTCATTTACTGCCATTAACATAATTGGCTCCTTTCTTTCTACAAATCCGGGCCGGAATGGTGCATCATCGGTTTTTCCCGGTGTTCATTGGTTGCAGGCTGCTTGACTGCAATGATCTCGCCGGCAATCCTTGCAAATTTTTCAGGGTACTTGAACTGCTCCCCATATTTCTCCATCAGATTCGGAGAAAGGTCTGTAAAATTTTCCTCGCCAAGACCAACGATCAGAAAATTCCCGGACACAATATCATAGATGTGGCCGTCATCATCAAAGAGAGCCCGGTTCAGAGGCAGCCCATCAGCTTGCCTTCTCATTACAGATCAGAGCCACCGGGTCCTCATACGGATAGACCGCCTGAATATCTCCGCCCACTGCCGCCTGCAAGGATTTCAGACCACTTTCGATCTCCGCAGCATAAGGGGACTTGCCCGGCTCTACCATTAACACTTTCATAATTGTATATCCTCCTTCTTTTTCATTGCCGTACCGGGAGCGGTTGACGTTTTTTCCTGAGTTTTTGCCACACGAGAGCTTCCCCAGGACGGAAGGCTTCTCCCGGTTTTGGGGTGTAAAAATATCGCCCTCCGAAACCTCGGCGGCGGCATGTTTCGTTTTGGCCTGTTCCAGTCCTTCAACCGTATAGCCAGGTAAAAGAGTACCGTGAACCATAAAATGGTGCTCATATTCTTTCGGGATTGGGCGGGGAAATTTCCGTGAATAAATGGGAATAGGCTTTCTTTCGCCCATCCAGGTATTTTATGGCTGCGTTCTTATCTGTATATCGTTTCTGGTTTTGTCCGGCAATCTTTGCTCCATATCCCTGCTTCGGGGAATGAATACGGACTTCCCATGTCACATACCAGGCAATCGGAACACTCTGTTTGGTTTCTCTGTCATATTTCGTATCTTCCCAAATACTGCAGGTCATCTGATAGACCCGGTTGCTGATTTTCTGATCCGCCCTCCAGTTATCGGTGTCTTTCCACTGGTTGCCGGTATGTTCAATCTCCGGTGTACGAAGATATTCCAAAGCCCGGTTGATCGTCTGTGTTGCCGCTGCCTGCTGTTCCCACTGTTTTGCGGCAGTCACCACGATTTCATAGGCTTTCTGCTCCCCGTCGATACTTCCTTGGCGCATGGCTTCCAGGCTATCTGTTCCCATTGTGATCAGAGTAGAAATATCCACATTTTCACAAACTACGCTGTGTTCAATTTTAAGCTCTGATCCCGGCGTCAAGTGGTCGCCATACCGGTAGGCATGGTAATCCCTGTTTTCTTCCAAAATGCTGTTCACCTCCTGCTATATTTCCGGCTCATGGTTTTTTCTGGAAACCGTCTGTGCCGGTGATTTTTTATCTGCCGGTCTGTTTGCCGCAAGCTGATCCATCACGGAAGGACGGCCGACGCCGAACATGGATAGCTGACCGTCCGCTGCCTCACGAAGTTCAGAAACAGAGAGGGGAAGCGTTACATCGGCATGGGTCAATAGCTGTTCCCGTTTCAAATCCTGAATAATCTCGTCAAAAACAGCGTTGATCGCACGGCGTTCTTCCCCCACAGGGAAGGCTTTCAATACCTCCAATTTCTCCGCCTTTACCGGAAACCAGGGTAAGGGCACAGTCGGCATGGCCTGCCAGATAATCCGATGTGTAGGGCAGTTTGTCCTTGATATAACAGGCAAAGGCTCTGGCTGTCATTTCCACGTTGCTGTCCCAATAACCGCCGTCTTTTTCACATTCTTTTCCCATGCGTACCGAATTACGGTAAAAATCCGTTTCCGTCCGTCCAATCTGCGGATCTTCCTGGGCCTGCATCCCGGAAAGCATACGCTCAAAAATTTCCAGCCGTTCCCGTTCACTTTTGGGAATTACCCGGCCGGTAACATTCTTTTTAAATGCGCTGATCTGTTCCACAGAGCCGGGTTCGCCGGACAAAAATGCTTCCCGCAAGACTGCGTAGGTTTCCATCTGTTCCTCATTGCCATACCGTTTCAGGGAAGCAAGAACCGAGGAATCCAGCCAGCTTGCTGCATTTTTCCGGGTGCGTTCTGTTTGTGCTTCCGTGCGCTTTGCTGCCTGTTCCGGTGTTTCCGGTTTATACTTCATGGTGTCAATGAGTTTTTGGAACGGCGCATAGAGGCGGGGCTGTTCTGACAGCATCCCTTTTGCGCCCATCTTTGTACCAAGATAATCGTCAAGTCCATGCCACCATTCATGTGCCAGCGAACCGGCTCCGTGCATTTTCGTAAGATTGATGACTGTACGCAAAGGTTCATAATGAGCCGCAGCATTGCCGCTGCCTCTTGCACCAAAAGCGATAGCAAGCGTTCCCTGATAAGCAATATCTTTATCGCTGATCTTAAGGCTGACGCCAGATCCTTTAGTGCTTCAAATCCCATGTTAAGGGAGGTCTGACGGTCGTTCTGGTTCATCCAGTTTCCAAACTCGCCGCCGCGAAACCCAAAGGTATCAAGATAATGCTGTCCGGTGATCTCCACACCATTCCGGTAATCCGGCCCGGTACGTTTGACATGGGCGAGCTGGGGAGGGACAAACCGGATCTTTCCGTTTTTGTTCCTGCCTTTGGCAAGTTCCTGCACCCATTTCAGGGCAGCTTCTTTGGTCTCAAAATTGGTCCGCAGGATCGAATAGCCTTTTGTCACATAGTAGGTACCGGGTTTCCAGTCCTCATTTTTAGAATAGGTATGTTTCCCGTCGTTGAAGTGGATCGCATACTTTCGGTATTTTCTGCTCTTTGGAAACACAAAACTGTTCCTTTTTTGCTTTCTGAGTAAAGTTGCGCTCAAAATATTCAGCCGAGCGGATCAGCATGGTATTGGACAATTTGTTTGTGATCACGGGATTGTCCTGTCCCTTTTTCGTTGCCCGGTAATGGATTCCGCTTCCCCAGCCCTGTACCTTTTCTAAATATCCATTGTCAACGAAAAAGCGGTCATAGGCTCTCACAGTATCCTCCACAGTACGGACATCTGAAAGCACTGCCTGCAATTCCCGGACTGTTTTTATATATTCCTTTTGTCTCGCAGTCCGTTTTTCCGGGGTGTCATCCGTGCGGTAATACTGAGGGGAAGCGTTTAAGCCGTCCCTCGCTTTTTTGATAAAATAGACCACGCCAAGAGGAATCCCTTCCTCCAGCATGGCTGCATAGTCCGGCTTTTTCCAGACATTATCCTTTTTCACAAAATTTTTCGGCTTCGCGCTCATTCATGGCTTCCAGATCATCCGCATACAGCCCGCGGTCTTCCACAAGTCTTTTTCGCACCACCGATCTTTTCGCCGAAATCTTCATGCACTCCTGCCAATCTTCATCACCTCCAGTCAGTGTAGAATTCTTATCGCTCCGGGGCAGGGCGGCGTTCTTCGTTTTTGTAAAGTTGTGGGAGGTTTCCTGTGAGCCGGTCGGTTTCCCTGCGGATCAGTTTGTCCAAAGCGCCTAAATCCTCTGGTGCAATGGCAAACTCCCGGTAATTTTCATACCACAAGCCCGTAGAGATTGCCGCGATGGGCGCAATTTTCTCCGAACCGGATGGAAGAAGGCGATACACAGGGGCTTCGTCATAAAGAAGCATCTGCTTTGCCGTTCCCTGTGGTATGCGGTACTTATCCATATCCGGGTTCTGGGCTGCCTCCATATATTGCATATTCAGGCGTTCTTCTAAATCCTGGGGCATATAACGAAATGCCTGATCCATCCACTGTCTGAACATCGTGGAATAGTGGTACTGCCATTCCGTAACTTGATTCGGGGCATAAGAAAATCCCCAACTTTTCAGAGCATCTTTTTCGTAAAGCTCCATTTCAGTCCATTCTTTCAGGCTGACCAGTAGCTGCTGAACCACCTTTGCGTTCGACATTGACGCCGCAAGGATAGAGGATATTTCTTTTTATATCCTGCGCAGCGTGCCTAAATCCATCATTAGGACATCCCCGTACAAGTGACCGCCCTCTCTGCGGTCCGTATGAAACAGGAAAGCCCTCGCTCCGATAAACTCCGTTGTTGAGATCATTTGATGAAGATCCGCCGTAGAACAATAAGCAAACAAGGCGTCGGAAAGCCACATGTGATTTTTCCCCATGATGGCAATGGAATCAGCCCCGGTATTTGTCGCCAGAGAACGCATATTGAATTCGCATTCCCTAAGAAAATCTCCGGCAAAATATGGAGCTCATACGCAAAGACGGATAAGTCTGTATCACGGATCAAATGAATCTGCGGTAGTGGTTCCTGATTCAATCAAATTCCTCCTTTCATGTGAACCTGACAATTACCGGCTTTCCTTATCATGGGAAGGTGCCGGCTGCTTTTTTGCCGGTTCCGTTTTTGCTGCCTGTTCCCGCATTGCTTCCAAAACAGAAGGGCGCCTTTCCGCAGTCTGTTCCAACCGGGCAAGGGTATTAAGTGCCCATTCCGCATTACGGTTAATGGAGGATATAAGGGCGCCCTCCACTTTGAAAGCACCTTTGAACACCCTGGCAACCTTTCCATTGTCTTTTGCGTCTGTCTCCGCAGGTTTTCCTTGAATAGCACGGCCCATATTTTTGAGATGCCGCCCCATTTCGTGGTATTCCGTACTGAAAGCATCAATTCTGGCAACAGCCCTGTTGCTGGCCTGCATACTTTTTTCTGCCGCATTTTGAATGGACTCCAACACCGGTCTGACATGTAAAACTGTGTGATCCCATTCAAAGCGACAGCACCGCGTTCCCTGAAATCGGCAAGGATGTTCCTGCACCCGTTTATGATCTGGCCTTTGAGTTCGGAAAGACGGTGACGCATAACGGAAATATTCGCCTCCATAGCTGTATAGCTCTTTTGGAGAGCATCTTTCAGAGAATGGTTCTGTAATCCCTGCATTTCCTGACGCACTGCCTTTAATTCCTCGGTTGCCTCCAAAAGACGCTGCTCCATCCCGGTCACATGCTCGATCAGCTTGGCAAATTCTTCATATCCCGGTGTGTTGTTGTCTTTTAGGAGAGCAAGCAGTTCTTTGACCTGCTCATTTTCCGCAATCGGCTGGCTATCTGTCTCCGTCATTCATCAATCCCTCCCATCTGCCGGTAGCGGCCCGCCGGCAATCTTGCCGACAATCTCCGGACCGGTTTCATAAATCTGCATGAGGCGTTTTGCTGTGCCGCAGGGCTGTGCAGCTCCGCTGGTCCAAAGACGCACTGTGGATGGGGCAACATTCATCAAAAAGCGCAAAGCCCTTTTCGTTCTATGTCCAGCTTTTTCATCAGCGATTTCACCATATCGGGGCTGTAGTCTGGACACCGGGAAGCCTCGGCAATCATCTGCAAAGCGGTATTTTCAATTTTTTTCATTTTCAAATCCTCCTGTTATTTGTTTTCCAGCCTTATGCCGGGGCAAAGCTGATCTGGTTGTGTTTCATCCTTTTGGCAAAGTCCGGCAGCGAATAATTTACCCCGTCAATTTCTGCATGGGTATCATCCAGACGATGGCAAACAGCAAAGTGTCTGTCCCCGTTTCCATAGAACAGACAAAGTAAACCATTGTCAGGAATGGAAAACAGCGCTTTTCCGGCACTGTCTGTAAAGCAGATCTGTTGAGATCCATTCATGTTGAAATCCTCCCTAAATTGAAACAGCCGCCTCTTTTGGGCGGCGTTGGTGCTGGCTGGTTTGCAGTTGTTCCCGAACCTGCAGCAATTTCTCATTGTAATCTTTTCCCATCCGGGGAGGGTTGACACTTACCCGGATATGACGGAAACGTTTATCCTCGTGGAGCATGGTCTTGATTTTCCGAGCATTGACAAATCCGGCAAGGTCGCGGTCCATATAAAGGGTAACACGCCGGATCTCCGGGTGGCGTTCCAGGAAAGAAGTCAGCGCCACATGGGAAGTACCTCCCAAAGACAAGCGATAACCATTCCATTTCCATCCCTCCAACTCTTGAAGTGTTGCATGGGAAAGCGCATCAATAGGAGCTTCAAAAACTGCCACATGCCGGCTGCCCGGACTTTGCGGGGGATAACAAAAGTTATATCCTTTGTCGCTGCCATAGACATCCTTTTTGAGATTGCCGCCGATACTGCGCATACAGGCGAACTTCGCTTTCCCGGAATCATCTTTCCCTACAAACACACAAACCGGTTCTCCATGATACCGGGCTTCGTAAAAAATCCCGGCTTGTAAACACTGGCGAATGACTTCTGAGCTGATCCCCCGTTTCTGCAAATAGGAGACCGCAGCGGTCGCGCAACGTCTGGCCCAGGGGAGAGAGAATGCTTTCTTTTCCGGCTCCTTTGATACCTGTATTTCTGCCGTACTTCGGTAGGCCGGTTCCTGCCGGATTTCTCCACCTACCAGAGCATGAACCGCATCCACAAGACCATATCCCCGAATCTGGATCAGGTAGTCCAGCGCATTGATACTCCGTCCACGGCTGTTCCAGTACCAGTACCTTTTCCCGGTCACATATACCAGACTGTCATGCTCCTTATGCCGGAAATTAGGTCCATCCCGTTTCAGCACGCCGGGTTCATGGAATTGCAGGTAAGTAAACAAGTCAGCTTCCCGCGCTGCCTGAATCTGTTCTTTGGTTACGCCGGGCATAGTACCGGCACAGTGTTTCTTTTCATTGTGCTTTGCCTCCTTCCTGTGATGAAATGAAAAAAGACACCCAAAGGTGTCTAACAGCCGTACAGGTCGTGATTGACCTCGGCACGGTAATAGCTGTCCATTGTAGCCGGGGCATTATACAGCGCCGCCAGCAGATATGCTTTGATATTTCCGACCTTCGTCGTGTTCTTGTCGATACAGTCAAAGACATACTCTAAATGACCGGAATTGATCTTCAGGAACCGGCTCTTGACGATCTCCCTCGGAAAATCATCTCCGGCGATGCGTATGTAAGGGCGTTTCGACAAAATCACTTCAAGCATAAGTTCAAGGGCTTCGTCCAGACGTTCCCTGCCATACCGTAAGACCAGTAAGTCATATTCGATATTTTCTTTGATGATTTCACGATAGGCTTCTATCAGCTCTATCCGATCCATCCCATCCGTGCGGCTCGCCGCTTCCGGCTCTGCCGGATAGATTGATGGATGAGTTATTGATTTATCTTTTTTGATTTTTTGTTTTTAATGGATTAGTATTTAATTGTGCCGGATTTTCCTGTTCAGGTTCCGCCTGTTTAGGTTTTGCCTGTTCAGGTTTTACCTGTCTTGGATTTTCCCGTTTAGGTGAAAGCCCTGTGTTTTCGGTACTTACAGGCTGCTCATGGATCGTATATTCAATGTCTCCCAACTGCCCGTTATCATAGCGGAGGCGCTGTCTGGTGAGATAACCATGCCGCTCCAGTTCCTTCAGGGCAGTAGTGATAGAATCCACACCATCCTTGCAGATATGGGCGAGTCCCTTCGTGGTATAATCCCAATCTTCCGGCAGCGACAACATAAGTGATAAAAGCCCCTTTGCCTTTAAGGACAACTCCGTATTGCGCAGATGGTGATTGCTCATTATCGTAAAGTCCTTTGTTTTCTCTACACGGAATACTGCCATTGTATCGCCTCCTTTCTTCGACTATTCCGTTACAAGGCATGATCCCTGTGGTCATAATGGAGATGGCCGCCAGAGACCTTCGCATGGTTTTTCAGTTTTCACTTCGCCCCGTTCCTGGCTCTCTAAAAAATTTCTGATAGCCGGCATCTGTAAGGAACAAGCGCATCTTATCGCCTTTGTCGCCAACAGGGGAATCGTAAGACAATACATCAAAAACGATCATGTGCCTTACATCCGGGTCAATCGTTCAAGTGGCCATGATGTCATGCCCCTTCAATTTTTCTGCACCTGACTTGCTTGTCTGGCCTCGGCGATCTTTTCTCCAATCGTCCGGGCTGGATATGAGCAGACGGTAATTCTTCTGAATATCTTTTACCAATCCATGCACTCTGCATTTGACAGAACACGAAGTTTTGCCATAAGACCTTCTGCCGCCTCCCGCTGTTCGGAATTATTTGAGTACCTCACGGTCATATAAAGTTCATTCAGGATCTTTGTCTGATAATCGCCCTCCACCTGAAAGAGCAGCTTTTTTTCCATTTCGTTTAATTCCATGGGGATCTCCTTTCTCTTGAAAATAGGTATGAAAAAAGGGCGCCCACCTATAAAAGTGAAACGCCCTTTGGCTTATACACTATTAAATTTTATATACAAAGCAAGTTTGCCGCCGTTATGCCACATTTTGCTGGTATCTCAATGTTACCTTTCCATCAGCAAATGGATGAATAAAGACAAACTCATAATGAAATACACTGCTCATAATCAATGGATGAACACTATTCCTTGATTTCTTCATCCATTCAAACAGTTCATCCATAAGCTGCGGTACAAATTGTGCCGGAGGTGCCATAAAAATACATTCATCTCCATTAAAGACTCCCTCTTCTCCATGGCGAAACTCCCCACATTCTTCCACAAGATATTTTGTCATAATCCCATGAAATTTCTTTAAATCTTTTATACTATAGGGATTAATTTCCGAAAGGCTTTCATACGCCGCATATGCATTTTTAACTTCCTGTATTTCTTTCTGTTCCCCCAGTACAAGCCTGCCATTAATTACATCCCTACCTGCCCCAGAGAAAGAGAATTCGCTCTATTTTAA
>ENA-OPZN01000616-OPZN01000616.1-human-gut-metagenome-genome-assembly--contig:-NODE-616-length-10319-cov-3.452217_pt1 | contig 10319 bp, 9 predicted proteins | sample MGYA00242483_ERZ504503 | MGnify/ENA primary metagenome ERZ504503 (study PRJEB26092, sample SAMD00036285) | human gut metagenome | host: Homo sapiens | study: EMG produced TPA metagenomics assembly of... | reverse complement strand
AACGACACCCCCATGAAACTCCTCGGATACAAAACGCCCAACGAGGTATGGGACGAGGAGATGGCCAAGCTACAATCAAAACAAGCCGACCCGAAACCAGCCGTTGCACTTACAAGTTGAATCCGGGGAGCCACACGGTCTTCTCACGAAAACAAGCGGGAACTTCATCCCCCTCGCGTAGCCTTCTTCGTGACGGGCGGCGAGGGGAACCTGCACACGGGCTACATGGCGGGGCGCAGTTACATGGCGGGGCGCAGTTGGACGATGGCCTGACGCGGATGGACGAAGCCGGTGATGGCTTCTCCTCGGCGTGCGGAGAACAGCAAGGTCTGCTGCCAGCCGGCTTCGGGGACGGCGAGCTCGCGTTCCGGGAATCCGGCGGCAGTTGTGCCGGCTTGCGGCGCAGCGGTGGCCGTACCGTCTTGTGCAGCGGTGATGCCGGCTCGCGTCACGGCGGCCTTGTACCGGCGGAGGGGTCGCCTTCGGCGAAGAATCCCATCACATCCTGCTCGCCGTCGGCACCAGCGTGCAGTTGGTCGGCCATATCGGTCAGACGTGCCGCCATGCGGCGCAGCAGCGCTTCGACGTTCAGCGAGTCTTCCTCGACCATCGCGCGCGTGCGGTCCGGGTCGGTCAGGGACACGCGGGTCATGTCCCTCCAGCAGCCGGCGGCCAGCGCGGCGGCGATGTTGCGGTCCGGGTTGGCGACCAGTTCGTTGATCAGCGCGGTGGACACCACATGCGGCATGTGGGAGATCATCGCCGCGGCCTTGTCATGCGTTTCGTCGTCCACGACGATGACGCGGTTGCCGACGTCCTTGGTGATCATCGCGGCGACGTCGAGGAAGCGGCGGTAGTCCGTGGACTCGTCCACGGTGATGGCCCATAGGGCACCGTCGTACAGATGCGGGTCGGCGGCCTGCCAGCCGGACAGTTCGTTGCCGGCCATCGGATGGGCGCCGACGTAGCACTTCCCCAGCCCGGCAGCCTTGACCTGATCGCGGACCATGCCCTTGACCGAGCCCACGTCGGTGAGCGTGGTGTTCGGATGGTCGCCCATGAGCGGGGCCAGGGCGGCGAGGATTGCGGGCATCGCCTTGAGCGGATTGCACAGCACGACCACATCCGGCTCGGCATCCATGAGTTCGGAGAGCGTGCTCTTGCAGAAAATGCCATCGGCTTCGGCCTGGGCGTAGGGGTGCGGGCGATGGTTCCACGCGACGACGCGCACGCCGCGCTCGGTCAGGCGGCGTGCGAGCGAGCCGCCGATCAATCCGAGTCCGACGATTCCGACTGTATCTACCACAGCAGTTCCTTCCTTGCTTCCTCGGTGTACTGCCAGCCTTCCGGCGCGCGATTGGTGATGTGGACGCCGCCCTCGGGCAGCATCCAGGCGTCGACCGGCGGGTTCGGGCGTTCGCGGCGTGGGTAGACGGCCAGGGTTTTTGCCCAGTCGCCGTGTCCGGCGATCTCTTCCAGTGCGGTGCGGAATCTCGGCTCCCAGGGGGCGGCGTCAAGGGTGGCGATGAAGCTGTAGGTTCCGTCGTGGCCTTTGATCGGGCGCGAGATGAAGCTGGTCATGTTCAGTCCCGCATCGCGCAGGACGTCCAGCAGGTCGGCGAGTACGCCGGGGCCGGTGACCAGCGGGATGAAGGTGATGATGGTTTCGAAGTCGCCGGCGTCATTGCTGTGGGCGCGGGCGTTGAGTTCCTGGACCACATCACGCGGGGCGATGACAAGGAATTCGGTGTGCGCGCCATCGAAATCCTGCACATGTTCGGCGAGGGTGTCGAGATCGTAGAGTTCGCCGCAGATGCTGGGGCCGAGCGCCACGCGGCCGGGCTTCAGGTCGCGGCAGGCGGCGGCGTTGGAGGATGCGGGTTCGGGCTGCAAATGGTGTTCGGCGATGAACCGGGTGCATTGGGCCAGACCGTGCGGGTGGGCGCTGACGGGGTTGCCGGTGCAGTCGTAGATGCTGTGGCCGCGCACGGTGAAGGCGTTGAAGGCCACGTCCACACTGATCCGGGCGAAGCCGGCCGCGTTGGGGGCGTCGATCAGCGCGTCGAGATTCGGGACCACATAGCCTTCGACGTTGTTTTCCCATGCGATGACGCCCAGCCTTGGCGCGACTGTACGGCCTGCATGATCGCGGGCACGTCGGGCAGAGCGATGAGGTCGAAGTCGCCGAGTGTGGCGAACTGGTCGGCGGCCGTCATTGCCGCCTGATGGGTGAAGGTGCCCTCCGGGCCCAAGTAAAACAGTTTCATGCGTGCCATAATGTTCTATGGTAGCGGCCGTAACTCCCCTACGCCCGCCGATACGCGACGCATTCCCGGGAATGTATCGCCATATATAGTTACGCGCGCGATTCAGAATGAGTGGGAATGACGAACCAGCGGGCGGGAAGAATGAGCAGGACGACTTGGACCAGTATCAGGCCGTACAGCCAGATGTAGCCGGCATGTTGGGAGAAGAACGGCATGTCGCCTTGGAATCCGGCGACGATGAGCGCTTTGCCGGATGTGGTGGTCAGCGCCATGCCCCATGCGGTCAGTGAGGAGGCGATGAGGTGCAGGGCCAGTCCGACCGCGCCCATGCGCGAACGGGCGCACCATGTCGATAGGCCGATCAGCAGAAACGCCAGCACCAGACCATACGGAATATTCAGTTCCGCACCCATACGGTGGGCGAACGTGCCCACAAAGGCGGAAGCCACGCCCGCCGCAATCGTGATCAACGATTTGACCAGCGCGTTCTGGCGATACGACCACGGACGCAATTCAGTAGTGCTCTTCACAGTCATGCGTTTCAGTATAGGTGGGGATATGACTTGGTGAGGAATAAACTTAGCTCCCCTCAGAGAGGGGAGCTAGAGAGAATGGTCGGCTACAGCCGCACCAAATCACTTACCCTGCTGGGCGGCGTTCTGGCGGCGCTGCTTGGCGCGCCACTTGTACCAGTCCTCACGGCCGAGGATGATCTTGCGCACGCGGATGGACTCCGGGGTGACTTCCACGCACTCGTCCTCGTTGGCGAAGTCCAGGGACTCCTCAAGGCTCATCTTGATCGGCGGGGTCAGGGTTTCGAGCACGTCAGCGGTGGAGGAACGCATGTTGGTCATGTGCTTGGCCAGCGTGATGTTCACGTCCAGCTCGTCGGGCTTGTTGTTCACACCCACGACCTGGCCTTCATACACCGGGGACTGCGGTTCGACGAAGAAGTTGCCACGGGCCTGCAGACGCTGCATGGCGTACGGGGTGGCGATACCCTTGCGATCGGAAACCATGGAACCGTTCTGGCGAATGGTGATGGCGCCAGCCCACGGCGCGTAGCCGGCAGAGATGGAGGAGGAGATGCCGGTGCCACGAGTGGCGGAAAGCAGCGCGGTGCGGAAGCCGATCAGACCACGGGACGGCACGGTGAACTGCAGACGGACCCAGCCGGAGCCGTGGTTGGTCATGCCATCCATACGGCCCTTACGGTCGGCCATGAGCTGGGTGACGGTACCCATGTACTCTTCCGGCACGTCGATGGTGGTGTTTTCCATCGGCTCGTTGATCACGCCGTCGATCTTCTTGGTGACCACCTGCGGACGGCCGACGGTCAGCTCGTAGCCTTCGCGGCGCATCTGCTCGGCAAGCACGGCCAGCGCCAGCTCGCCACGGCCCTGGACTTCCCAAGCGTCGGGACGGTCGGTGGGCAGCACCTTGATGGACACGTTACCGATGAGCTCGCGGTCCAGACGGTCCTTGATCATGCGGGCGGTGAGCTTGTGGTCCTTGCCCTCGGTGCCGGCCAGCGGGGAGTCGTTGGTGCCGAAGGTCATGGAGATGGCCGGATCGTCCACATGGATGAGCGGCAGCGGCTTCGGGTCGTTGGGGTCGACGATGGTCTCGCCGATCATGATGTCGTTAACGCCGGCAACGGCCACGATGTCGCCGGGGCCTGCGGATTCGACCGGGATACGCTCGAGGCCCTGGGTGCGCAGCAGTTCGGAGACGCGGAAGTTCTCGAGGGAGCCGTCCACACGGGACAGGCCGTAGGTCTTGCCCTTCTCAAGGGTGCCGTTGTAGATACGGACCAGACCGAGTCGGCCGAGGAAGTCGGAGGAGTCGATGTTGGCCACGTGAGCCTGCAGCGGGGCGCCCTCCTCGTATTCGGGGGCCGGGATGGTGGAGATGATGGTTTCGAACAGCGGCTCGAGGTTGTCGTTGTCCGGCAGGCCACCGTCGGCGGGCTGGTTCACGGAGGCGTAGCCGGCCTTGGCGGCGCAGTAGATGACCGGCATTTCAAGCAGCTGGTCAAGGTCCAGGTCGATGCCCTCGTGCTGCACGTCGTCGGCCAGGCCGAGCAGCAGGTCGGAGGTTTCGCCGACGACCTCTTCGATACGGGCGTCGGGGCGGTCGACCTTGTTCACGCACAGGATGACCGGCAGCTTGGCTTCGAGGGCCTTGCGCAGCACGAAGCGGGTCTGCGGCAGCGGGCCTTCGGAGGCGTCCACGAGCAGCACGACGCCGTCAACCATGGAGATGCCGCGCTCGACCTCGCCGCCGAAATCGGCGTGGCCGGGGGTGTCGATGATGTTGAGGGTGATGCCCTCCGGGTGGCCGTACTTGGCGGCCAGCGGACCGGTGTATTCCACGGCCGTGTTCTTGGCGAGGATGGTGATGCCCTTCTCGCGTTCCAGATCGTTGGAATCCATTACACGATCCGGCACTTCCTCACGCTCGGAAAACACGTGCGACTGCTGAAGCATGGCATTGACCAGGGTGGTCTTGCCGTGATCGACGTGAGCCACAATCGCCACATTACGGATATCTCCACGAACCGCCATCGAAACCTCTCTTAATACTGATTCTTTTGCGTAATCGTTCGGTACTTGCGTTCTCGAGTACTTAAGTACTTACTCTGAGGTGTTTATTCATACCTACACACAAACCGTCACGATGGTACTCGCACACCTTGACTATGTCGGAACATAGAAAAGCACCTCACAACGGCAGAACTCCCGCGTCTCGACGACCCCCTCGCGGGATTTCTGCCGTTTTTACGGCCTTCAAACGGCAGAACCCCCGCGTCCCTTTCGCCGGGACGCGGGGGTTCTGCCGGTAATCAGGCAAATATCTGTTCTCCCGTCATCGACTTCCGTCAGTCTTCGAGATCGAGGCCTTTGCGTTCGGGCAGGCAGAGGGCGGCGACGCAGGCGATGATGAAGGCGGCGGCGAAGATGATGAAGGCCACGGCCTTGTTGCCGCCGGACAGGGTCAGGAACCACGGCATGAGGAGCGGCGCGATGATGGCGGCGATGCGGCCCACCGCTGCGGCGGCACCGGCGGCCGCGCCACGCAGGCGGGTCGGGTAGATTTCCGGGGTCACGGCGTACAGCACGCCCCACGCACCGAGGTTGGAGGCGGACAGCAGCATGCCGAACACGAGCACGAGGGCCACAGATCCGGCCTGCGAGAACGCGAAGGCGGCCACGGCGGAGACGGCCAGGAAGATGCTCAGCGTCTTGCGGCGGCCCCAGACCTCCACCAGCCAGGCGGCTAGGAAGTAACCGGGCAGCTGGGCGATGGAGATGGCGAGCGTGTAGCCGAATGACTTGGTCAGGGAGCCGAACTGGTCGGCGAGCAGCGACGGCATCCATGTGAACGCGCCGTAGTAGGAGAAGTTCACGAAGAACCACGTGGCCCAGATGGCGATGGTGCGGGCCAGGTACTTGGAGCCGAACAGTTCGCGCGTCTGATCTTCGGCAGCGGCTTGCCCTTGGGAGAGGTTACCGGGGCTACTCCCCCGGCTTCCTCGAAGTAGCGCACGGCCTTTTCGGCTTCGTCTTCGCGACCCTTGGCTTCGAGGAATCGCACGGATTCTGGGATGTGCACGCGGGTGACGATTGCGTAGAGCAGTGGCAGCGCGCCGATGGCCAGCGCCCAGCGCCAGCCCCAGTCGCCGGTGTTCGGGATCACGAAGTAGCCGATCATGGCGGCGACGATCCAGCCGACGGCCCAGAACGATTCCAGCAGCACAGTCATGCGGCCGCGCTGTTTGGTCGGCGAAAACTCGGAGACCAGCGTGGAGGCGACCGGCAGTTCCGCGCCCAAGCCCAGTCCGATGATCAGTCGGGCGCCGAGCAGCATGCCGAGTGACCAAGATAGGGCCATGGCACCGTTGGCGATGCCGAAGATAATCAGTGTGGCGGTGAACACGGTTTTGCGGCCCACGCGGTCGGCGATGAAGCCGCCCACTGCCGCGCCGATGGCCATGCCGACGAAGCCGATGGACAGCACCCATGACTTTTCGGTCGGGGTGAGGTTGAAGTGCGGGTCGGCGGCGATGGCGGCGACTACGAAGGAGACGAGGCCGACGTCCATGGCGTCGAATGCCCAGCCGATGCCGGAGGCGACGAGGAGTTTGCGGTGCGCCTTGTTGAAGGGCAGCCGGTCGAGGCGCTCGTTGCGGGTGAGCTGCGCGGGTTGCGCTGAAGTGGTGGTGCTCACGTCGTTTCCTTTCTGGTAAGTGGCGTCAGATTTAATGGCGGGTCAGGTCGGTGTAGGACTCTTCGATGGCCAAGCTGATGCGTTCGACTTGTTCGCGGGTCAGCGGCTTGCGGAAGGTCATGCGTAATGCCGATTTGGCGATGGACGGTTCGAGGCCCATCGCCAGCAACGTGACAGGAATCTCGTGGCGCCCGATGGCGCAGGCCGAGCCGGATGAGGCAGCGATGCCGCGCGCGTCCAGGTCGACGAGCAGCGCTTCCCCGGTGACGCCGGGGAAGATGAAGGAGGCGTGACCGGGCAGACGGCGTTCGGGGTCGCCGGTCAGGTCGGCGCGAGGCGCGACCCGGCGAACCGCGTCGATGAGCATGTCTCGGGACGCGACCAACTCACGGTACTGCGCCTGCATGCGCGCATTCGATTCGTTGAGTCCGATGGCGAGCGCCACGGCACCGGCCACGTTCTGCGTGCCAGAGCGCAGGCCGCGTTCCTGCCCGCCTCCGGACAGCACCGGTTCGATGGGTGTGCGGCCGCGTACCAGCAGCGCTCCCAGACCTTTGGGGGTGCCGAATTTGTGTCCGGATACGGACAGGGCGTCCACATCCCAGTCACGAAAACGAATCGGAATCTGCCCGGCGGCCTGTACGGCGTCCACATGGATGGGCACGCCGTGCGCGTGGGCGATGCGGACCAGTTCCTCCACGGGTTCCACGGTGCCGACCTCGTTGTTGGCCAGCATGGTGGAGACCATCGTGGTACGTTCACTGGCCTCGCCGTCGAGCTCGCGTTCAAGTGCGTCGAGATCGAGATGTGCTTGCGCATCCACGGGAATGCGCACGACTTCGAAACCGAACCATTCGTGCAGCCATGCCGCCGATTGGGCCACGGCCGGGTGCTCGATAGCGGAAATGATAATGCGCGGGCGACAATTTGCCGGCTGTTTGCCATCGGCTTCGGCGAATCCGCAGACCGGCCGCAAGCCCAGTTTGCGCATGCGCGCCATGGCGATGCCTTTGATGGCCAGATTGTCCGATTCGGTGCCGCCTGAGGTGAAGATCACGTCATCCGGCCGGGCGCCCAATGCCGCGGCAAATGATGCGCGAGCCGCGTCCAGCGCGCGGGCCGCGGTTTTGCCGGGCTGGTGCACGCTGGCCGGATTGGCGTAGGCCTCAGTCAGGAACGGGGTCATGGCCTCGATGACTGCCGGGCTCACTGATTCGGTGGCGGCGGCGTCCAGGTACAGTTCGCCGGGTTCACCGGATGCGTTGGGGGTATCGGCCATGACTAGTTCCAATCCAATCCGAGGTCGATGCTGCGCACAGAGTGGGTGAGCGCGCCCACGGAGATCACGTCCACGCCGGTGACGGCCACGGCTGGCACTCGCTCCAGGCTCATGTTGCCGCTGGCTTCCACGATGGCCTTACCGTCGATGAGCTCCACGCCGCGACGGGTGTCGTCGAGCGAGAAATTGTCCAGCATGATGGTGTCCGCTCCGCCGGCGAGCACGGCGGGAATCTGGTCAAGGCGGTCGACTTCCACTTCGATATGCGTGGTGTGGCCCACCTGTTCGCGCACGTGGCGGATCGCGCCGGCCAGGTCGATGCCGCGCGCGGCGAGCGCCGCCAGATGGTTGTCCTTCATCATGACCGCGTCGGACAGTCCGTAACGATGGTTGTGGCCGCCGCCGCAGACCACGGCGTATTTCTCGAACGGGCGCAGGCCGGGCGTGGTTTTGCGCGTATCGACGATGCGGGTGCGCTCGTAGCGGCGCGGCCGGGTGACGGGTCCGTCATAATCATCGCCGTAGATGGCGTTCACCGCGTCCACGAAGGCGGCGGTCATGGTGGCGATGCCGCTCATGCGCTGAGTGAAGTTGAGGGCGATGCGCTCGGCGGTGAGCAGGTCGCGTACCGGGCCTTCCACGGTGGCGAGTATCTGGCCGCGCTGGAATCGCTCACCGTCCTTGATGGTGACGGTGACGGTGACGGCCGGGTTCTGTGCGGCGAAGGCTGCGGCGAACACGTCGATGCCGCTCATCACACCGTTTTCGCGCGCGGTGAGGTGGGCCGAGCCGGTTTCGTCCGCGGGGATGGTGGTCTCGCAGGTGATGTCGCCGTAGGGCGCGTCTTCGGCGAGCGCCGCTTCGACGGCGGTGCGGATGATGTGTGATGTGAGCATGGGTCAGTCCTTGATGTAGGCGACGGAGTGGGCCCAGTTGTCGACTGGCTCGCTGTAGTCGGTGCGGGCGTGGGCGCCTCTCGACTCGGTGCGGGCGAGCGCGGCGGTGGCGGCCACATAGCTCAGTGAGGCATGTTGCGGTTCTCCAAAGCCTCAACGCTACTTGCAGCGCCATCGGCGTTTATATCAGCCTGGGCGTTTGCGGCGGCGAGGCCTTGGCCGAGTTCGGCGATGGCGGTTTTCAGTCCGGCCTCGTCGCGCAGTACGCCGACGCCATGCCACATGGTGTTCTGGATGCGGGTACGGTCCCACACCTTGTCGGCGGCGGTATCGTCAGCAGCAGCCGTAGTGGCAGGAGCGGCCAACGCGATCGGCGCATGGTCGAACACGGCACCGGTGGCGGAGTTCAGGAACGGTTCGGGTGCCCAGACCGCGTCGTCACCGTCCGCGACGGCGGCAAGACCGGCGCGGCGTCCGTAGACAAGTCCTTCGAGCAGCGAGTTGGAGGCAAGGCGGTTGGAGCCCATGACACCGGTGCGGGCGCATTCGCCGGCCGCGTACAGGCCGGGGATGGAGGTCCGGGCGTCCAGATCGGTGCGAATGCCTCCCATGTAGTAGTGCGCGGCGGGCGCACCGGGATCGGCTCCTTGCTCCAGTCGAAGCCAAGCGAACGCGTATAGGCATCGATGGTCGGGAATCGGTGGGCCAGGAAGCTGGCTAGGTCGGGGTTCTCGCGGGTCATCGGCGAGACGTCGAGCATCACGGGCTTGCCGCCTTGCGCCTGCATCACGCGGAAGTTCTCGCGGGCCACGACGTCGCGCGGTGCGAGTTCGGCGCGCGGATCGATGTCCTTCATATACCGGTGGCCGTGTTCGTCCAGCAGCACCGCGCCTTCGCCGCGCACGGCTTCGGAGACGAGGAAGTGCTCGCCCACGGGCCATGGCGGTGGGATGGAACTGGTAGAACTCCAGATCGGCGACCTGGGCGCCCGCACGCCATGCGGCGGCGAGACCGTCCGCAGTGGAGACCGGCGGATTGGTGGTGTACGGGTACATACGGCCTGCTCCACCGGTGGCCAAGATCACCCGCCGGCGGCCAGATCCTTGTCCTGCCCGTCGATCAGCAGGCGGACGCCGGCGATGTGGCCGTCCCGCACGATGAGGTCTTTGAGGAAGGCGTTCTCGATGATGTGGATGCGCGGGTTCTTGCACACCATGGCGGAGACGTCCAGTTCAAGCACTTTGCCGGTGGCATCTCCCCGGCATGCACCACGCGGCGCGCGAATGAGCCGCTTCCAGGCCGCGCAGCATGTGTCCCTGCGCGTCGCGGTCGAAGTGGACGCCGGCCGCGGCGAACTCGCGGACGCGCTCCGCACCCTCACGGGTGAGGATGTCCACGGCCTTCGGGTCGCACAGGCCGTGGCCCGCGGCCATGGTGTCGGCGGCGTGCAGCTTCGGGTCGTCGTCGGAGAAGATGGCCGCAGCGATGCCGCCCTGCGCATGATAGGTGTTCGATTCCACCAGTCCGGCCTTGGTTACCAAGGTCACGTCGTGTCCGGTGCCGGCCACGGCCAGTGCCGCGGACAGTCCGGCGACGCCTGCGCCCACGACGCGATTTCAGTGTTGCTCATTGTGTTGCTTTCCTCTG
>ENA-OPZN01000615-OPZN01000615.1-human-gut-metagenome-genome-assembly--contig:-NODE-615-length-10329-cov-2.468045_pt1 | contig 10329 bp, 14 predicted proteins | sample MGYA00242483_ERZ504503 | MGnify/ENA primary metagenome ERZ504503 (study PRJEB26092, sample SAMD00036285) | human gut metagenome | host: Homo sapiens | study: EMG produced TPA metagenomics assembly of... | reverse complement strand
TGAAAACGGTTAGTGCCTATGCTAATTTTGGCGATGGGAAAATTATTTTGGTATTGCCGATGATGGGACTGTTAAGGGTCTCTCTGATTTAAATGGAGATTGTCTGGCTATTGAAAACAAAATAAATGATAGTATTTTACCAAAGCCGGATTTTGAATTGATTGTAAATAGAAAAAATAGAACGATTGAATTATTAGTTAAAGAAGGTGAATATAAACCATATTTATACAATGGTACGGCCTATCGACGTAGTGATACATCTACGGTTAAAGTTGATCAAGTAGAATTGAAACGATTAGTATTAGCCGGAAAAAACATGGAGTTTGAAGATTTACCTTCCTTGGATCAAGACTTAAAGTTTACTTTGCTTGAAAAATTAGTAAAAGAACGATTAAATATTGAAGAGTTTACAACGGATATACTGAGAACGTTGGGCTTTTATACCAAAAACATGAACTCAATAATGCGGCGGCTATTGTAGCTGATGAAAATCCGTTTTATGGAACGGATATAGTTAAATTTGGCGTAGATATTAATCAAATTTTAAGTCGCCGTACAATAGATAAACAATCGATTTTTAAGCAATATGAAGAAGCGATTGAGTTTTATAAGTTATACTACCGCTATGAAGAAGTTAGAGGCGTAGAGCGGACAGTAGTAGAAAAAATTCCGGAAACCGCTTTTCGTGAGGTCATGGCTAATGCATTGGTACATCGTACTTGGGATATAAATATACATGTTAGAGTAGCTATGTTTGAGGATCGGATTGAAATATCATCACCGGGCGGCTTACCTAATGGCTTGAGCAAGGAAGAATATTTAGAAGGCTATATTTCAAGTTTAAGAAACCCGATTTTGGGAAGTTTATTTTATAGGTTACATTTAATTGAAAGATTGGGAACCGGTATTCGTCGTATTAAAGAAGCTTATAAAGGAAAAGCAATACAACCCCAATTTATCGTTATGGACAACACAATTACGGTTGTGTTGCCGGTAGTAACTGATAGGGAAAGATTAACTGATGATGAAAGGGTTGTATTATCTGCATTTAACGAAAATAGAGAACTAACAACAGCAGAAGTAGTTGAACATTTAGGATATAAGCGTGGTAAAGTAATTCGATTACTTAATTCGTTAATAGAAAAACAATATATTACTAAAATAGGATTGGGGCGAGCTACTCGTTATAAGAGATAAACCGTAGTGAAATAAGTTTAAAAGTATTTATTTTCGCCCTCATATGTTACAATAAAAAAAAGCGAAACAATGAGTTTTATTCTTAATCACAACTTATGGGAGGTCGTATGCACGAAATCGTAGTAGGTGGCTTATATCGCCACTTCAAAGGCATGTATTATTACGTAAAAGACATCGCCGTTCATTCGGAAACGGGGGAACCTTTCGTTGTGTATCAGCAGTTATATGGTGAACGTAAGACGTACATTCGTCCGTTGTCTATGTTTGCCAGTCCGGTAGACCATGAAAAATATCCTGATGTAACACAGAAAGAACGGTTTAAACTGATGTCGGGCCGTGACAAAGCATAAAAACACATTTAACTGTATAATTATATGAAATATTAATGTGATGGGAGGCATTGATGAAAAAGAAATTCTTCTTTTTTGACGTTGATAACACGCTGGCTGTTTGGCCGGATGGCATTATTCCAAAAAGTGCTCAAATGACGCTCGATACGTTAAAGGCGAACGGTCATCGCGTAGCCTTGGCGACGGGGCGCTTGCAAATCGATGCGAAACGCTTTGCCGATATGGCGAATGTGCATGACTTTGTGGCTGATGGCGGTAAGAGTGTGACCGTTAATAATGAGATATTATTTATGGAAGGCTTGGATAGAGAAGCGTGCCTTAACTACTTGGCACAACTGGACAGGTTGGGGCTTCACTGGGCCGTAACCGATGTGAATGAATTGGTCCGAGTTACACCGTATGAAGAAGTGCTTAACTGGCATCCGGTTTGGGATGTATGCACGACCAAATACGATCCGAATTTTGACTATCGTAAGGTAGAACATTTTTACAAAATTTATGCCTACATGACACCGGAACAGGAAGCTGCCACCGGCGTCGTTCATATGTCGAATGACATCATTCGCTATGGCAATGATTGTATCTTGTTTGAACCTATGGTTAAAGGGGAAGGCGTGCGTCGCATGATTGCCCATTACGGCATGGAACCGGCCGATGTGGTAGTGTTCGGCGACGGCTATAATGATTTGTCCATGTTTAATCCGGAATGGCTTAACATCGCCATGGGGAATGCCCGTGAAGAGCTTAAAGCGGCGGCTGATTATATTACGGCCGATTGTAATAATGACGGCATTTACGAAGCTTGTAAAAATTTCGGTTGGATTTAAGTTGTTGCTCTGTTGATGCCCATAGGGCCGCGCTTCACAAATGAAAATCGAAGAATTTAAAAATTCCTCTAGCCTAATTTAATACTCTGTGCTATAATGAAATGTCGAAAGTACCGCTCATATTGTTTGTGAGCGGTTTTTCATATATTGGAGGTACAGATGAAGCTGACGTATTTTTATACAAATTGGCGACGTTTGTGCTCGGTTGGTTTGTTGGGGATGACCATGCTCGTAACCGCCGCTTGCGGTACGGCTGCAGGCAGCTCGGCCGACCAAAATACAGCACAGAACAGCCAGACCGGTACCTTGCAAGCACCGACGCTTGATAACACGCCGGTCAAAGATCATTATGCCGTGTTTAACACTACGGAAGGCACGTTTAAAGTTCGTTTATACGGCACTAAAACACCGATTACGGTTAAAAACTTCGACTACTTGGTAAAACAAGGTTATTATAACGATTTAACATTCCATCGCGTTATTGACGGATTCATGATTCAAGGCGGCGATGACGGTAAAGGTGGTCCGGGGTATACTATTCCGGATGAATTTGTAAATGATTTACATTTTAACAAAATGGGCCTTTTGGCCATGGCCAACCGCGGGCCGAATACAGGTGGGGGCACAGTTCTTTATCACCTTGGGGCCTACGCCGTGGCTCGATAATAAGCATACCATTTTCGGCGTTGTTACGCAGGGCATGGATGTAGTCGCTAAAATCGGCAAAGTACAGACCGATAAAAATGACAAGCCGTTGGCGCCGGTTGTGATCAAGTCTATTACTTTGGAGCCGATTACGGACACTCAAGGTAGTAGCAAATAGAGTAATTATTAGCTGTAAATAGAGCAATTATTAGCTGTAAATAGAACAATAATAAAGATATTAAAGTAGTGCAAACTGTATGAGGGGAGGCAGTTATGAGTCAATTTTACACATACATGGTAGAATGCGCGGACGGATCGTTGTATACGGGCTGGACGGTTGATTTGAAGCAACGTGTGGCGGCTCATAACGGCGAAATTCCGGGCGGCGCCAAATATACCAGAACACGCCGGCCGGTGAGCCTCGTGTGGTTTACCGCCTTTGAGCGCAAACAGGATGCGCAGTCCATGGAATACCAGGTAAAACGCATGCCGAGGGACCAAAAAAGAGCCTTGGTGGCGGCTTTTAAAAAGGCGAATCCTACGGTAATTGAGGACATTCTTCAAGGCGTTTTAAGCGAAGAATTTTCTTAAAATAAAGCTCTTTCTATGGTATAATTAACTGATGTATAGTTTAATAAAATTTTTGATAACAAACTGATGTGTCAAAAGTGGAAAGGAGGACTTCGATGAAGCGCGTTTTAGTTGGTGTAAAGAGTATTCAACGGGATGCGGACGGGCATGATACAGTCATTGAAATGGTTTCTCCCGGTGAATATCACGAAAAAATGATACAAAATATATTATGTATAATGAAACCGAATTATCCGGAATGGAAGGCTCCCATACAACGATTAAGTTAAAGCCTCGTTCCATTGTATTAATTCGCAATGGCAAAGTGTCTGTGCGACATGAGTATGTGCTCGGCGAGACACGGCAATCAGTGTATGAAACTCCCTTCGGTGAGCTTCACATGGCGTTTAAAACTCATGAATTGGAGTCTGACTTAGAGGACGGCATTGGTAAAATACACTTAGGCTACGACATTTCGGTCAGTGGCGAATGGCAATATTATAATCAATTAGATATCGTATTACAGGAGGATTTAGAGTATGGAACTAAAGGACAAGCTCAAGCAAGGAATTGAGGCGGCAGTAGCAAAAGCATTAGCTGACGGCGCATTACCGGAAGGAACGTACCCTGAAGTAGTTTTGGAAGTACCGCCACAGAAAGAATTCGGCGATTTTTCTACGAATATTGCCATGCAATCGGCCCGTGTAGCCCGCATGAATCCGGCAGCTATTGCGGATATCATCATTGCCAATATGGACTATGATTGGCTTGAAAAAGCTGAAAAAGCCGGTGCCGGTTTTATCAATTTCTTTGTGAAAACAGACGCTGTTTACGATACGTTGAAATCCGTGTTGGAACAAGGCGTTTGCTATGGTGCTCAAGCTACTCGTGATGAAGATACGATTCAGGTTGAATATGTAAGTGCCAATCCGACGGGCCCACTTCATGTAGGCCACGGTCGCGGTGCCGCGTACGGCAGTGCGCTTGTTAACTTATTGCGTGCCGCCGGTTACAAGGTAGAATCGGAATACTACATTAATGACGCCGGTAATCAGATTGATAACTTGGCGAAATCCATTGATGCTCGCTATATGGAACTTCTCGATATGAAGAGTGAATTCCCTGAAAACGGCTATCATGGCCAGGATATCATTGATACGGCACAGAGTATCATCAACTGGGGTGGCGATTTCTTTGCCGTATTGAGCGAAGAAGAACGTTTGCCGTTCTTTAAAGAATTCGGTTTGACTGAAAAGCTTAATGCCTTGCGTGTAAGCCTTCGCAATTTCAATGTGGACTTTGATCACTGGTTCAGCGAACGATCCTTGCATAGAAGCGGTGAAGTAACCAAAGCTATTCAATTCTTAAAAGACACCGGCGATGTGTATGAAAAAGACGGTGCTTTGTGGTTTGCGTCCACGCGCTACGGCGACGACAAAGACCGCGTAGTTATCCGCGAAAACGGTGAACCTACGTACTTGGCATCGGATATTGCGTACCATCGCAATAAAATTGAACGCGGTTTTAAAAAGATGATTAATATCTGGGGCGCCGACCATCACGGTTATGTGACGCGCGTTAAAGCGTCCATGCAGGCCCTCGGCTATAATCCGGACCGCTTGGAAATTTTGTTATTACAAATGGTGCCTTATATCGTGACGGCGAACTTGTAAAAATGTCGAAACGTACCGGCCAATCCGTAACCTTGGATGAATTGATTGAAGAAGTAGGCGTAGATGCGGCGCGCTATTTCTTCCTCATGCGTTCCTTGGACAGCCAATTGGATTTTGATATCAACTTGGCAGCCTCAAAGAGCAATGATAACCCGGTATACTACATCCAGTATGCGCATGCACGTATTCACAGCATTTTTAATCAGGTGAATGAAGCGGGCATCAAATACGGCGATTGGGCCGGCGTAAAATTGATACCTTAACGAGCGAATTGGAACTCGATATTATTAAAAACTAGGCGCTTACCCTGAAGAAATTCGTGAGGCTGCCGAACATCGTGCGCCACATCGTATTGCTCGTTACTTATACGAATTGGCCGGCATGTTCCATTCGTTCTACAAACAAGGTCGTATTATGGGCGTAGACAGCGATTTACAACAGGCGCGTTTAGGCCTTATCACGGCGATTGCCGATGTATTGCGTAACGGCCTCGGTATTTTAGGTATTTCCGCACCGGAAAAAAATGTAAGATTTTTTTAAAACTGTCGCAGCGTGCGATAGTGTGTAGATACATTCATAGCTTTGGGAGGAATCATGGCAACAAAGTATATTTTCGTAACAGGTGGGGTTGTTTCGTCGTTAGGTAAGGGTATTACTGCAGCATCCTTAGGCCGTTTGCTTAAGAACCGCGGTATGAATGTAACCATTCAGAAATTTGACCCGTACATCAATATCGACCCTGGTACAATGAGTCCGTATCAACACGGTGAAGTGTTCGTTACCGATGACGGCGCTGAAACAGACCTTGATCTTGGTCACTATGAACGTTTTATCGATATCAACCTCGGTAAACGCTCGAATGTAACGGCCGGTAAAGTATATTGGTCCGTTATTAACAAAGAACGTAAAGGTGATTATTTAGGCGGTACCGTTCAGGTTATCCCTCATATTACGAATGAAATCAAACAAAACGTATATCGCGTAGGTAAAGAAGATAACGCGGACGTAGTTATTACGGAAATCGGTGGTACGGTAGGTGATATTGAAAGCTTACCGTTCCTCGAAGCCATTCGTCAGGTTAAAAAAGAAGTAGGTCGTAACGACGTGCTCTACATTCACGTAACCTTGGTGCCATACATCAGTGCAGCGGGCGAGTTAAAAACTAAACCGACTCAGCACAGCGTAAAAGAATTGCGCAGTATCGGTATTCAACCGGATATCATCGTTTGCCGTACGGAAAAACACATTTCCGACGAAATGAAAGATAAATTGGCTTTATTCTGTGACATCGATCCGGAAGCCGTTATTGAAAACCGCACTTGTAACACGATTTATGAAGTGCCTTTGATGATGCAGGAAGAAGGCCTTGATGACATCGTTGTTAAAAAATTACAATTACCTGATAAGCCGGCCGATATGGTAGCTTGGAAAGAAATGGTAGATAAAATTCTTCATCCTAACAAAGAAATCACCGTGGCCTTGGTTGGTAAATATGTAGCCCTTCACGATGCGTATCTCAGCGTAGCTGAAGCCTTGACTCATGCCGGTATCGCAACGGATACAAAGGTTAATATTAAATGGATTGATGCGGAAGAATTGGAAGAAAACGCATGCAATGTGGCTAAGTTATATGAAGATGTTGACGGTATTGTAGTACCGGGCGGCTTCGGTTATCGCGGGGTAGAAGGTAAGATTCGCACTATCCAATATGCTCGTGAAAACAAAGTCCCTTACCTCGGCTTGTGCCTCGGCATGCAGTCTGCGGTAATGGAATTTGCTCGTAACGTAGCCGGCCTTGAAGCTGCTAACTCTACCGAATTCGACGAAGACTGCATGAACCCTGTAATCGACTTGATGCCGGATCAGGTAGATGTAGATCAAAAAGGCGGTACTATGCGTCTTGGTATCTATCCATGTAAGACTGTAGAAGGCACCAAAGTGCGTGAAGCTTATGGCGAAGACCTCATTTACGAACGTCATCGTCATCGTTATGAATTCAACAATGCATTCCGTCAGGAATTAACGGAAAAAGGCCTCGTAATCAGTGGTACACCCCCCTGATAACCGTTTAGTTGAATGTGTGGAACTCAAAGATCATCCTTGGTTCGTAGGTGTTCAGTTCCATCCGGAATTGAAATCCCGTCCTACTAAAGCACATCCGTTATTCAAAGGCTTTGTTGATGCTATTTTGAAAATTAAAGGAATGTAATAGTGAGTAAAACTGTACGTACAGCTCGTTATCAACAAATTGCAGCCGATGTGGCCGGTAAAATTGTATCCGGCGGGTATAAGGAAGGAGAGCGTATTTTGCGCGCTCCGCTCTATCGGTTCACTACGGTGTGTCGCCCGAAACTTCGCGCCGTGCCATCGCTTTGCTGGCAGATTTAGGCATTGTCGAAGTGACTAAAGGGAGTGGCTGTACAGTTTTATCTAAAGAGAAAGCCGAACAATTCCGCATGCAATTTAGCGATTTTGATTCGGTGGACTCTTTGCGACGCGAGCTGACTCAGCAAATTGAGAAATCAAACAAAATCCCTGCAGGGATTAAAAGAAACGATACAAAATTAACTGATTCGGTGGGGCATTACCAATATAAAAATCCTTTGCAACCTATGAAAATGTCCATTACGGAGGACTGTCGTTATTTAGGACAGTCCATAGGATCCATTCAATTATGGCAACATACCGGTGTTACCATTGTGGCGATTGAAAAATCAAGATAAGACTATGATTATATCGCCGGGACCGTATGCTACCTTTACGGCGGGCGAAGAAATCTATTTTATCGGCCCCGCTGACAGCTGGTTGCGATTGGAACGCTTTTTGTATAATACCGATGAAAATGAGGCTTAACAGTCTGTGGCAGATAATCGGTAACGTTTTAAGGTTAACTAAAGGTTGACTATATAATTTAATAATTTTATTTACAATATAACGCAATAAGCGCCTGACATGAGTCGGGCGCTTTTTGTATTATATAGGACATTATGACATAAAGTAATATATACTATACTATATTTATAAAAGTCGATATTTGACTAAAGTAACAACTTAATGTTAGAATTGAGTTGTTACTTTAGGAAGGTATTGAATGATAGAAATTAAAAACGTAAAGAAACGATATGGCAAAAAAGAAGTATTACATGATATTTAGTTTGACTATTCCCGATGGTGAAATTGTTTCGCTCATCGGCGGTAGTGGTTGTGGTAAATCCACATTGCTTAAAATGATTAATCGCTTGATTCCTATTACAGGTGGCGATATTTATGTAAATGGTAAAAATATTCATGATATGGAACCTGTAACCTTGCGTCGTAAGATTGGTTATGTTATCCAACAAACGGGTTTATTCCCGCATATGACAATTCGTAAAAATTTAGAATTAGTTATGGATCTTCATAAGATGCCGCAAGAAGGTCGGGCTGAGAAGATTAATGAAATGATGGACCTCGTTGATTTATCCCGTGATTTATTGAATCGTTATCCCATCGAATTATCCGGTGGTCAGCAGCAACGTGTCGGCGTAGCACGAGCGCTTATTGTCGATCCGGATGTTATTTTGATGGATGAACCTTTCTCTGCGATTGACCCTATTACGCGTGTGTCCTTGCAGGATGAGCTTCGCAGTTTACAAGAAACATTTAAAGAAAACGATTGTTTTCGTAACCCATGATATGGATGAAGCCATTAAAATCTCGGATCGTATTTGTTTAATGCGTGAAGGTCATGTAGAACAATACGATGCGCCGGAACAAATTTTACGGAATCCCGCTACGGAATATGTAGAAAGCTTTATTGGTAAAAATCGTATTTGGAACTCGCCGGAGTTCATCAAAGCGGAAGACATCATGATTGATGCCACCAATATCGCCTATCCGACGGACAGTTTATTCCGTTGTATGAAAAAAATTAAAGATATCCCTCAAGATTTCCTTATTATTGTAGACCGCGGCACGCGTCGTTTTAGAGGCTTAGTTAATGCCCGTATGATTCGTGAGCAAATAAGTTTACAAGGACCTGTCAGTGAAATTATGGCCCAGCCGAAGAAATTGGCTCATGTGGGGGATTCCTTATTAGATGTGGTAGAAACAATTCAGACCTTGCACCGTCCGTATATGATTGTACTGGATGATTCTGAACGCCTGGCGGGGGTCATTACACAAAGTAGTTTAATTACCACCTTAGGAAGTCAGTATGTAGATGATGCGGAGGTAATATAATTGGGTATATTTAGTTATATGTTTGAAAATATAGATCAGATTATGCGTCTTTTGTTAGAGCATATCCAGCTAACTGCCATTGCGGTGGGGTTAGCTATTCTGGTGGGCTTGCCGCTGGGGATTTTAATCAGCTACGTAAAGCCTTTAAATAAGCCGGTCATGGGGGCTACTAACTTAATTCAAGCGGTTCCCAGCATGGCCTTTATTGGGTTTGCCATTCCACTCTTAGGGATTGGTACCTTGCCGTCGGTCATTGTGGTGTTTTTGTATTCCCTCTTGCCGATTGTCAAAAATACCTATATCGGCATCAGTCAGATTTCGCCGGGCACCATTGAGGCGGCTCGCGGGATTGGCTTAACACGTCAACAAATTTTATGGAAGGTACAGTTACCGTTAACATTGCCTATGTTAATGGCGGGTGTACGAATTTCAGCCGTTACGGCCGTAGGCCTTATGACAATTGCCGCCTTTATCGGCGCCGGTGGTTTGGGCTTTTTAGTTTTTAGCGGCATCAGTTCCGTTAATAACGGTATGATTTTGGCCGGCGCGATTCCTGCCTGTATATTGGCCTTGGCCATTGACTGGGTGCTGTCTCAAGTGGAGTCATTGGTAACACCGGTCAGTTTGCAGCCTGAGTTGTTGAAAACTCGCTCGACCCTTACGGCTAAAACGACGTCGCCAGAAATGGAGTGTCGGCGTCGTAGTAGCCTTACTGGTATTTATGTTTGGGCAGAATGTATATGCCAATTTAGTTAAAGATCCTAATACGATTCGTATCGGGAGTAAGCAGTTTTACCGAACAGTTAGTGTTGGGTAATATGCTGGGTGAAATGATTGAAAAAAATA
>ENA-OPZN01000614-OPZN01000614.1-human-gut-metagenome-genome-assembly--contig:-NODE-614-length-10343-cov-12.645850_pt1 | contig 10343 bp, 8 predicted proteins | sample MGYA00242483_ERZ504503 | MGnify/ENA primary metagenome ERZ504503 (study PRJEB26092, sample SAMD00036285) | human gut metagenome | host: Homo sapiens | study: EMG produced TPA metagenomics assembly of... | reverse complement strand
CGAACGGCGGCGGCTCCATCTTCACCTTCGACATCAAGGGCGGCAAGGACGCGGCACGCGTGTTCATCGACAACCTGCACCTGTTCAGCCTGTTGGCCAACGTGGCCGACGCCAAGAGCCTCGTGATCCACCCCGGCCTCCACCACGCACTCTCAGGAGACGCCGGAGGAGCTTGAGGACCAGGGCATCCACCAGGGCACGATCCGTCTGTCCATCGGCACCGAGAACATCGAAGACATCCTCGACGATCTCAAGGGCGGTTTCGCGGCTCTGCGCGAATCCGGTCTCGCCAAGTGAGGCGTATCGGATCGGCGGAATAACGCCATCCTGAGCAAATGAAACGGTTTGTGGCACCGAAGAGAAGGTTGGTGCCACAAACTGTTTCGCCATATTCGCGGACGTTGTCATCGTAATGTAGCGCAGATGGTATAGAATCTGCGATTGTTACGAAAAGTAATATCTAAATTCTATCTTTTGAAAGAAAGAAGTTCAGATTTCTTTCAAAAAGATAAATAGTGGTAATGATATTGCGGATTACGTAAAGAGAGAAGAGAGAGGCGATTATGGCTCAAGAAGTCAAGAACGATATCAAAAAGGCGTTGCAGGTCAACACCATTCCGCTGATCGCCATTATGACCGCGGTCACCACGGTGCTGACCATGCTCGTGAAGATCCCGACCCCGATCCGTGGCTACCTCAATCTGTCCGACACCATGATCTATTTCAGCGCGTATGCGTTCGGACCATGGGTGGGCGGCATTATCGGCGGTCTTGGCCCGGCGTTGAGCGATCTGATTTCCGGTTATCCGCAGTGGGCCATCTTCACGTTCGTCATCGATGGCCTGCAGGCCGTGCTCGTGGGCCTGCTCGTCAAGAAGTTCAATCCGGCGAACATCATCATCGGTTCGGTGATCGCAGGCGTATGGAAGGTGTTCGGCTATTTCATCGCAGGCGGAATCCTTTCCGGATTTGGCCCGGCGTTGGGTGAGATCGCGGGCAACTCCTTCCAGATGGCGGTGGGTCTGATTGTGGGCTTCGCGCTGTTCACCGCCGTTCGTCAGGCCTATCCGCCGCTGGTACGTTTGGGCACCTCGGTATTAAGGCGGGGGAGTGATACATTAATATCATGTGAAGGCAGGCCCGTGGATTTGCCGATGAAAGGCGATTCCACGGGTTTTATTGTGAAATGCGGTTACCGGCTGCGGAAAAAATGCGTGAAAGCACGGGGTGAGCGTCATGATTACGGTTCGCGACTTAGGATGGAAGTACGCGCCACTGACCGACGGGAGCAAGCCGGTGGAAAGTCTCAAGCGCGTCAGCTTCGACATCCGGTCCGGATCCTTCGTCGGCATCATCGGACCGACCGGAGCGGGCAAGTCCACGCTATGCATGGCATTGGCCGGCATCATTCCGAACCTGGCCGACGGCACCATGAGTGGCGTCGTGGAAGTTAACGGCATGAATACGAGCAGGCACTCCGTCTCGGCACTGTCGGAGCGCGTCGGCTACGTGCAACAGGATCCGGAAGCGCAGCTGTTCTGCTCGAGTGTCGAGGATGAGATCGCTTTCCCGCTGGAAAACCGCGGAGTAGCCCCAAACATCATCGACAAGCAGATCGACATCATGCTCGACTTAGTCGGCATGGCCGGATACCGCAAGCGTGTGCCGACCAGCCTGTCGGGAGGCAGATGCAGCGCGTGGCCATCGCCGCCGCGCTCGCGGCGGAACCCGATGTGCTTATTCTTGACGAACCCACCGCGGCCCTCGACCCCGAAGGCAAGCAGGAAGTGTTCGACGTGCTCGACCGCATTCGCCAGACCCGTTCCATGACGGTGATCATGCCGAGCAGGATACCGAACACATCGCCTACTGGGCCGATCAGGTGCTCTTCATGGTCAACGGTGAAGTGGTGCGCAATGGAGACGCCAGCCTATTTACCCGGGAACGTAGACTGTTGGAATCCTCCGGCGTGCGGGTGAGTGACGGACCATCTCCAGTCATCAAGGCGTTGCCGGTAGGGAACGACGCCAAGCCGAAGCATGCGATCATCAGTCTGGACCATGTGACGCACCGCTATGGGCAGGGCGGCAATGCGTCTCCCGCACTGGACGACGTCAGCTTGGATATCGAACAGGGCGCCTTCGTAGGGCTTATTGGGCGCAACGGGTCAGGTAAAACCACGCTCGCCAAGCATCTGAACGGGCTGATTCAACCCACGCAAGGAATCGTGAATGTGGATGGGCTCGACGTGTCGAAGCATAGCGTGGGCGAAATGGCCGCGCACGTCGGATTCGTATTCCAAAATCCCGACCATCAGATTTTCTGCTCCAGCACCAAAGAGGAGATCGCGTTCGGCCCGACCGCGCTCGGACTTGACGCGGCCACCGTGTTCAAACGTGTCGACGAAATGATGACATTGTTCGACCTGCACCGGTATGAGGATGTTTCGCCGGCCACGCTCGGCTACGGCGAACGACGTGCGGTGGCATTGTCTTCGGTGATCGCCATGCGTACGCCAATACTCGTCCTCGACGAACCTACGGCGGGTCTCGACCATCGTCTCGCATCACGATTCCTTGGAACCGTGGAAAAACTCAACCGGCATGGCGTCACCGTCATCATGATCAGCCATGACATGCGTGCCGTATATCGGTATTGCACGCACGTGCTCGAATTGGAAGACGGTCATATCGTGCAATATGGACCGATCGACAAATCGCAGGAAGCGCAACAATCGCCCGCGCGACAGGCGCGGCAGCCGTACAAGTCGCGCGGTCCGGTATCGGCGACCCACGTATTGTTGAAAATCGCCAAGGATGAATGCGACAAGGAGGAACGCTGATGGATGCCGACCTGTATGTGCCAGGCGACGGATGGTTGCATCGCACCGATCCGCGCGTCAAATTCCTCATCTCCATCGTCATGCTGGCCCTTTGCTTCGTATGGCGTAACTGGGCGTTCATCCTCGGCATCCTCATTCTCGAACATGTGATGCTCGCCACCGACCGTGTGCCCGCCGAACGCATTGGATGGGTGTGGAAGATCCTCGCCGTGCTCATCGTGTTCATCGTGGTGCTTTGGCCGGTCTTCGACCAGAGTGGAACGCACGTGCTCTGGCAGTGGGGATGGTTGCGTCTCACGCAGGAGAACCTGCTCATGGCGGCGGTGATGGGTCTGCGCATTCCAGCGCTCGGCTTTGCATGTTTCATCACGCTGTTCACCACCAGCCAGACCAAACTGGTTCGTGGCCTTACCTCGCTTGGTATGCCCTACAAGGCCGGGCTTACCCTGGCAACCGCATTACGGTATATTCCCGTGTTCTTTTCCATCTTCCAATCCGTGTCCGAAGCGCAGCGTGCGCGAGGGCTTGATCTGAGCGGCAAAGTCAATGCGGCAGGTAAAAAACGCAACATATTCGTACGTCTCGTAGACCGGTTCAAATCGTATCTGCCGATCATCATCGCCGTATTGATCCGCGCCTACAAAATGAGCCAAAGCGTGGGCTGGGCCATGGAATCGCGCGGACTCAACCTGAATCGGAACGGTGTGAAACGCACATATCGGGTCAATCTCACGATGAGCATTGTCGACTGGATTATTCTCGTGATTGCCATCGCCGCCGCCGCAGGCAGCGTGTGGTTGATGACATGGCTGTCATAGGGGGTGCAATGACACAGGATGAAGGGCGTACCACAATCACCGCACGTGATTTGAAGGTGGTATCGGCACTGCAATGCAACGGACGCATGACCATGCAGGCGCTTGCCGATAAAATCGGCATTTCCGTATATGCGGCGACGGAAAGCTACAAACGGCTCACCGATGCGGGCATCATGACCATTGTGCCCGTATGCAATCCGTTGAGTCTCGGCAATTACAGTCAGGTGCTTGTGGGACTGCGCATCAACGGCAATCGCAACGAGGCGCTCGCCATGCTCAAAGCCATGCCTCAGGTCACCTATGTGGTCTGCACGCTGGGCGATGCCGACATCATCGCCGAAGCCGTGGTGTATTCAGCCGACGGTATGGACCATTTCCTGAAGTACGATTTGCGCGCACTGCCCGGATTGACCCGTCTGCAAGTGTTCTCCTGCGGTCGATTGGTGCTTGACGACCATAATGTCAGCGTGGTCAACCGTCTGCTGGCCGAACGCGGCGAAACTGGATTCATGACCAAACGTGAGGCCAGCGTCGGCACCGATATTCCCGTGCATCGGTTGGACGCGCGATTCGTGCACACGTTCAACGAATTGCAGAAAGACGGCAGGGCAAGTTACGCCATGCTGGGGGAGCATCTTGGTGTGACGCACACCGCGATTCGTGGGCGCGTCAAAAAACTGGAGGATTCCGGTGTGATGCGCATTATGGCCACGGTAAGCCCCATGCGTTTAGGCGGATTCCGCCAAGCGTTTCTCGGCATCGGTGTGAAGCCTCCGTATCGCCTCGACGTCGAACAGTTGCTAGCGATCGACGAGGTGACATATGCAATGAGCGGAGTCGGTTTGAATGGCGCCGACTACCTCATCGAAATCATCGCCGGAGATGACGAGGACTTATGGCGTGTGGTGGATGAGTCCATCCGTTCGCTGCCAGGCGTGGACCAGACATGGTGGGCTTCCACCGTCAGCGTGGAAAAAGAGTCGTACTGGCTCGAACCTCCGCAGGATGGTGTACTCCTCGACGATTGATGAATCAATGGTATTAGGCGCCTCGTCTTTGCTCATTCTCAAGGATGAGATGATAATTCAGACCAACGCATGATATTCGAATCAGCTGTTTTTCCGTAATTTTGGAGGTAATCCAAAGAAAGGAATGACAGCATGGATATCAGGGACACCATCAAAGCTACCAATACGGCCATTGCAACCGTGGATCTTGTGAAGGACTACGGTTCCGGAAATAACACGGTGCATGCGTTGCGTGGCGTCAACGTCGCTTTTGAAAAAGGAAAATTCACGGCGATTATGGGACCTTCCGGTTCCGGCAAATCCACGTTGATGCACACGTTGGCAGGACTGGATTGTGCAACCGGCGGGCACATCATATTCAATGGCGACGATCTGACGCGCATGAACGACAACCAGCTTACGTTGCTGCGCCGCCGCGACATCGGATTCATCTTCCAAAGCTTCAACCTGCTGCCGATGTTCACCGCCGAACAGAACATTCTCATGCCATTGACCTTGGCTGGAGCGAAACCCGACCGACAGTGGTTGCGTCTGCTGGTGGAAACGCTTGGCCTTAAGGAACGTCTCAACCATCGTCCGAACGAACTATCGGGAGGCCAGCAGCAGCGTGTGGCCATCGCACGAGCATTGATCACCAAACCGAAACTGGTGTTCGCAGACGAGCCCACCGGCAATCTTGATTCCGTATCAAGCGCCGAAGTGCTGAGCTTCCTGAAACGTTCCGTCAACGAACTTGGCCAAACCATCATCATGGTCACGCATGATGCGGTCGCCGCGTCTTACGCCGACCGTGCGCTCGTGTTCGCCGACGGCCAGATCGTGGCGGACGTAAACAAGCCGACAGCAGACCAGATGAGTGAACTGCTGATGAAGGAACGTGAGGCCGCCACAATGAATGTGGCTTCCGCGAGACATTCCCGCTAAACGCACTATAGAAGCATTCGAAGAAGGGAACAGAATCCACCATGTGGTCCATCACTTTGAAACTCATGCGAAAAACCAAGCGCATGCTCATACCCGCAGGCATCGCCATCATGATCGGCACGGCGTTCATCGCCAGCACCTTCCTGTTCGGCAATGCCATGAACGACTCCCTGACACGGCAGCTGACCGCCATGTTCGGAAACGCCAACTATGCGGTGAGCATCAACAGCTCCGACCTGAGCGATAAGGAACTCAACGAGGCGTATTCCAGCACTGTCGGCGACTTTCATCTCGACCAGATCGCCGGCATCGAAGGGGTTGGCGGCGTCCGTGCCTCGGTGGAAACCGGCGTCAGCGTTTCCAAGGGAGACAGCACCGTCAGCGGCGAGATCATTTCCACCGCGGCACAGAAGAACATGCTCCCCGTGAATATCACGGAAGGGGACCAGCCGAAGGATTCCAACGAAGTCGCGCTGCCGGAAGACATGGCGAAACAGTTGAACGTCGGCGTTGGAGACACTGTAAGCCTGACCTCCCGATATGCGGTAGGCGACGATGGCAAAGCCAAGGCGGACAACGTGCGCGTGGTAGGACTCACGTCCGATCCGAACGGCGCCTACTCATACTATGGTGGTGCGATCGTAGGATCCAACAATCTGCTTGCCGCAATGCAGGGAGTGGACGATTTCAACGCCACCGGAACAACAATGGTGTATCTCGACCTTGCCTTGGATGGAAACAGCGTATCCGCAAAAACCATCAACGGTGTGAAAGCGTTGCTGCCAAAGCATTTCGATCTGATGTCACGACAGCAAATCAGTGACGAAAGCATCAAATCCTTAAGCGGCAACCAAACCAACATCGTCACCACATTCCTTATGTGCTTCGGCGTGCTTGCCATGTTCGTGGCGGCTCTGGTGATCGCCAACACGTTCCAAGTGCTCGTGGCGCAACGCCGCCGCACACTCGCCTTGCTACGCACCATCGGCGCAAAGAAAGGCCAACTGTATGGTTCCGTGCTGTTCGAAGCGGTGGTGCTCGGCTTCGTCGCATCCGTGCTTGGCGTGGTGCTTGGAAGCCTGCTCATGTGGGGCATGTGCGTCAGCGACATCATGCAGGCGGGTATGCGGTTCAACTTCTCCTGGCAAGCCGCCGTCGTACCGATTCTCTTCGGCATTGTGGTGACGGTGCTTGCATCCATGGGATCCGCACGTTCCGCCACCGCGGTAACGCCATTGGAGGCATTGCGTCCGATTGAACTGACCGACAACCGTCGTTCCAGCCTTACGCGAGCCATAATCGGTATTCTGATGGTGGCGGTCGGTATCGCCATGGCCATATTCTCCATCTGGCAGGTGCAGGCCACCAACGGCGGCGAGGATGCGAGCGGCGATCAATTCACGATGATTCTGCTCATAGCCATCGCCGGTGCCGCACTGGTGTTCCTCGGCATGGTGGTCACCGCGGTATTCTGGATGCCGACCCTCATGAAGGGCGTTGGAGCGTTGGCCTCGCTGACAGGTCCTTCCGCAACAGTTGCACACGCCAACATTCAGAAGAATCCGCGACGCATCGCAGCAACCGGTGCCGCTCTGCTCATCGGTGTCACCTTGGTCTCCACCATCGCAACCGGTGCCGCTAGCGCCAAAGAGACTATGAATGGTGCGCTCGCCACCCGTTATAGCGTCGACATCGTGGCCATGGGCGATGACATCAGCCAGCAAATGGTCAAGGATGTATCTGACATCAACGGCGTGTCCGACACGTTGTATGCGCCGGCGGTTTCCGTGACCTTGGAGAAAGCGGATGGAACCCAGCCTACGTCCGCATTGCTGGTCGGCGTGAAAAACATCGATCAGGTCAAGCAGGTCATGCGTGCCAACTTGGGTAACGCCTCCATCGACAGTGATAGCGTGCTCATGCCAACATACAATGCGCAAACCGGCAAGGAACTGCAGTTCGCCAATGGCACGGCTGATTTCTCCACCGAATGGAACCAGGACGGCGACGCTACGCGTTCGCTGACATTGCAAGCCAAGCAAGCCGATTACCGTCGCGTATCCGCACAGTATGGAGCTGTCGGATTCGTGGATGAAAGCCATTTCACCAATGGTGACCTTGACGCCGCCACCCATGTGTTGCTGGTCAAGGCAGATACTGACAAATCGGGAGTTTCCGTCGACGGCATCTACAACGACATGCAGGCCGCATTGGAAAAGAGCACTGATGCGACAGTGACCGGACCGATCGCCGAACGCATCGTATGGGCGAACATGATTGACTCCATGATGATGCTTCTGGTGGGGTTGATCGCCGTGGCCGTGCTCATCGCACTTGTCGGCGTAGCCAACACGCTGTCGCTGTCAGTGATCGAACGCACCCGAGAATCCGCCACACTGCGTGCCATCGGCATGACGCGAGGCCAGTTGCGACGCTCCCTCGCGGTGGAAGCCCTGCTCATCTCGCTGGTATCCGGCATCTCGGGCGTACTGCTTGGCACACTGTTCGGCTGGCTGGGCGCATACGTGGTGTTCAGCATGTACGGCAAAGTGGTGTTCCCGTTCGAATGGGGCATTAACGGCATCGTACTCGCCGTGGCAGCCGTGGCAGCACTGCTCGCCAGCGTATTCCCCGCACGCAGGGCAGTGAGCACGCCTCCTGTTGAGGCGCTCGCCGAAGCCTGAGCTTCATAGCAAACACAACGAAAAGGACTCCTACCACAAACATGGTAGGAGTCCTTTTTGCGTATCATGCATACGCAAAACAACAAACCAGTCAGACCAAATGGTTTTCGTAAGCGAACACCACCGCCTGTACGCGGTCACGTGCATTGATTTTCGCCAGAATATGCGCCACATGCGTTTTCACCGTCGGCAGGCTGATGAAAAGCTTGTCGGCAATCTCCTGATTCGACAATCCATGCGCGATCTCAATAAGCACTTCGCGCTCGCGGTCGGTCAGGTCATCCAATTCCGGATCGGTATATGTTGAATCCGTAGTAGAAGTAGTTGCGGAATTTTCAGGCCTACCAACGTTCGCAGCCATGAAATCGCCTTCCATCATTTTCTCGATAAGACGTTTCGTGGCGGACGGTGCGATAATCGCATTACCTTGAAAAACCGTGCGAATCGAATTCAGCAATGTTTCCGGTTCCGTATCTTTCAGCAGAAAACCGGAAGCTCCGGCAGTGATCGCAGCCATAACATATTCATCCAAGTCGAATGTCGTCAGAATGATCACTTTGGTATGAGTGACTTCTGATTGCGTTCCATCGGCAGCGAAGCGATGCCGCAACGCACTGATCTGCCGGGTCGCCTCGATACCATCCATGCCGGGCATGCGCACGTCCATCAACACCACGTCAGGATGCAGCGTTTCCGCCAACGCCACAGCTTCCGCGCCATCGCGAGCCTGCGCCGCAACCGCCATATCAGGTTGGGAGCCGATCACCATGGCGAAACCGGCACGTACCAATTCCTGATCATCGGCAATGACCACACGAATCTTCTGTTCCTCGCTCATACTCTCCACCTTATCGGCATTGTTCCGCTCACAGCGCGAAACAAACCCTTAAATCTCCCTGAAAAACTTGAATCGGCTATCGAGACACGCGCTGCAGCTGCTCCTCCAACGGCGCTGCGGGCCTCAACTGCAGTTCGCTCGCACTACCGGCATGAGCGTCATCGCTGAAACCAGTCTCACGAAGCACGCCAAGCAGTTCGCGCATACGCTTGAGCGCGGCGCGCCCCTGCTCGCCAATGGCTTTGAACGCTGCGGAAATCTCGTCGGCGGTAGGCTCCTTGCCTTGTGCTTCGGCGCTGTCCAACATATGAATACCATCGACGGCCTGGCTGATCACGCTGTTCAACGTGGCGGTGACTTCAGCCTGAATGCTGGCACTGATACGGTCACGTTCCATATTCGCCGCGAGAATACGCTGCTTCTCCTGCTCGGCCACCAGTGCCTCTTCGCGAGCCTGCAATACCAGTGCGTTTGAATCGCTGGAACGCGCCCAACGTGCCCACGCCATGATGCCGGCGCACAGCATCAGCACTGCAACCGTATACATGACACCGGTAAAGAACGCTGCACTACTACTTGACGTGGCTGAAACCGGTTTTGTTAAGCCCGCGGAAGCGGCGATGGCGCCGAACAAGGTAGTGTATCCGTGCTGATCAGCTGCGATTTTCAAGCCCATCAGAGCTGAACAGGTGACAGCGGCAAGACCGGTCCAGCGCCATGCGTGTTCACGCCCATACAATACGGCTGAATACAGCGCACACAGCGACGCTACGATATGTCCAACCTCAATCAATCCCAAAAACACCAATTGCACAACCGACAATACGAACACAATAAGCGCGCAAATCTCGGGGAGCCTTCGTCGAAGAGCCAGTGCCAGCAAGCAGCATGCGGCGATCGCATGAGAGAGCTGCGCATCGCGTGAACTATCAAAAAAGAACGTAATCGACATGCGATTCAGCAGCATGACCAATATCACGGCGCCAACGGAATCCATGAGCACATAATGGTGCTGCGTCCACGCGGAAACACGTTCCACCCAATTCAGCCTCGCGAATTGGATGTATTGGCAAGTTCTACGGATTTCAGTTTCAACGATGTGAGCAAATCATGCAGATGGGTGCGGTAATGCGCAAGTGTTGCAGGGCGTTCGAACGATGATCGCGACCGGTTGGTGGGTTGGTTTCCTGCGTCTGTTCCGATGGCTGA
>ENA-OPZN01000613-OPZN01000613.1-human-gut-metagenome-genome-assembly--contig:-NODE-613-length-10346-cov-2.000783_pt1 | contig 10346 bp, 11 predicted proteins | sample MGYA00242483_ERZ504503 | MGnify/ENA primary metagenome ERZ504503 (study PRJEB26092, sample SAMD00036285) | human gut metagenome | host: Homo sapiens | study: EMG produced TPA metagenomics assembly of... | reverse complement strand
AGTGTGATGTACTCTTTTTCTATTTTTCTGTAAAAAACTGCAAGTTGCGCAATACATATCCTATACCGATACCAACAAACATAATAGATATAATAGTAAACATAGCAATCAATTTTTTTTAGTAAAACATATACAACCCGACGGTTTCACCGAATGAGAACCATCATGCAATATATCTTTCATCGGGCACGTGTGTGGGTAGGATGAAAGTTGGGTAATAAATTACGTGTGAGTGGAAATCTAAACAAATCCGCTGAACCAATGTACATGCACAATGAAGTGATTACACAGGGGGTATTTCCCGATGTAAGGTGATGTATGCTGTATGTAGTCTGTAATTGGTTCATATCATTGATTCATTTGCGGTGCAAGATAATCCTTTTATGTATATTTTCAAAATAAATATTCATAAATCTTCTTCTGTTACCTTTGGACGGATATAGCGTGTGTTTTAACATAGGATCATTTATTGGGAATTCATCTCCGAATTCTGGCGATAAAAAATATTCATTAATTGCAGGGGATAAGAACTTTATCTTTTCTGGAGAATTATACTTTTTTCTTGAATTGAATGTGCTGTGTAAGTGTTTGTGTACTAGTTGTTTATATTTGTTTGAGATAAAAATGAAGATAATGTCATAATTGGTGGCAATTATCTATACACCCTATTGATATTTTTTGTTTCTTTGTAATCTATTTATATACTAACACACCAAAGGAATGGATTACACCGAACAGTTTATCCGGCTGAATTGCAGTTTGATGTCGGATTACAAAATGATGAAGCTGAATGCCGAAATGAAATGCATGGGAATAGGATTATATATTCAAATGATATTGTTCCTGCGAAGGCAACAGGAATACAAACACGATTTTAACGAACTGGATTTGTTGGCTGAACAATGGGGGGCTACAGTGGAAGATCTGCAGCATCTCATTAAAGACTTTAACTTGTTTGTCATAACGGAGGACGGATATTTCCGATGCCTGTATCTGGATGAGGTGATGGGTTATCAGAATAAGCTTTCGGAGCAACGTGCCGCCGCCGGTAGCAAAGGCGGAAGAAGCAGCAAGAAAAAGACTGTGCAGACAGCTGAAAAAGTAATCACTTCTACTGTCCTCACGGCAGCGGATAAAGAAGCGAATGACGATGCAGGCAATAAGGAAAACAACACGGAAAGCAATGCGGAAAACAGTGTAAAATGCATGAAAAACACGATTGAAAAAAGTGATGATGAAAATGTAACCGAAAACACACTGCAATGTATTGATAATGAATGTGTTAATGGGGATTTGCAAGCAAGCTTTAAGCAAAGCTTTATAAGAGAAGAAAAGAATAGAGGAGAGAAGAAAAAGAAAGATGATGTTAACATCATACAAAGAAACATCGGCATCGGCAACAACATGTTTTTTGCTATGAAAAAATGTCAGGGTAACACTTCGACAGAAACGCTATATCAATGAGATTTTCCCTATCCGGGTTCGGGCGGATACACCACGCACGATTCCGGATTTGGAAGAAAGAGGAGTTGGACCGCCCATGGATAAATGCATATCGTATCTTTGTTGAATGCTATTTGCCCCCCCAGGTACGCGCCGTTAATCACGGAAGATATGGATCTTTCACGTGTAAGATGCTATATCTTACAGCTGTAAGATTATAAATCTTTCACCTTCATCGTCTGGACATTTGCGAAAGAGTTCAGCCGGTCTGTGCGTGGTGGAATATAACCGTCTGCCGCTTGTTTTCACGAATACCGTCTGGGGTATCTCAAGAAGATGCTCAGCAGGGCAAATATCCCGATGGCTACCGGATAGTACAAGTATTCGATAATGCTCAAAGGAGACAGGGAAGCCAGTTTGGCAGCAATCAGCATTTGTGCTCCGTAAGGGATGATTCCCTGGATGACACACGAGAAAGTATCCAGAATACTTGCACTCTTGCGTTTGTCCACCCTGTAGCGGGTAGCGATATCGTTGGCAAGCGGTCCCACTGTGATGATGGCTATCGTATTGTTGGCTGTGCAGAAATTGGCGATGCTCACCAAAGCCGCGATGCAAAGTTCGGCTCCGCGTTTGCTGTTGACGTGTTTGGTCAGTTTTTGGATGATATAGTCCACTCCGCCATTAAAACGGATCAGTTCCAGCATACCGCCTGCCATCAAGGTGATGATGATGAGCTCACCCATCCCGGTGATCCCTGTGCCCATGGAGCCGAGCCAGTCGAACAGGCCGATGCTCCCCGTGAACAGGCCGATCACTCCCGTTGTGGCGATGCCCAGTATCAGTACGAGTGCCACATTCATACCTGCTATGGCGGTTCCCAACACAACCAGGTAGGGGAGGATTTTGATCCATTCCACCGACTGGATGTCGTGGGTCGTCATCACGTCCATCCCTCTGAAAATATAGTAGCCGAAAACCATCAGAGCGGCCGGAAGGGCTATCATGAAGTTTACCCGGAACTTGTCACGCATGGCGCATCCCTGGGTACGGGTGGCGGCGATGGTGGTATCCGAGATGAATGAAAGGTTGTCGCCGAAGAAGGCTCCTCCCACCACGATACCTGTCATGAAGGCCAGGTTCATGTCGGTTTTCTCTGCGATGCCTGCTGCCACGGGAACTAGTGCCACGATGGTTCCTACCGAGGTTCCGATGGAGAGTGAGATGAAACAGGCAGCCAGGAAGATGCCTGCCAGCAGCAGATTGTCCGGCAGCAGGAGAAGCGTAAGGTTGACGGTCGCGTCAATGGCCCCGATATCTTTGGCACTTTGGGCGAATGCGCCTGCCAGGATGAAAATCCAGATCATCAGCATGATGTTCTTGTTGGCTGCGCCGATGGAATATTGCAGCATTCGCTCATTCAGGCTCAGGCCTTTGGTGATGCATACCGCATAGACCGAGGATACCATGAAAGCAATCGTGATGGGGACTTTATAGAAGTCGTTTACAATGATGGAGGTCACCAGATACAGGCATAGAAATACCAGCAGTGGACTGAGTGCCCATAGACTGGGCTTATTGGTTATTGGAGTTAATTTTTCACCGTTCATGAATTTGTATTTTATAAAATGAGGTGCAAAGTTACAAAAAGACTTGCTGTATAACAATATATGGGGGAAAAAGGTCACAGCCCCACCTTCGTAACAGGGAAGGCAGGGCTGTAAGGGTATTGGGAAAGTTGGGGATAAAATTGGATTATAGTGTCACGCCTGTCTTGAAGATGGCGATTTCACGATAATTCTTCTTTTCATTGTTTACCGGTTCTCCGCTGGCAACACGGATGATATAGTCTATAAAGCGTTCGCAGGTCTTTTCCATCGGTTCGTTTTCTACGATGACTCCGGCATTGAAGTCAATCCATCCCGGTTTGTTTTTAGCCAGAGTGGAGTTGGTGGAAATCTTCATGGTAGGAACAAACGTACCGAACGGAGTACCGCGGCCGGTAGTGAAGAGCACCATGTGACAGCCGCAGGAGGCGAGGGCGGTGGCAGCTACCAAATCGTTGCCCGGTGCGGAAAGCAAGTTCAAACCTTTCACTTTCAGGCGGTCGCCATAGCCCATAACTCCGTCAACGTATGCTTTGCCGCATTTTTGGGTACATCCCAACGCTTTGTCTTCCAGGGTGGAGATACCACCAGCCTTGTTGCCCGGTGACGGATTTTCGCCCACTGGTTCGCCGTGTGACAGGAAATATTCCTTAAAGTCATTAATCAGGTGTACGGTCTGCTCGAACAGTTCCTTGGTGCGGCAACGGTTCATCAGGATGGTTTCCGCACCGAACATTTCGGGAACCTCCGTCAGTACGGAAGTACCGCCCTGTGCAATCAGGAAGTCGGAGAACATACCCAGCAACGGATTGGCGGTGATACCTGAGAAGCCATCCGAACCGCCGCATTTCAAGCCTACACGCAACTCGGACAAAGGAACATCCTCGCGTACATCGGTCTTGGCTTTGGCGTACAGTTCACGCAGAATCTTCATACCCTCTTCAAATTCATCCCCCACTTTCTGAGTTACCATGAACTTTACGCGGTCTGTGTCGTAATCGCCCAGAAACTCGCGGAAAACATCCGGCTGGTTGTTCTCGCAGCCCAGACTGACAATCAGTACGGCTCCTGCATTAGGATGCAGAATCATGTCGCGGAGAATTTTCTTGGTATTCTCGTGGTCATCGCCCAGCTGTGAACAGCCATAGTTGTGAGGGAATGCCACGATAGCGTCCACACCTTCGCAGTTGGTTTCGCGGCGTAACGCTTCGGCCAGTTGTCCGATGATACCGTTTACACAACCCACGGTGGGGATAATCCATACCTCGTTACGGATACCTACATCACCGTTTTTGCGGCGGTATCCTTTGAACGTCAGGTCTTTCTTCGGGATATTGAGGTCTACGCTGACCGGATTGTAGGTGTAATCCAACAGTCCGGCAAGGTTTGTCTTTATCTGGGTTTCATTGATCCAGCGTCCTTGTTCCACGGCAGTCACGGCATGGCCGATGGGGTAACCATACTTGATGATATTCTCGCCTTGGGCGAAATCTTTCAGTGTCACCTTATGGCCGGCAGGCACGTCTTCCTTCAACGTGATGGCATGACCGTCTACCGTGATGGCCTCGCCTGCTTTTAAATCCGAGATAGCCACCACTACGTTATCAGCCGGATTGATTTTCAAATACTTTGTTTCCATTTCTATTTTTAGTTATCAGATTTACTTTTTTATGCGCGTCCAGATAGAAATCCACGTTCTCCACCGCAAGCAAGGTGATGGGCATGTAATTGCATTGCTTCACCTCTTTCTTGAAGATCAGGTGATTGCACAGGCTCTCTACGCCGCTGTATCCTTGTGCGGTAGGTTGCTGAGCAATCAGGAAATCCACTGCGCCCTCTTTCAGACAAGAGACGTTCCGGTGTAATAAATCGTACCCAATCAGTTTGAAATTTTTCATGTTGTGCCCGATGAGATATTCTCCTATAATGTACACTTTCGAGTTGAAAGTGATGCCGCACGTAATCTGTGGGTTCTCTTGGAAAAAGCGGTTCATCAGCGCCTCGTCCTCGTCCGGACGCTTGGCGTAGAGGTTCAGTTCCACTATCTTGCAGTCGGGAAAATGCTCCTGCATATATTTTCTGAATCCTTTTTCACGGTTTTCCTGCTGGTTTGATCCCAGGCGGCCTTCGTTGATTTGTCTGAAGATAACGATTTCTTTGGGACATTCTCCCAACATCATGGCCATGCGGGCGGCAAAGTATCCGCTTTGGTCGGATTTCTGCCCGAAGAATGCCAGCGGGTTCAGACTGGCCACATTGGAGTCTATAAATATATAAGGTATTTCCCGTTCTTGTAATTTGTCGGTGAATCTGGCCGTCATCTCAGGAATAGTGGGGGCGAGCAATACGCCGTCCGGCTCTTGTTTCAGTATTTCCTCACCGGCATTGATGAAGGAGGAATATTCATATTGGTCATAGTACATCACGGACAGGGTGATGTGGAAATCCGAAAAGGTTTCTACGGCTCTTTTCATCCCCAGTTCCACATCGGTCCAGTAATCGCCTTCCTTGTGCTGTGGCAGCAGGCAGACAAACAGATACTTTTTGTTGGATGCCAATGCGCTGGCATACATATTGGGCTGGTAATCCAGTTGCTTCAATATTTCTTCCACCCGTTTCCGGCTGGCTTCGGATACCCCTGTGCGGCCATGCAATACACGGTCTACTGTGCCGACTGACACATCTGCCAGGCGCGCGATATCCTTGATTCTGATTCTTTCGGGCAGTTTATTCATACCTTAATTATATATATTGTGCTCGTGCACACTGATAATTTATTTTTTTCGATACAAATATATAACAATTTTTGGTTTTAAAAAAATAAATAGTACCTTTGTGCACGCACACGGATGAATTATTTGAGTGGTCTGTTGAGTACAAGGTTACGATGTGATTCGTCTATGGATATGTAAACCAGTATTTTAATTGGGTTGAAAGTTAAACGAATAAATATATAACAATTTAAAATCACGAAATTATGGGAAAAGTAGTAACCTTAGGTGAAATTATGTTGAGATTGTCAACTCCGGGAAACACACGTTTTGTACAGTCGGATTCATTTGATGTTGTTTATGGCGGTGGTGAAGCGAACGTAGCGGTGAGTTGCGCGAACTACGGTCACGAAGCTTATTTCGTAACTAAATTGCCGAAACACGAAATTGGACAGTCTGCTGTGAATGCATTGCGTAAATATGGTGTGAAGACCGATTTCATCTGTCGTGGTGGCGACCGCGTAGGTATCTATTATCTGGAAACAGGAGCTTCCATGCGTCCTAGCAAAGTAATTTATGACCGTGCCCACTCGGCTATCGCCGAAGCCGATCCTTGCGATTTCGACTTTGACGCTATCATGGAAGGTGCGGACTGGTTCCACTGGTCGGGTATCACTCCGGCTATTTCTGACAAGGCTGCCGAACTGACCAAACTGGCTTGTGAAGCTGCAAAAACGTCATGGCGTTACGGTATCTGTAGACTTGAATTTCCGCAAGAAACTGTGGACAAAAGAAAAAGCACAGTCTATCATGAAACCGTTGATGCAGTATGTAGATGTATGTATAGGTAACGAAGAAGATGCCGAACTTTGTCTGGGCTTCAAACCGGAAGCGAATGTGGAAGCCGGTGAAACCAATGCGGAAGGTTACAAAGGAATCTTCAAGGCTATGGCAAAAGAATTCGGCTTTAAATATGTGGTTTCTACCTTGCGCGAATCATTCTCGGCTACTCACAACGGCTGGAAGGCTATGATTTATAACGGAGAAGAATTTTATGAATCAAAACGCTATGACATCAACCCGATTATTGACCGGGTAGGTGGTGGCGACTCATTCTCCGGAGGTATCATTCACGGTCTGCTGACCAAACCGAATCAGGGTGCCGCCCTTGAATTTGCTGTTGCCGCTTCTGCTTTGAAGCATACTATCAACGGTGACTTCAATTTGGTATCTGTAGACGAAGTGGAAGCATTGGCCGGTGGCGATGCCAGCGGACGTGTACAACGCTAAATTTGTTTTTTATAGGAACACGAATGACGCAAATAACGCAAATTTTTGATACATGTTTTATTTGTATCATTTGTGTTTCTATCTTTCATTTAAACTAAAATATAACATTATGGCTCGTTTTGATAAAATAGCAGTGTTGGACAAGATTGGTTCAACCGGCATGGTTCCTGTATTCTACCATAAAGATGCAGAAGTGGCAAAGAAAGTGGTGAAAGCTTGTTATGACGGCGGAGTTCGTGCATTCGAATTTACAAACCGTGGTGATTTTGCTCATGAAGTATTTGCGGAAGTTGTGAAATACGCGGCAAAGGAGTGTCCTGAAATGGCTATGGGAGTAGGTTCTATCGTTGATCCTGCTACTGCCGCTCTTTACTTGCAATTGGGTGCTTGCTTTGTGGTAGGTCCGTTGTTCAATCCTGAAATCGCTAAAGTGTGGCAACCGTCGTTTTTGGGTGGCTTATACTCCGGGATGCGGAAGCGTGTCCGAGGTGGGTTTCGCTCAGGAGTAGGTTGCGATCTTTGCAAATATTCCCGGGTGATGTATTGGGAGCGAAATTGGTTTAAAGGTCTGCTGGCTCCGATGCCTTGGTCTAAACTGATGGTAACCGGTGGTGTGGAACCGACTCAGGAAATCTGACTTCTTGGATTAAGGCAGGTGTGTTCTGTGTGGGTATGGGTTCTAAATTGTTCCCTGGCGACAAGGTAGCCGCGGAAGACTGGGCGTATGTAACGGGCAAAATGTAAAGAAGCATTGGGCTACATTGCGGAAGCCCGTGCAAATAAATAAGAAAAAGATCAGCTCATGCCCGCAAGGGGTTAGTGAATTAGGGCGTGGGTATCATTTTGTTTAAAGGTGTATATAAAATGGGTAAGGGCCATCGCGAAGTGGATTCGCGATGGCTTTTCACTTTCCGGCGGGTGCTTGAGGCGGGGCGTTGGCAAAAATATTCTTGTAAAGATTGGTAGATAGAATAAAAATGTGTTCTTTTGTACCGTTTCTTAAGAAATAAAATGAAGCGTTTAATCTAAAACACACAAAAATGAAAAAAGCATTATTAAAGGTGGCCGTCATGCTGTTATGCTTGGCGGGGGTAACTCCGTGCAATGGCCCAGTTTAATTTGAAGAAGGCAGTGGGGGGAGCCGTGAAGGCTGCAAAGGCGGTGACTTTGACCGATGAGCAGATGACAGAGTATGTAAAGGAGTACATTGACTGGATGGATAAGCATAATCAGGTTTGTGCAGACGATGATCCGTATACTGTCCGTTTGAAAAAACTGACTGAAGGGTTGACCGAAGTGGAAGGGATGCCGCTGAATTTCAAAGTATATTATGTGATTGATGTAAATGCGTTCGCCTGTGCAGACGGTAGTGTGCGGGTATCTCTTCATTGATGGATATCATGACAGACGAAGAACTGTTGGGGGTAATAGGCCATGAGGTAGGCCATGTGGCACACAAGGACTCAAAGAACGGCTTCCGTACCGCATTGCTGACATCGGCATTGAAAGATGGTATTTCATCACAAGGAGGAAAAGCGGCTGCTCTGACAGATTCCCAGTTGGGTGACTTGGGAGAGGCATTGGTCAATGCTACTTATTCACAAAAACAGGAACGCGCCGCCGATGATTACGGTTACGAATTTCTGAAGAAAGCAGGTAAGAATCCTTGGGCGATGGCATTATCATTCCAGAAATTGAAAAAATTTGCAAGAAGAGGCAGGAGCAAAAGAAAAAGCAGCAAGCTGAATCAGTTTGTTCTCTACTCATCCCGATCTTGACGCACGTATCCAGCGTATGGAAGAACGTGCTACAAGCGAAAGGTATTGAAAAAACCTGCAAACACGATGGGGGGAAAACAGGGAAATAAATGGTTTCCGGCAATGTGGATTATACACATAATAGAGGGTGTCCGTTTCAATGGCGGACACCTCCTTCTTGTTTTGGGAGATTTTTTTGCATGACCTTATCTTGCCTCCCGGCGGGATAAAATCTGAATTTATTATGAGAGAAATCCTTATTGGGAGAAAATCAAAGTCCAAAGTTCAGGTTAAAAGAATCAAGTGTTCTTTTTTCGTCTAGATTATAGAAGGAAATCTCTTGGCACAAAGATACGCTTATTTTAATGGTTGACGAATTCCCTGTAGGGTTATATCATAGCTAGATTTCCTAAAATGATGGCAAAAATTCCTTTTTTCTTTCTGATACTTTGCCTCCTCTTTACATTGTGATATGTGCTATGCGTTGTAAATCAGATTGTTAATTATGTGTGTTGCTTCTGGACTGTGCAATAACAGGGTGGTTTAATATAAGTGAAAATCATTATCTTTGTATAAACCAACAGAAAGAAATGCACAAAACAGTTTAGCCATGATGAATTACGCATACGATACATCTTTGCAGGAAACGATGATACTGACTGAAGCGTTTCACACAGACAGGGTCATCTGTGACAATGGTAGTCTGTATAAGTTTATATGGGTCCAGGAAGGCAAACTGACATTGATAGTAGACCATGTGGAAATAGAGATGGAGCAGGATGAAATCATCTCTGTGAGTAATCTTCACCGCACGGAATTCAAGAATGTATCGGGCAGGTATCTTGCTCTTCTTTTCAACGAGAATTTTTACGGCATTTACAAGCACGAGAAAGAAGTATCGTGCAGCGGAGTGCTGTTTAACGGAACTTCCGGTATAGTGCATCTGCGGCTCCCGATAGCCGATTCCGAACTGTTGCACGAGGTGGTGGACAGAATGGTTACCGAATACATCCTGCGGGATAACCTGCAGGGAGAAATGCTCCGCCTGCTGTTGAAACGTTTCATCATTCTGTGTACCCGGCTGGCCCGTAAGCAGTTGTCCGGCTTTCCGGTTAATGAAAAAGGTTTTGACATCATCCAGCGTTATTATGTGTTGGTGGACAATCACTTCAAGGAGAAAAAACAGGTACAGGCATATGCTGCTTTGTTGCATCGTTCTCCCAAGACGCTTTCCAATTTATTTGCCGCCTACGGTATGCCTTCCCCTTTGAAGATTATACAAGAACGAGTGGTGACCGAAGCGAAACGGCTGTTGCTGCATACCTCGCACAGCATCAAAGAGATATCGGTGATTTTGGGCTTTGAAAGTGTGGGTACTTTCAGCCGCTTCTTTAAGAATATGACGGGGGAAAATACCTCGGCATACCGGAAAAGACTGCAATAACAAGAACCGGTCCTTGTTACTGTTGATTTTGATAAGAACAGGGGCTTTTCCCATGCCTTATGCAGTTATTCTGAAACAGTATCCGTTATCTGAT
>ENA-OPZN01000612-OPZN01000612.1-human-gut-metagenome-genome-assembly--contig:-NODE-612-length-10346-cov-2.320481_pt1 | contig 10346 bp, 10 predicted proteins | sample MGYA00242483_ERZ504503 | MGnify/ENA primary metagenome ERZ504503 (study PRJEB26092, sample SAMD00036285) | human gut metagenome | host: Homo sapiens | study: EMG produced TPA metagenomics assembly of... | reverse complement strand
TTCGAAATTAGCTGTAGATTTAAAAATAGATATTACAACCGGTGATAGTATCAGCCCGAAGGAGATTAAATACTCATATCCATTATTATTTGAGAATAGAAGTATCTCAATTTTGGCGTATAGCTTTGTTACTGTATTGGCAGAAAAATTGAAACCATATTATCCAGAGGTGATCAGAGCACAAGACCGAGAGATTATTACGATGTCTTTTTACTTTTAAAACTCTTTGAGGAACGGATTGATTTTTCAGTATTATTTGAGGCAATACATAAAACGGCAACGAGAAGAAATTCGGTGTTTATTTTTTCTGATTATCCTAACATTTTGGATTCTGTTAAACATAGTAAAGAAATGCAAAACGTGGGAGATATATCAATATGAGTATAGCTATGCACAGCATATAATATTTGATGATATATGTGATTTGATAAAAACTATAATGGATAAAGAAAAGGTACTGTAACGAATTGAATAAAAAATCAATTCGTTACAGTACCTTGTTTAATTTATTTTTAGTTATCTACCTTAGTGGTCTTAATTCTGCATGAAAAATGACCTAATCGTTAAGTAACGACTAGGCTATTTCTCAATTTCCTATTTTCACCAGAGATGAGCCTAGCGGTACTAATCACTATGACGGCTCGTCTTATGTATATCTTAACGCAATAAGCTATAAGCGTCAAGTTAATGACTTAGGGGGATATTTCGTTGCAGCCCTTTTGTTTAGTTCTTGTCTTAGAAATCTTCGTAATCTTCGATTTCCGTAATCGGTGCGGATCGTTTTACGGTGTTAGATAAGGTACCGATGCCCGGTACGGTGATGGATACGAGATCGTCTTCCTGCAAGAAGCGAGGTGGTTCGAAACCGACGCCTACACCCGATGGCGTACCGGTGGCGATGATGTCGCCCGGTTCCAAGGTGATGCCGCGGCTTAAGGTGCTAACCAAGGTCGGGATGGAAAAGATTAAATCTTCTGTGGAGCCCGATTGGCGAAGTTCGTCGTTAACATAGGTGCGAATTTCAAAGTCGCGCGGTTGTTTGTTGCCGATTAAAATGGCAGGGCCCATTGGGCAGAAGCCGTCCAGGCTTTACCTAAGAACCACTGATTGTGACGACGCTGTAAATCGCGTGCCGTTACATCGTTTACAATGGTGTAACCGAAGATGTGATCATATACTTCATCTTCCGGAATGTTGCTGGCTCGTTTGCCGATGATGATGGCCAGTTCGCCTTCGTAATCCACTTGTGAAGTTGCATTCGGATGCAACGGAATTACGCGGTTAGGGCCGGTTACGGCTGTCGGTAATTTACTGAAGAAAATAGGGAACTCCGGTTCGTCGGCCGTTTTGTCGAATTCAACGATGTGTTCGCGGTAGTTTTTGCCCACGCAGATAATGTTGCGATGTGGGCTGAACGGTGTATCGATGGTTACATCGCTGAGATTGTAAGGCACGGCTACAGGTGATTCATTGTGTTTTTCCAAAGCTGTAGCTAATAATAACACGCCTTCGTCACCTAGCTGATGAGCTCTTCAATCGTTTCCGGTAGGAAGGAGAAGTATGCTTCTTCCAAATCGGCACTGCCGAGAATAGTTTGTGATTCGTCGTCGATAACGCCCCATTGGCGGAAGCCGGATGGCGTTGTAAAGGTTGCGATTTTCATAAGTCCTCCCAAGTGTAATGCTGATTCATGACCGACCTAAGCCGGTTTTTATACAATCATGTAAACATTATAAATATATTTTTTTCGATATAAAAGAGCTTATATTAAATAAATACGATGTGCTTAAAACTAATTTAATGGATTTCAAGCCGGGTGAATCCATTAGAATATTTATCAAACAGTTTTATATACATCGCCTATTTTTTCAAGTAATTTTGATCTTCTTGTTTAAGCCAATTTTTGACAACTGGCACGGTCGTTAAAAAAGCGTAAATCCCGAATGCCGTCAAAATCTACATACAAGCCGTATACAAACGGAATCGGTGTGTTTTCAGCAATATTAAACGTATCAATGGCCATGTAAGTACCCGGTTCTTTTGGTTCTTCCAACGTTTCAAACGGGATTTCCTTAATGGCAAATGCCTCACCGTTGAGCGCCGCGCGTACGTTTCGGTACTAATGAAAATGTACGTGATTCACCGTCTTCTTCGATGGTAATCGTAACCGGTTTCTTTGGATTGTAATTGGTCATGAGTCGATTTAATACAGATTTAAAATCACGTAGTGTAACTTCTTGTTCAGTTAATGCGTCGATATATGCCATAGGAAGTTCCTCTTTTCAAATAAATTCACAATACGTAATTGACGAGCTTGGGAGAATGATTAATTGTTTGTATTTATCGATAAGTTAACTATAAACATAGATTGATGAATAGATAAAGTAAATAGTTGTAATATTCCTGAAAAACATGAGCACAAAGGAGATATTTTTTTACCATGAAAAAGCAATTAAAATATTCTAAAGTACCAAAAGATTTATTTTATTTTAAAAATATCTATGATTTTGTTTTATCTATGGCCTCAAATTGTATATAATAAGAGAGAGATGATATCAATTTACTTGATTGACAATTCGGCTGTTTTTTTCAGATATGTTGCAACAGCTTTTAGAGTTTTTATAACTCTTCGAAGTTTTAGATTTTTTACATACAAATGATTTTATATATGTCCGGGAGGTTGACACAAATGAGTAAACCAGTTGTAGTTGTACCAGGTTTGGTTCGTAAAGATGCGCTTGCCTATTTAGGTGAACATGTGACGATTAAGCAATGGACGGAAAAGACGCCAATGCCCCGTGAAACTTTGAAAGAATGGCTCAAGGAGGCCGATGCTCTCTGGAGTATTAATACTGTCAAAGTAGATGCCGATTTAATCGCCGATGCACCGAATTTAAAAGTTATCGCGCAAGCTTCGGTGGGCTACGATAATGTGACGGTGGATGATTTGACGGCCCGTCAGATTCCTTACGGCAATACACCTGACGTTTTGACCGAATCGGTAGCCGAATTGGCCTTTACGCTTGTGGCAGCGGCGAGCCGTCGCATTGTGGAAAATGCGGATTTTGTCAAAAGCGGTATGTGGGCACAACGTCCGTCCAATATTAAAGGTAAAGATTTAAGTCGTTCGACTTTGGGGATTATCGGACTTGGCGCCATCGGGATTTCCATTTCGCGCCGTGCCCGGGCGTTCGGTATGACCGTTATTTACAACAATCGTCATAAACGTGCGGATGAGCATTTATACATGGTTGAATACCGTGATCGCGATACACTCTTGGCCGAAAGCGATGTGGTCCTCGTTATGGCTCCGTTAACGCCGGAAACGTATCACATGTTTGACAAAGAGGCGTTCAAAAAGATGAAAAATGATGCGCTGTTTGTCAATGTGGGCCGCGGTAAAATCGTGGACACCGATGCGCTCGTGTGGGCTCTTAATGAAGGGGAAATCGACTATGCCGCTTTGGATGTAACGGATCCGGAACCGTTACCGGCTGATCATCCGCTTTTGCAGACCGGTAAAGTGCTGGTGGTACCGCACATTGGCTCCTTCACAGACCGTACCCGTCGTGACATGGCTATGCTTACGGCCGATAACATTATTCTGGGCTTGCAGGGAAAACCGCTTAAAACATGCGTAAATAAGGAAGTAAACTATAAGGGGTAATTAGTGTTTGACCGCTTCGATACTATTGTTTGGCCACTTCGATACGAAGTCCGTTGCGGTCGGACTTTAGCTATCAATAAGTCTCTATTTATGATAAAATAAAGAGATGTAAATAAACGGACATTAAGTCGCAGAGAGGATGATTGTTGTTGGAAACTCCAAATAATGAAACAGTTAATTTTATAGAGGCGATTATAAATAAAGATAACGAATCCGGTAAGTACGGCAAACGTGTGCATACTCGTTTCCCACCGGAACCGAATGGCTATCTTCACATCGGCCATGCTAAGTCGATTTGCTTAAACTTCGGCTTGGGCAATGACTATAACGGTCTTACGAACCTTCGTTTTGACGACACCAATCCGTCCAAAGAAGAAGTGGAATATGTGAAATCCATTGAAGCCGATGTAAAATGGCTCGGTTTTGATTGGGACGACCGCGAATATTTTGCGTCCGACTACTTTGACACCATGTATGAATATGCGAAAGAATTGATTAAAAAAGGCAAAGCCTATGTGGATGATCAGACGCCGGAACAGATTAAAGAAACTCGCGGCGATTTCGGTACGCCGGGCACCAACAGCCCATATCGTGACCGTCCGGTAGAAGAAAACTTGCGTCTTTTTGAAGAAATGAAGGAAGGCAAGTATAAAGACGGTGAAAAAGTGCTTCGTGCCAAAATTGATATGGCTTCGCCAAACATCGTAATGCGTGACCCAGTATTGTATCGTATTATGCATGCGGAACATCATCGCACGGGCGACAAATGGTGCATTTATCCGATGTATGACTTTGCTCACCCTGTAGAAGATGCGATTGAACGTATCACCCATTCCGTATGTACTTTGGAATTTGAAGTGCATCGTCCGCTTTACAATTGGGTTCTTGAAGATTGGCCGGATACGGAAAAACCTCAGCAGATTGAATTTGCTCGCTTAAATGTTACCAACATGGTCATGAGTAAACGTAAATTGCGTCAGCTTGTTGAAAAGAATCTCGTAAGCGGCTGGGACGATCCGCGTATGCCTACCATTTCCGGTTTGCGTCGTCGCGGTTATACACCGGCTTCGATTCGCGATTTCTGTCAGCGCATCGGTGTAGCTAAAGCGGATAGTGTGGTAGATATTGCGCTTCTCGAATTCTGTATTCGTGAAGATTTGAAGATGAAAGCACCGCGTCAGATGGCGGTTATTAACCCGGTAAAAGTGGTTATTACTAACTATCCGGAAGGTCAGACGGAAATGATGACCATTGAAAACAATCCGGAAAATGAAGCTATGGGTACTCGTGAAGTTCCGTTCGGTCGTGAAATCTACATTGAACAGGACGATTTCATGGAAGTTCCGGTGAAAAAATTCTTCCGCATGACCCCGGGCAAAGAAGTTCGTCTCAAAGGTGCTTACATCGTTATGTGCGATGAAGTCATTAAAAACGAAGACGGCTCTATTAAAGAAATTCATTGTACCTATGATCCGGAAAGCCGCAGCGGCAGCGGTTGCCAGCGTAAAGTAAAAGGCACCTTGCACTGGGTGGAAGCCTCCACGGCGGTGGACATGGAAATTCGCTTGTACGATTATCTCTTAAAACCTGAAGAAGAATGGGAAAGCAAAGATTTCTTAGAACAGCTTAATCCAAATTCCTTGGTAGTAATGCAGGGTAAAGGGGAACCGGCTTTCAAAACGACGAAACCGGGCGACCACTTCCAGTTCTTGCGTCAGGGGTATTTCGTAACCGATTTGGACAGCACCCCTGAACATATCGTGATGAACCGTATTGTGGGCCTGCGTGACAGCTGGGCGAAAGCACAGAAAAAAGGTTAATGTTAGCCGGAATAAGTTAACTGTTAGCAGGAATAAGCTAACCGTTAGCAGGAGTAAGCTCATCGTTAGCCGGTAGTTATTGAGATTAATTTACAGTAATATGCTAGTCGGTCCGGCCTTGTTGCCGGACTGTTAGCAGTTAAGCAGAAGAGTCAGAATAGTCAGTCAGCAAAAAGGAGTTGTGCATGAAACTAACTACTTGGTGTGCAGCGGCTGTGTTGGCGCTTACCTTTAGTGTGGGGAGTGCTGTGCAGGCGGCCACACCGGCCACTACAGCTATTAAAGATATTAAGGCACCGACGAATGTTACCTTGTCGGCCGGTTCGGAAAAAGCTTTATTTACGAACAGTGAGGATATTCAGCAGTACTTGTTGAATCGCGGCGTATTGAGTGCCGATGTGTACCAATTGCGTTATAAAAAAGACAATGTGTTCAGCTACGGCATCGTAGCGGATATTCGTCTTGGTGAACAGGGCCTTCGTACTTTGGGCATTGAAAGTGAAATGCCGGTCTTTTTCTTTCAGTACGAAAAATAAAGACAAACAAGAAGATTCCGTATTGCCGGAATTGGCCGAATTAATCAATGAAGGCGGCCAAAATGTATTCCAACAGTATCGTGTCATCGAACCGTTAACTTTGCAGAAAAACGGTACCTATACCGGTACTTTGCGTTTTGACAATATGGTAAGCACTGTAATTTACGGTGAAACCCTTCATGTAGTTTTGTACGATAATTTATATTTCGGACCGAGTGTTCGCGTCATCGCTCTTAACAGTGCCGATGATGATACCTTGTGGCCGATTGTTAACGGCTACGCCAAAGTAATCAAATAAAGTCAGCAAATAAGGAGAATAACGAAGCAGAATGAATATGCTATTTCATAATTTATTTCGCTATCATGATTTCGGATTGTTGTTTTATCGCATCGTATTCGGTTTATCCATGATGGCTCACGGATATTTCAAATTTGCCGGTGGTGAGCAAAATTTATATGCCATCGGTCATACGACGGCTCAATTCGGTGTACCGGACGGTTTTTTGTTGCTCGGTATGGCCGCGGCCGGGGCAGAACTTTTAGGCGGATTTCTTCTTATTTTGGGTCGTTTTGACACTGTCTCGGCGCGCGTATGATTGTCATCACTTTATTCTATTGTCGACTGCAGCCGCATGGGACGCCGGATTTTTTAGATGGGATTATCCTTCACAGATGATGTTCGGCGCCATTATGCTCTTTATCGCAGGTCCGGGCCGCTACAGTGTAGATAGTGCCTTTACCAAACGATAAAATTGCGTATAACAAAGGAAAGAAGATACCTTATGAATTCGACATACTTACAAATGATACGCGGGGAAGAAACGTCTCATTGCCCCGTATGGTTTATGCGGCAAGCAGGCCGCAGCCAAGCCGAATATCGCCGTATTAAGGAAAAATATTCCTTGTTCGAAATAACACAACAACCGGAGCTTTGCGCTTATATTACGCGCTTGCCCGTTGAAGAATATAATGTAGATGCTGCTATCTTGTATAAAGATATTATGACTCCTTTGGTGCCTATCGGGGTGGAGGTAGAGCTCAAGTCCGGCATTGGTCCGGTTATCGGCAATCCGATTCGCACGGCGGAAGATATTGCCGCTATCGGCGCTCTCGATATGGCGGAGTCCTTGCCTCATGTGTTGGAAACAATTCGTATTCTGACGAAAGAGCAACTTAAGGTGCCGCTCATCGGTTTTGGCGGGCCCCGTTTACTTTAGCCAGTTACATGCTGGAAGGGGGCCCTTCGAAGACGTATCAGAAAACGCGGCAAATGCTCGTGACGCGTCCTGATTTGTGGGATGCGTTGATGGAAAAATTGACAGCCATGAGCATTGTCTATTTAGGTGCGCAAATCGAAGCAGGTGCCGCCGCCATCCAGATTTTTGATTCTTGGGTAGGTGCCGTGAGTGCGCGCGAATACGAAGCCCGCATTTATCCGTTTATGAAAGAGTTAATTACGGCCTTAAAGACTAAGTTCCCGACTACGCCAATCACCATGTTCGGCGTAGGGACGTATCACTTATTGCCGCTGTGGCGCCAATTGCCGGTTGATGTAATCGGCCTTGATTGGCGTTCGCCGATTGCCGATGCGAAAGCTATGGGGGATTACGCAGGCGGTGCAGGGCAATTTGGATCCGGCCTATTTATTTGCGGATTGGCCGGTGATTCAGGGCGAAATCGATCGCATCTTGGCGGAAGGTAAGGAACATGGTCGTCATATTTTTAACCTGGGCCATGGGGTTGTGCCGGAAGCTAATCCGGATGTATTGAAGCGCATCGTGTCCTATGTGCATGAAGTGACGGCGCGATGAGGGACGGAATGAAAGAGCGAATCGGGTTATTGGTGATGGATTACGGCACACCAACCGCTGAAGCCGATTTGATGCCTTATTATACAAGCATTCGCCGCGGTTATGCACCGACGGAGGCGGAAGTAGCGGTTTTGAAAAAACGCTATGAAGCCATCGGCGGTTTGTCGCCCCTGGGGGCTTTAACCGAAGGGCAAGCGGAATTATTAGCTAAGCAGCTTAACGAGCATAGCGATGATGTAAGCTATGAATTATATATCGGCCATAAGCATATGCCGCCATTTATTGAAGATGCGGTGACGGCCATGGGTGAAGCGGGTATCACGAAGGCGGTGGCTATTGTGATGGCGCCGTATTTTTCACTCTTTGCGACGGCTTCCTATTTTGAACGAGCCAAACGACGGGCGGCTCGTTATCAAATGGAAATTCGGGAAGTGGCGGCCTGGAATGAAGAACCGGAGTTCCTGGCCTATTGGCATCAGGCGTTGGAAACGACGCTGGCGGAAACCGTAGGCCTATTGCGTCGGACAGATTCATCAAATTCGTCGGACATAACGAATTCGGTTGAAACAGCCATTCCGGCGGAAACAACAAATCCGGCTGAGGTCGGCGTAATTTTTACGGCCCACAGTTTGCCGTACCACGTAATTCACATGGGTGACACTTATCCGGAAGCCGTTCAAGCTACGGCTAAGCGCATTGCTGCATCCGTAGGTCTTACGACTTATGAAATAGCTTGGCAAAGTGCCGGTGTTCGCGGTGACTGGTTGACGCCGGATGTGGCAGCGGTGACCCGCGAAGTCGTGGCGAGAGATAATGTTAAAGCGGTTGTGTATGTACCTATCGGGTTCGTATGTGACCATTTGGAAATATTATATGATAATGATATTGCTTGTAGAGCCCTTTGCGATGAGCTTGGGGTTGCCTACAAGCGCGTACCGATGCCGAATACGGATGCGCTTTTTGTAAAAGCCATGGCGCAGGCGGTACTACATTTACCTTTAGAAGATGAGGTGACAGAATGAGTCGAGTAGCGGTGATTGGCGGTGGTCTGACAGGCCTTTCGACGGCCTACTATTTGGGCCGAGCTAAGCCGGACTGGCAGATTGATGTGTTCGAAGAAGAACAGCGATTTGGCGGTAAAATTAAAACGAAACGTGTGGACGGTTATGTAGTGGAAGTGGGGCCTGATTCCTATTTAGCCCGCAAGCAGGCTATGACGGATTTAATCAATGAATTGGGGCTGGGCGATACGCTGGTTACCAATGCTACCGGCCAGGCTTTCATCTATGACAGAGGCAGTATGTTCCCTATACCGGGGGGCTCCATTGTAGGGATTCCTACGGAGTTTGTGCCTTTTGCCAAATCTACTTTGTTGTCATGGTCCGGTAAATTCCGCGCTATGCAGGATATTTTCAAAAGCCCTTATCCGACGGATGGGGATGTGTCCATAGGCGATTTTTTCAAATATCACTTGGGCAACGAAATGATGGATAAGCTTATCGAATCATTGTTGTCGGGGATTTACGGCGGCGATATTTATGAGTTGAGCCTCGATGCGACATTCCCGGAATTCCACAGTTTGGAGCGCAAACATGGCAACATGGTTAAAGGTATGTTGGCAGCGCGCAAGCAACGAGCCGCAACGAATGTAAAACCGAGTGGTCAATTCCGTCAGCTCACCGGCGGTTTGGAATCGATTATCGACGAATTGGTGGCACAAATGCCGGCCAATGTAACCCTTCATAAGAGTACGCCCGTAACATCTATTGAAAAAGTAAAAGACGGTTATGTCTTGGGCGGTACGGTGAAGAGCCCTTACGAAGAAGTAATTATTACCACCCCGCCGCAGAGTTACAAAAAGTGGTTCGCGGAGGATGCTCATTTTGGCGAATTAATGAATATGGACTTATCTACTTGTGCTATCGCCGTTATGGGTTTTGACCGCGCGACTTTTTGATGCGCCGCTGGATGGTACCGGTTTTGTAATTACCCGTAAGACAGATACACCGCTTACGGCTTGCACTTATATCACCGCCAAGTGGCCTCAGACGACACCGCAGGACAAAGTCGTGTTGCGCGTGTTCATGGGCAAACCGGGGGATAATACGGTGCAGCAATTCGATGGTGAGACCTTAAAAGAACTGGCTGTTAAGGAAATTCAGCGTATCATGAAATTTAGCGCCAAACCGTTATGGGTTGAACTGACTCGTCTCGATAAGAGCATGCCGCAGTATAAGGTGGGGCATCGCGATTTGGTAGCGCGTCTTAAGGATTACGCCGCTAAAGCGTATCCCGGCCTTCACATGATCGGTACGCCGTTTGATGGTGTGGGCATGCCGGATGGTGTGCGTCAGGCTCATGATTTGGTACAACATTTGGTGAATGAAGATAACTACATTTGGTAAATGGAGATAACTAATATTTACAGAATGACAATACATACTATTTAGTGAATGAACATAAAATAATTTTTTTTTAAAGGAGGAATTACAATGAGTGAACAGCAATATGG
>ENA-OPZN01000611-OPZN01000611.1-human-gut-metagenome-genome-assembly--contig:-NODE-611-length-10363-cov-4.413150_pt1 | contig 10363 bp, 10 predicted proteins | sample MGYA00242483_ERZ504503 | MGnify/ENA primary metagenome ERZ504503 (study PRJEB26092, sample SAMD00036285) | human gut metagenome | host: Homo sapiens | study: EMG produced TPA metagenomics assembly of... | reverse complement strand
TAACGGGACACTAATGTTAAAATGTTATTAGTTTTTATCTGCTGTTCAACAAGTACTTCTGCTTGATAGGATTTTTTTCCTCTGGTGTGAGATGAAGATACGATTTGTTGTGAAAAGTATTAAATGGAAGATTTAGAAAAAAATTAATGTCCGTACTAAATATCGCATTTGAACTTGCGGCATTGATGTTTGTAAATATAGTCGATTTTAGCAGTAGTACATCGGTGGAGACCATTAGTATGGCATATTCGTATAATCTACCTTCAGCCAGAGCAGCAAACAACATGGGATGCTGTTTCTCATATCCTAAATGAACATAGTTGGATGTCTGTTTGTGTTTGTCTATCTTTCGCGATATAAGAGTTGAACTATAGTAGGCCTGAATACCCAACTGATTCAATCTATCAATTGAGCAAATACCTTGTTGTTTGATAGAGTTAATATTTTTCTATTTGTGAAATGATACAAACATTGAATGTCGTTTGCTTTCAGAAATTCTTCAATCTTGCTCATGTCACATTTGTATAGCTGCATATCACGATGTCTCTTTTCAATCCATTCTTCAAACAAGTTTTTGGGTGGCTGGTAGTAGTCTGGATATAAAGTCTTTACTAACATCGTACTTGCATCTTTGAAGTATCCGATACTTGTCATGAAAGATGTTTTCATATAAATTGTATTAAACCATGCATTCTTTTCATAGACTACATTATTTAAGATACAAAACAATTGATATTCTGCTTCATCAGAGAAGCAATACATGGGAACGTTCCGAAAGTGAATGTTATCAGAGGTATTGTTGAACCCGACCATTGATTTGATGAAATTATTGAGTAATACACGCTCAAATTCTACAAAACTATTTGTCTTAGTGTGAATACATTTATCAATAGCAATATCTTTCATTTCCTCATATATAGCACCCTTCACAATATTTTTAGCCTTTATAAATCCATTCGGGATTTCATAAAGTGTCAAGTGATGAGTAGGATAATCGAGTTCTATTGTTTCCATTTATATCCAGTTTACAAAGTTTTAGTTCATAAAGAAATTTGTAAAAACACGAAGCGTGAACTACAAATCGTTCACCTGTGTCGGAGGTCCTAGGAAAACCCATACAAACAGATATAACAATAGCAGCCCACGCTATAGCGTGAGAACCACTATGCAATCATCGTTTGTATGTCTTAAGAAATTTCCTAGGTTTCCGACACCACGACTAGCATAACGCTTCTTCTAATTCTAACATGTCTTGGAAAGAGTTTCCTCAATCCATTGGCAAAGATACACAATTTAATTGATAATCGGGAATATAGAGTCGCAAACTATCAAGTTACATCTTAATTCCTCTACTTTTCTTTTCTTCCTGTTGCGGCAGTATTGTTCCGTATCTAAGCCTGTGCCATTGCTCCCTGAACCAGTCGGCAATCGGCTTCCTGTTTATTGTCAGATTCAGCCTGCTTTCATCGTCAGGGTCATTTTCCACCCTTAAAATATCATCCTTTATATCAAAGTTCCGCCTGTGTTGCTCGGAATAGATTTTACCGCTACATTTCAGGGCTTCTTTTTTGACTATAAGACTTTCTGTCATTTCTTTAGAGAATCCCAGCATGGCACAAAACTTTTCCATGCGCAGCATTTCCCTGAACATCGGAAACCACCTGAAAGCCTTGTCTATGATTCTGGAGAGCCGTGACAGTTCTTTTTCCTTCATGTCAAGTTCCTGTCTGTGCATTTCCTTGAGATTGTGGATTTGCGTATTATGCTGTTTCTGCATCTGCTGTATTTGGCTCTGTAATTTTTCAATATTGGTGTTCCGTTTTGAAACCTCGTCTTGCAGTCTCTCGTTGGCATGTTCCAGTTCTTTCAGTTTTCCGCTTCCGAAAAGAGAAGCAACACCGCTTGTTATGGCTGTCGCTGCCGTGGTGGCTGTCTTCTTTAGCTTGTCAGTGCGTATTTCTGATTTCACCTGTTTCAGTTCTTGTTCGGCAAGATTTATCTGTTCTTCTTTGTGTCGTTTGGCAGCATCCATGCGTTGCAGTTCGGCTTTCTGCTTCTCGATGATAAAGTCGTTCCGTTCCAGATGCTCCTTACCTGTGACAGCCTTTGACAGTCCACGCTCCATTAGCAAGATGTCGGATGCAAGAGTTTGCATCTGCATCATGTCGTCGTCATTGAGTTTTCGACTCTTTCCGGTTTCGTGGTTCATCCAGTCGAAAACGATATGGGCATGATAGTTCGGCTTGAACCATCTGTCCCCGACCTTGAAGCTTTCCCTGTCTTCCGCTTCCGGCTGACCGTTCAGCCAATGCCCTTCGTCCTTGTGCAGGAAGATTTGCAGCGGTGTGATTCCCCAGCGTCTCTGGCACTCCTCACCGAATTCACGCACGTCTGCCAGTTTGGTGTTCGACCTGACAAGCAGCACTCCTTCACGTATAGGTGAGCATCCCGCAATCTTGACTATTTTGCCGTTTTTGCCTTTGCGCTCCCGTTCCTTTTCCTGCATGGCACGTCCGGTCTTTTCCTTTACCATCTGTCTGATATTGTCATAATGCGTCCGCAAATCCGGACTGCCGAAGTCGGGATTTATCCACTGTTCGTTGTCGGTGGAGAGTTCAGGAACCACATAGATTCTGGACTCTCCGATGTGGCGCATGTATTCGGCAGTCCTCCTGTTGTGAGCCTCGCTCGATGCGATGTTGCAGGGCTTGATATGTATGCTTGATTTTGTTGCCATAGATACTTGTTTTTGGGTTTGTACTTTATTGTTTGCTTTTCTGCTGTCCGTAAACGTATGGGGTTCTTAGGGGTGCAACCCATAAGCGGAGATTGCAAAGAGAGGGTCACTCTTTGCTCTGGGTTCTCAGGGGAGAAACGCCCTGAGTGGGTTATTAGGGTAAAACCCTAATCCCCTCGGGAGAGCCCACAACTACGTAAGCGAAGCGTGTAGTTATAGTGGGCTATAACCGAAAGCCTCCCGGTTTATTGGGCGGTGTCTTCACTTTGATGGATTGAGCCTGTTTCTTTGTCTCTGCCCGTTTTTGCAGGTATTCGTTCAAATCCTTGCATCCGCTGTAAATGTGTGAAGCGTCACGTATATGTCGGTAATAATGTAAAATCTGTTGTTTCTTATCCATACTTATCATTCATTTACTCGCTTTTTTCAAAGCTAACGCTTATGACTCGTATGGTCCCTTTTTTTAATGATTTTCCTGGGGGATTTTTTTAATGACTATTTACAGCAGGTGACGCCAGCCGGACGCGAGGAAACCCTTTCCCGACTGGAGGCTATAGAACGGGCATTGTCTGAGTTACGCAGGAACCCGGCGGTTCCCGAAAAAGAGTTGCAAGACATCCTGACCCGGCTTGCCGAACTGCGGAAATCAGGACAGGAACAACGGCAATCTTTCGGGGAGGTCAAGAATTATGTAGTAGCCACTTTCGGCTGTCTCAAGGAAATGCTGGAAACAATGAAGCGGTACCATGATGAGCGCATGGCAGAAAAAGAAGAAGCCAAACCCGTACCGTTTCATCGGCGGATTTACAACAAAGTAACTTCTTTGGTACGCCCGAAGCTATTCCTCTTTTCGGCAGGTCTGATTGTCTGTGCCACGTCCCTGTTCCTGAATGTCCGTCTGGCTGAACGGATGGGGCAGTTGCAGGACAACGACATGAAATACCGTTATCTGCTGATGCAGGGACAAGCGGACGGCAATACCCTTGAAAGACTGGAGAATAAGTTCAAGTGGCAGCGGGACGAGCGTTTTATCCGCAACCTGACGGATTCGGTACTAGATTTTGAGGAACGTTGCCGCAGGCAGGCGGAAGCCTTGGAACGGGCAAAGCTGCTTAATGAGCAGGCTGAGCAGTTGAAAAAGGAAGCTGATAGGTTAGGAAATCAGTAAATAGCAAAAAGCCGAGGTGAAGGATAAGTCCCATAACTTCGGCTTTTGAGTTTAATAGTTATACGTAATTCAAACAGACTATTTTTTTAGACAAGCCTTGACCATCGTCAAGGTTTATATGATATTTTTCACGAAAAAAGAAAAGTGAAATCTTATTGTTAAGATTTTATTTTTATATTTGCGCCGCTTGAAAGGAAAACAAATATATGTAGAACAAAAAACTACTTTTTTATGGCAAACCTATCAAAAGAAGGCAATATTCAACATAAACTTGGATTTGCCGGGTTACTCATCACATTGGGTATTGTTTTTGGTGACATTGGAACATCGCCACTCTATGTTATGAAAGCCATCATTCATACTGGAGAAGCTCTTGATGAAAATTATGTTTTAGGCGCATTGTCTTGTATCATATGGACGCTTACTCTTCAGACTACGGTGAAATATGTGCTGGTGGCTCTCCGTGCCGACAATAACGGGGAGGGTGGCATACTTGCGCTTTATGCCCTTTTACGCCGCCACAGAAGAAGGTGGATTTACATCATTGCCATTATCGGTGCGAGCACTTTGCTTGCTGATGGTATTATCACTCCAGCCATTACGGTCACAACTGCCATAGAAGGACTTGAAAGTATCAGTCCGCATCTGCCTGTGATTCCTATTACACTGACCATTATTACCATTATATTTTTCGTTCAGCGTTTTGGTACAGAAAATATAGGACGGTCATTTGGCATATTTATGCTACTTTGGTTCCTGCTTCTTGGAATCGCCGGAGCTATCAGTCTGACTTCCTATCCTCAAGTATTCAAGGCATTCAATCCTTACTATGCCATACGGTTATTAGTGGAATCCCCCCACTGGTTTCTGATATTGGGTGCCGTTTTCTTGTGTACCACTGGTGCAGAAGCCTTATACTCTGATTTAGGGCACTGTGGCAGACGAAATATTACGGTCAGTTGGATATTTGTAAAGGTGATGCTTATTCTAAATTATTTGGGGCAAGGAGCGTGGGTATTGCATCATCCGGAAAGTGCAGAAGGTACAGTGAACCCATTTTATTCAATCATGCCACAAGAAATACTGTTGTTTTCCATAGCAATGGCTACCGGGGCAGCTATTGTTGCGAGCCAAGCTCTAATAAGCGGTTCATTTTCCATATTGAGTGAAGCTATGAACTTGAATTTCTGGCCTCGTATGCGTATTAAGCACCCTACCAACGTAAAAGGTCAGTCATTTATTCCAATGGTAAACCTTGTAATGTATATTGGAGTAATATTTACTATATTGTTGTTTCGAGATTCCACCCACATGGAAGCCGCTTATGGACTTGCCATAACTATTACAATGTTGATGACAACATTGTTGTTGGGATTCTATTTGCATATGCATAACATTCCACGCATTCTATCAATACTGTTTGTCGGCGGATATTGTGTTATTGAAGGTATTTTCCTTGCTGCAAACCTGTCCAAATTTATGGTCGGAGGTTGGTTTACGCTGTTAATAGGTGGATTATTATGTTTTATCATGTTTGTATGGGTAAGTGCCAACAAAATTCGTCGAAAACATATGTCTTCCAAACGGTTAAGTGAATACTACAACATTATTTCTGATATTAAGGCGGACGAAAGCATATCCAAATATGCTTCTAATCTTGTCTATGTGAATCATGCAGACAAAGAAGGTTGTGTGGACGATAAATTGTTGTATTCCATAATTAATAAGCAGCCTAAACGGGCAGATCATTATTGGCTTATTAACCTTGAATTTGTGGATACACCAGACACACTTGAATATAATTGTTCCACATTAATAAAAGGGACATTGTTTAGTATAACCATGCGTATAGGTTTTCGTATAGAACCGCGCGTGAGCCTTTATTTACGACAAGTAGTTGATGACCTTGTTGCGGATGGTGAAGTAGAACTAACAAGCTCTTATCCTTCATTGCATAAGAATGGCATACCGGGTGATTTTCGCTTTATTATTATCCACCGGATATATTATCCTGAAGATTCCCGTAACCGCCGACAAAATTTGCTGATGAGCCTTTATGCCTTAATTAGAAAGATAGGCATTGGAGAACCGAGTGCGTTGGGGCTTGACACATCGGTTGTTGTTGTCGAGCGTGTACCGTTAATTATAGCTAATAGGGCAAAACATATTCGTCGTATAGAGCGGATTAAGCCTGAAAAATGCGATAATGATGCTAATATAGTCTTGGAAGAACAGAATGTATCATAAGTGACTTGCTATAATTATCGTCTGCATTTACGGTTTAGTTCTGTCTTTTGTATATACATCCAAACTAACCTAAACCTATTCTTGTTGGCAGTAATAAACGTGCTGGCGAAAAGAGAAAGAATGGCTTTCCTTCTTTTCGCCAGTAGTGTTTTTTATTGCTAATAGTTTGCAGTTGAAATGAACTTCTTAATTTCCTCTTCAGTGGGAAGTTCTATCATATACTTTTGCACGAAGATGTTCGGGTCTAATCCGGCAGTGGCGTATTTTACCAACGTGTCGCCCTTCTCGGTGCAAAGCAGGATGCCGACAGGCGGATTGTCGTCGGGTTGCATCACTTCCGCCTTGAAGTAGTTAAGATATAGGTTCAGTTGCGAAGCGTACTCATGGTGGAACTTGTCTATCTTCAATTCCACGATGACATGGCATTTCAAAATGCGGTGGTAAAACACGAGGTCGGCAAAGAAATAATCCCCGTCTATCAGGATTCTCTTTTGGCGTGCTTCGAAGCAGAACCCATGCCCCATTTCCAACAGAAAGTGCTGCAGGTTGTCGAGAATGGATTGCTCCAAGTCGTTTTCCGTTACCAAAGCACGGTCGTTCAATCCCAAGAACTCCAACGTAACGGGCGTGTTAATAATGTCTTTGGGCTGCAGCGGCATGGCTTGCCGTTGCACCAAAGCAGATAAGGCTTCTTTGTTTTTCGACAATCCGCTGCGCTCGTAATAGAGGGAATTGATTTGCCGCTCCAGTTCTCTTGCTGACCAACAACCCCTTATTGCTTCCATTTCATAGAAAGCACGTTTGACCGGATTTTCTATTTTAGAAATAAACTTTAAATGAGAATACGGTAATCTTTCAAATAATCTATCAGCTTGTGTATTCCATTCACTTGGTTGATTATTAACGGATTGTAATTCGGCACTCACCGTGTGCCGAATTGGGTCTGTGAATTCGGCGGACAGTGTGTGCCGAATTTCGCTTCCTGCCAATATGTATTGTGCGATATTGGAGCAGTCTTTTTGATATAGGTCAAAAAAAGTGTTCTTTATAGTAGCTACTTTTGTGGCAAAAAAGTATGAAGGAACTATCTGGTGAGAAAGATGAAAAGCGTATTATATGGCTTGATTTTGTGAAGTTTATTGCTATCTTCATGATGATAGCAGTACATTGTACCGATAATGTAACTCCGGCAGAACGTTCAGAGCCGTGGTATAATCTTTGGGGAAGTTTTTATGGCTCGTTTATGCGTCCAGCCATACCTCTGTTTGTAATGGTAACAGGAGCATTGCTTTTGCCTGTAGAGCAGAATATTTCTGCTTTTTATAAAAAGCGCCTGACAAGGCTTCTTGTTCCTTTTATTATATGGTCTCTTTTGTACAATCTTTTTCCATGGATAACCGGACTATTGGGGCTTTCCCCTACAATCATTAATGATTTTTTTGCCTGGGCAGAACCTGACCAGTCTTTGTCCAGTGCCTTGCATCACATTGCCATGATTCCTTTCAATTTCTCGATGCTGGCAGTACAGATGTGGTATGTTTATCTTCTTATAGGTTTATATCTTTATATGCCAATCTTTTCGGCATGGGTGAAGCAAGCTTCAATAAAAGAGCAGAAGGTCTTCCTTGTTCTTTGGTTCGTATCACTCTTCATTCCTTATTTAAGGGAATATCTGACAAAAGACCTTTGGGGAACATGTTCCTGGAATGAGTTTGGTCTTTTATATTACTTTGCAGGTTTAATGGGTATCTGCTGTTAGGTCATTATGTTATAAATAATAAAATGAATCTCAGCTGGAACAAACTCGTCATGATGGGTGTTCCTTCGTTTGTTATTGGCTATTGCATTACATTCTTTGGCTTTAAGTCTGTTACGGCAGTTCCTGGGCAGTCTGTAGAACTGGTTGAATTGTTCTTTACCTATTGCTCTCCAAATGTGTTGATGATGACACTTCCTCTTTTTCTTGCCATCCAAAAAATACACTTCAGTTCTGCTGTGATAAGACGCTTTTCTGTGAGCATTTCTACATGTACATTTGGTATCTGGATGTCTCACTATCTTTTTCTTGGTCCATGTTATATGCTTGTAGAATCATTGCCTCTACACACAATGGTGAAAATGATTGTATGTACCGTATTTTTATTGTCGGTTACCTGGGGTTTTGTTTATATTGTCAGAAAATCAGGTAAGATAGGCAGATGGATAATGGGATAATTCTGTATCCGGTTATGAAACTCTGTCATCAGTTTCTCTGTCGGTAGTGACGATAATGCGTACCTTTTCCGGCTGGGCAGTTTTGGGATTGTACTGTTGCGGTTGTGTGATAAGAAATAAAACAAGCAAATAAGAAGTAGAAATATCTTCTTCATGTAAATCTTTTGTATGTTTTTGAAAAGCAAATTTACAGCAATTCAAAGAAGTGACAGCCTTTTCATACAAAAGACCAGGTGAAGATATTTTTACTTCCAGTTCTCATAAATATTCTTTATAATTTCTGTTATTTGAGTGATAGAAATCATACTGGTATTAAATGTAGCGTGATAATTCCGTGAATCACCCCATTGACGGCCGGTATAATGGAAGTAATGCTCTTTCCGGAATTTATCCACTTGGGTAATTTTGCCGGGAGCTTGTGCGGGGGAAATGCCATATTCGGCAATGACGCGTTTAGTTTTGCTCTTCATATCTCCAAACAAGAAAATATTGATGGTATGTGGACGGTCTCTCAGGATATAGTCGGCACATCGTCCTACGATGACGCATGGTTTTTCCGTTGCCAAACGACGGATGACCCGGCTTTGTGCCACAAACAAGGCGTCATCGTACGAAAGGCTTTTGTCTAGCGGAGCCTCATAGTCCTGCATAATCATCTGATAGAGTAGGGCGCTGGGCATCTTCTGTTCATTCCGTGAAATGAATTCTTCGCTGAAACCACTCTCCTTGGCTACAAGCGTAATCAGTTCCTTGTCGTATAGAAAGTGATGCTTAACGCTTTGGCCAGTGCCTCTCCAATCTGATGTCCGCCGCTGCCATATTCGCGGGAGATGGTAATGACCAGCGGATAGTAAGGGTTATTGAGATTCTGACAGGCAATGTGCTGAACATTGAACAGACCGCATACGAAGTGGGCTTTAATTCACCGAACAGTTTTACCCGAGTTTTCAAGCAGGTTACGGGTGGGCCTCCCTCTGCCTATTTTCGTAAACAGTAAGTTTACCGATTGTTCAGAATATCTTTTTGCAAATAAACAAAAATCCCTCTACCTTTGAACCTGGTAATTTTAGCAATTAAAAGCCTATGAAAACAGAATACGAAAAAATGCGCAGTCAGGAACTCTATTATTTTTCCGACCCTGAGATACATGCCAGTCTGGTACACGCCAAGAAAGTCTGTGCCCGCTTGCGTTTCATGACCATCTACGATGAAGACTACCGTCAGGTGATAGAAGAACTGATTCCCGGTATTCCGCAAAGCACTATCATCTGTCCACCTTTCCATTGTGACCATGGTACAGGTATCATTTTAGGGGAAAATGTGTTTATGAACTATGACTGTATCATGCTCGACGGAGGCTATATCCGTATCGGGAAACATACTCTGATAGGTCCCCATTGTCAGTTTTATACACCTCAGCATCCCATGGATTATGTGGAGCGCCGTGAAGAAAAAGAAACCGCCTATCCCATTACGATAGGTGAGGACTGCTGGTTGGGTGGAAATGTGGTAGTATGTTCGGGAGTGACCATTGGCAATCGCTGTATCATTGCAGCAGGCAGTGTTGTAACCAAAGATATTCCCGATGATTCTCTGGCAGCCGGCGTACCTGCAGTAGTAAAAAGAAGTCTGAAGAAATAATCTGAATCTCACCAGATATAGTTTTCAGATGCTTCTGTGAATACTCCATTTTGTCTTGTTATATTCTCTGTTTCACAGTGCGGGATTTGTATCCCACACTGTGAAATATATATCCCACACTGTGGTTTTTGTATCCCACAGTGTGAAACAGAGAATTTGTTACTAGCGAATGACTTTTTTCGTAGGGAGATTTCTGTTTTGTTTAGATTCTTTTGCATTTTTATGTTTGGTCATTACTGTCCACTAAAAATCGCAAATAGTTCTTTGAAATAATTGAATTACAGTTTGTTACAAGAGATTTTCTTGCGCAACGATTTGAAATCATAACTTTGCAGCCTTAACTTAGGCTGTATATG
>ENA-OPZN01000610-OPZN01000610.1-human-gut-metagenome-genome-assembly--contig:-NODE-610-length-10392-cov-2.209644_pt1 | contig 10392 bp, 16 predicted proteins | sample MGYA00242483_ERZ504503 | MGnify/ENA primary metagenome ERZ504503 (study PRJEB26092, sample SAMD00036285) | human gut metagenome | host: Homo sapiens | study: EMG produced TPA metagenomics assembly of... | reverse complement strand
TCCTGGAATTTTTTGTGCAGGGAATATAAAAAGAAGGATGTGCAGCTTGAAATGGCTGCTGCTCCGGAACTGATGGGCGGTTTCGTCTTAAAGACCGGAGATGTGGAATATGATTACAGCCTGAAAGGGCAGCTTGAGCGGCTGTTTCAGACTGCAGGCAGATAGGAGTTATTACTATGAGTACAATCAGTTCTCAGGAGATCATCTCCATTATCAAGGGCGAGATCGAAGACTATGACGCTCATGCAGGACAGGTTAATGAGACTGGTTCTGTGATCTGGGTAGGCGATGGCATTGCCATTGTATATGGTATTGATCATGCCATGTATGGAGAGATCGTTATATTTGAAAACGGAGTCAAGGGCATGGTCCAGGATATCCGTAAAAATGAGATCGGCTGTATCCTGTTTGGAAAAGATACAGGTATTACAGAGGGAACAAAAGTTACCAGAACAAAGAAAAAAGCAGGTGTTCCTGTTGGAGCGGCTTTTTTAGGAAGAGTTGTCAATGCCTTAGGAGAGACCATTGACGGAATGGGACCTGCAAAAGAAGAGGATTACCTGCCGGTTGAACAGGAAGCACCTGGTATTGCAGAACGTAAATCCGTAGGAGTTCCTATGGAGACAGGTATCCTGGCCATCGACTCTATGTTCCCTATCGGACGGGGACAGCGTGAGCTGATCATCGGTGACCGTCAGACCGGTAAAACCTCCATTGCAATGGATACTATTTTTAAAACCAGAAGGGCAAGGATGTGATCTGTATCTATGTTGCCATTGGCCAGAAGGCATCTACCATTGCAAAGCTGGTAAATACATTAAAGAAAAATGACGCCATGGATTACACCATTGTTATGGCTTCTACAGCCAGTGATCCGGCGCCTTTACAATATATTGCCCCTTATGCGGGAACTGCCATGGCAGAGTTTTTCATGCGCCAGGGAAAAGATGTGCTCATTGTTTATGATGACCTGTCCAAGCATGCAGTAGCTTACCGTGCATTGTCCCTGTTGCTTGAGCGTTCTCCGGGACGTGAGGCATATCCAGGAGATGTTTTCTATCTTCATTCCAGGCTGCTGGAGCGTTCCAGCCGTCTTTCAGATAAACTGGGAGGAGGTTCTATTACAGCCCTTCCTATTATTGAAACACAGGCAGGAGATGTATCAGCCTATATTCCTACCAATGTAATATCTATTACAGATGGCAGATCTTCCTTGAAAGCGACCTGTTTTTCTCAGGAATGAGACCGGCAGTAAACGTAGGTCTTTCTGTATCCCGAGTAGGCGGTGCTGCACAGACCAAGGCAATGAAGAAGGCCAGCGGTACCATCCGTATCGACCTGGCACAGTATCGTGAAATGGAAGTGTTCACCCAGTTCAGTTCTGACCTGGATGAGGCGACAAAAGCACAGCTGGCTTATGGAAAACGTCTGATGGAACTGTTAAAACAGCCTTTGGGACGTCCGCTTTCCATGGCAGAGCAGGTGATTACCCTGTGTACAGCAACCCACAAAGTAATGGTAAGTGTGGATGTAAAACAGATCAAAAAGTTCCAGATGGATATGCTTGCCTGGTTTGAGGACAAACATCCTGAAATTGGAAATGAGATCACGGAAAAGAAAGTCTTAAGCGATGAGCTGGCAGAACGGATCGTAGAGGCAGCGAAGGAGTTTAAGGAGGCAGTATGGCAAACGCAAGAGAGATCCAAAAACCGAATAAAAAGTATTCAGGATACACGTAAGATCACCAATGCCATGTATCTGATCTCTTCAACCAAGCTGAAGAAAAGCAAAAAGCTTCTGGAAGATACAGAACCTTATTTTTACACCCTTCAGAGCCTGATCCGGCGTATCCTGCGCCATATGGGGGATACAGAGCATCCTTATTTTAACGCCAGAAAAGAGATCAAAGAAGAGGACCGTGTCCGTGGCCTGGTAGTCATTACAGGTGATAAGGGTCTGGCAGGTGCTTATAACCACAATGTACTGAAACTTGCCCATGAATGGATGGAAAAAAGTGATAAAAACCGTCTGTATGTCGTGGGAGAGCTGGGAAGACAGTATTTTGCTGCAAGACATGTGCCGGTAGAAGAACAGTTCCACTACACGGTGCAGAACCCTACCATGCACAGAGCCCGTCTGATCGCCTCTTCCCTGATCGAGGATTATCTGGAAGGACGTTTTGGATGAGGTGTGGATCATTTATACGCAGATGATAAACAGCATGAAGGTGGAAGCACAGATGGAGCAGCTTCTTCCCCTGAAGCAGGAAGATTTCAGCAATGTGGTCATTCCTGCGGATATCCATCAGGAAGAGATCCAGATGGTCCCATCCCCTACAGCGGTCATGGACCATGTGGTGCCAAACTATGTAACAGGATTTATCTTCGGTGCCCTGGTAGAGTCATTTTGCAGTGAGCAGAATGCCCGTATGATGGCAATGCAGTCTGCCAGCGACAATGCGGCAGAGCTTTTAAATGAGCTGTCCATTGAATATAACCGGGTGCGCCAGGCTGCCATTACCCAGGAGATCACGGAAGTGGTAGGCGGTGCAAGGGCACAGCGGAAGAAGCGGAGATAAGGAGTAAATCATGAATAAAGGAAAGATCATACAGGTAATGGGACCTGTAGTAGATGTGGCTTTTGAAAATGGAAACCTTCCTCATATCCAGGATGCGCTGACTGTAATGAACAATGGAAAGCGTTGCGTTATGGAAGTAGCCCAGCATATTGGCGGAGATGTAGTCCGCTGTATTATGTTAGCTTCCAGTGAAGGTTTATATAAAGATATGGAAGTAGAAGCAACAGGACAGGGAATTGCTGTTCCTGTTGGTGAAAAGACACTGGGACGTCTGTTTAATGTCCTTGGGGACACCTTAGATGGCGGTGAGAGCCTGGAGGGAGAAGAAAAATGGGTCATCCACAGAGATCCCCCAAGTTTTTGCAGACCAGAGCCCGGTTGTGGAAATGCTGGAAACAGGTATCAAGGTCATTGACCTGTTAGCACCTTATGCAAAGGGCGGTAAGATCGGTCTGTTTGGCGGTGCCGGTGTTGGTAAGACGGTGCTGATCCAGGAACTGATCACCAACATTGCAACGGAACACGGCGGATATTCGATCTTCACCGGTGTTGGAGAGCGTTCCCGTGAGGAAATGACCTTTGGACGGAAATGAGCGAGTCCGGCGTTTTAAAGAAGACAGCCCTTGTATTTGGACAGATGAACGAGTCACCGGTGCCCGTATGAGAGTAGCAGAAACAGGACTGACCATGGCAGAGTATTTCCGTGATGTAAAGCATCAGAACGTGCTTTTATTCATTGATAATATCTTCCGTTTTGTACAGGCTGGTTCTGAGGTTTCCGCCCTTCTTGGACGTATGCCTTCTGCAGTTGGTTATCAGCCGACACTGGCAACGGACCTTGGCGGACTTCAGGAGCGTATTGCTTCTACAAAGAATGGTTCTATTACTTCTGTTCAGGCTGTTTATGTGCCTGCAGATGACTTAACAGACCCGGCGCTGCTACTACTTTCGCTCATCTGGATGCAACTACAGTCCTTTCCAGAAAGATCGTAGAACAGGGTATTTATCCGGCAGTGGATCCTCTGGAGTCTTCTTCCCGTATCCTGGAAGAGGATGTTGTAGGAAAAAGAGCATTATGAAGTAGCCAATAAAGTAAAAGAGATGCTGCAGAAGTATAAAGAACTGCAGGATATCATCTCCATCCTGGGTATGGAGGAACTTTCCGAGGAAGATAAGCTGACAGTCAACCGTGCAAGAAAGATACAGAGATTTTTATCCCAACCATTCCATGTGGCAGAGAACTTTACCGGTGTTCCGGGAAAATATGTACCTGTAAAGGAAACGGTCCGTGGATTTAAGGCGATCATTGACGGAGAAATGGATGAATATCCGGAAGCAGCCTTCTTTAATGTGGGTACCATTGACGAAGTAGTGGAAAAAGCGAAGGCGATGCAGGAAGGAGCGTCATAATGGCAGCATTCTGGCTTAAGGTCATAGCCAGTGACCATGTATTTTATAATGGAAACTGCGAGTCCCTGGTGGTTCCGGCTCATGATGGGGAAGTAGGTATCCTTCCTCACAGAGAGGCTATGATCCTGGCAATCCAGGAAGGAGAACTGCGGTTTCGCGTTCCCGGGGAAAACCAGTACCGGGAAGCGGTTGTAGGTATTGGGATCGTACAGGTAGCAAATAACCGTGTAACGGTTGTAGTAGATACAGCGGAACGGCCGGAAGATATTGACGAAGTCCGGGCCAGACAGGCTTTGGAACGGGCCCAGGAACAGCTTCGTCAGAAACAGAGTATCAGAGAATATTATATGTCAAAAGCATCCATGGCCCGTGCCCTCAGCCGTCTGAAAGCCAGCCAGCATAAGGGCAGTGAATACCATGGATTATAATAGATCACATTATAGATCACATAAGCAGCGCGCCGGAAGGTACGCTGTTTTTGCGTTATATATTTTTTATAGTTACAGCCAGTTGTTATGTTCTACCAGAAAATCGCAGAAATCAGCTACAATAGGGCTTTTCTTTCCTTTTTCGGACCGGGTCAGGATGATCTGGCGGCGGCATTTCTGGTCTGTGATGGGCAGAAGTTTTACCGGAAAATGACCAGGCGAACCACCAAAATTAGTAGTAAGAGGTCCCCATGAGCAGGCAGGCCAGAAACCGATGCCCATTCCCGCTGCGATCAGGTTTCGCACAGACTCCGTAGTGTCGCTTTCAAAGATGATATGGGGAGTAAAGCCAGCTTCCATAAAATAGCTGTTTGTGATCTGGCGGATGGGCTTGGAACCGCCAAGGCAGATATAATCGGCATCTTTTGTGTCTGTTAAACGGATGGACTCCCTGGATCCATAGGGAGAATGGGATGGCACTGCCAGATACAGGTCTTCTTCTAACATAACCGTGGCATCGTCATTTTCCTTTGGGGCAGTATCGGCTCTCCGGGCTGTAACACATACGTCAAAATCGTCTTCCTGTCCTGGTATCTGGTACAGCTGGAAATTTACATCCGGGCGGAGGCTTCTGTAGGCAATGATCCGGTTGGTGATCAGGGCAGAGGCAGAAAGGAGACGAAGATGTACAGTGTGGGTGGCAGCTTCCTTTCCTTTTCGCAGTTCCTCCGGCAGCCGGTCTAAGCTGCTTAAAATAGGGATCAGCCGTTTTTGCAGGAATTTTCCTTCATCATTTAATTCAATGCTGCGGTTCTTTCTCTCGAACAGGGGAACACCCAGTTCTGCTTCCAGCCTGTGGATGGCCTGGGAAAGAGCCGGCTGGGCGATCTGTAAGTGTTCTGCTGCTTTTGTCATATGCTGGTACTGGGCCGCAACTAAAAAATATCGTAATTGTAGTAATTCCATGATGCACCTCTTCATTTGTTGCAAGTCTTAAGTATTTCATAAGCAGTTCTATTATAAGCAAAAGGGGGAAAATGTCAAATTTATATCGAAGACACTAACAAAATGCGCTATAATATAATGAGCGCAGGGAAATCTTCAAACGCGTTGCTAATGCGTTTTTGATATGCATGGCAAAACAAGCAACTGCAAAGCAGAAAGGGGAATATAAATATGAAGGAATTATTGTTTATGAAACCGGTTTTCAAAGAAGCTGTCTGGGGAGGCAGAAAACTTCGGGATGATTTTGGGTATGAGATACCAAGCGACAGTACCGGGGAGTGCTGGGGCATCGGAGCCCACAAAATGGAGACTGTGAGATCGCAGAAGGCACTTATAAGGGAGAGCATCTGTCAAAATTGTGGGAAGAACATCCGGAATTGTTTGGAAATGAAGATGGAAAATATGGAAAAGAATTTCCCCTTCTTATTAAGATCATTGATGCCAAATCTGACTTAAGCATCCAGGTACATCCGGATAACGCCTACGCAAAAGAACATGAAAACGGCTCTCTGGGAAAAACAGAGTGCTGGTACATCTTAGACAGTGAGCCGGGAACCCAGATCGTTATCGGCCATCATGCAAAAGACAAAGAAGAATTAATGCAGATGGTAGAGGAAAAGCGCTGGAAAGACCTGATCCGTGAAGTGCCGGTAAAAAAAGGCGATTTTTATCAGATCGATCCTGGCTGTGTCCATGCCATCAAAGGCGGTACTGTATTTAGAGACCAGCAGTCCAGTGACATTACTTACCGTGTATACGATTATGACAGAAATGGAACGGAAGCTAGGGAACTTCATGTAAAACAGAGTCTGGATGTGATCAAAACTCCATTCCAGCCTGCAAAGGACCAGAGAAGCATCACCCATACAGAAGGAGCTGACCTGGAACATCTGGAAACATGCCCTTATTATACAGTAGAAAAATACGATATCCACGGAACCTGGGACCATGTTTTTGAGGCTGGTTTTGTAAATGCCAGTGTGATTGAAGGAGAAGGAAGCATAAACGGCAGAAAGATCAAAAAGGGAGATCATTTTATCATTCCTGCTGATTTTGGGACCTGCTCTTTTGAGGGTAACTTAAGCCTGATCTGTTCCTGGGTATAAAGTGCTATATTCAGCTGTGACAGTAAAATAAGTTGCTTTTTAAACTAATAGGTGATAGGATAGCTTTATATCGAGTTAAGAGCAAATGGTGCTCTTTGTTTATGGACCAGCCGCTGACCAGCGGTCGTGTCTATTTATAAAGAGGTAAAAGGGAAGCAGGGGAAGTACCTGCGCGATCTCGTCACTGTAAGCTGTAAAGGAGATCCGGAAAGTTATCATCCAGATCCCATGCATATAAAAACGTGGATAGAAAGGACAGAATATCCGCCACTGGGAAACCGGGAAGGCAGTTTTGTATGTAGAAAGCAGCAAGCCAGGAAACCTGCCATTTGTTGGTACAGGAGAAGGTTCATTCCGGGTCACGAGTAATTGATCGTGCCGGTCCTGAAAGATGATCATGGCAATTGTTCCAGTCGTGTTATCATGGATCAGGATTTCTGACTCACACAGGAAAATGGACTCCTGCGCCCTGCCGGGAATTTCTTCCGGATCGATACATATTATTATGTGTCTTAGGACAAGGAGGAAAATGAAAATGAAGTTGAAAAAGCAATGCTGCTTTTCGCAGCGGCAGCAGTAGCTGCAGGTACCGTAGCAGGATGCTCTGGAAGCGCAAAGGAGACAACAGCCGCTTCTGTAGCAGAGACAAATGCTGAGGAAACAAAAGAAGAGACCACAGCAGAGGAGACCCAGAAAGAGAAAACTGCTGCTGAAGAAGAGGACGAAGAAAACTACGATACAGGAGATGCAGCATTGGACAACACAAGAAATCAGGATGAGATCGGAGAAAAAAGAACTTTTAGTTGTAAGTTTTGGAACCAGCTACAATGACAGCCGTCGTTTAACCATTGGTGCTATTGAAGATGCCATCGAAAAGGCAGAGCCGGATTTTTCCGTAAGAAGAGGTTTTACCAGCCAGATCATTATTGACCATGTAAAGAAGAGGGATGATGTTACTATTGATAATGTAACAGAAGCTCTGGACCGTGCAGTAAATAATGGTGTAAAGACTCTGGTTGTTCAGCCAACCCATCTGATGAATGGTCTTGAATATACAGATCTGGTAAATGAAATTGCAGAAAATGCAGACTCCTTTGAGAAGGTTGTTGTAGGTGAACCATTACTTACATCCGATGATGACTTTAAGGCAGTGATCCAGGCAATTACAGACGCAACCAAGGAATATGATGATGGCGAGACCGCGATCTGCTTTATGGGTCATGGTACAGAGGCTGACTCCAATCAGGTATATGCCAAGATGCAGGATATGCTGACAGAGGAAGGCTTTGAGCACTACTATGTAGGTACTGTAGAAGCAACTCCAAGTCTGGAAGATGTAGTAGCAAAGGTAAAAGAAGGTTCCTATAAGAAAGTTGTATTAGAGCCTTTAATGATCGTTGCCGGTGATCACGCAAACAACGATATGGCAGGTGATGAAGAAGGTTCCTGGAAGACCACTTTTGAAGAAGCTGGTTATGAAGTAACCTGCCTGGTAAGAGGTTTAGGTGAGTTAGAGCCGATCCAGCAGCTGTTTGTAGAACATGCAAAGGCAGCTGTTGACAGTCTTGCAAAATAATCGATTTTGCATTAGGATGCTAAGTTAAAATAAAAAAGGCGGTCAGAGAAAATTCTGGCTGCCTTTTGTTGCAATGCATATGGGAAATGTGCCGGTGATGTGTCCGGCAGTGGACCTATAGACAGTGAGAAAGATGGTAAAAAAGATGAAAATAAGAAAATATATACTGTGTGCCGGGATCGTTGGTTTAGTGGGGATGTCTTCCGGATGCGGACAAAAGACAGACAGCGGGGCAACTTCCCAGGCTGTAAGCGAACAGGCAGATACAAAAGAAAATGCAGAAACATCTGGTGCAGCAGGTGCCGAAACAGAAAAAGAAACGGCTCCTACAGTGCAGGTAGTAACAGATGATATGGTGCCTGTTGAAGCAGATGCGTTAAAAGACGGCGTTTATCCGGTAGAGGTGGACTCCAGCTCTTCCATGTTCCACATTACAGAGGCAGAACTGACGGTTGCTGATGGAAAGATGAGCGCAAAGCTGACCTTAAGCGGTTCCGGCTATGGAAAAGTATTTATGGGAACCGGGGAAGAGGCAGAAAAAGCAGGGGAAGGAGATTACATTCAGGCAGAAGAGAGTGCAGATGGAAAGAATGTATTTGAGATCCCGGTAGAAGCCTTAGACAAAGGAATTGACTGTGCAGCTTACAGCAAAAGAAAGAAACCTGGTATGACAGGACCCTGGTAGTCCGGGCATCTTCCCTTCCAATGGAAGCCTACAAAGAGGGGAACATGAAAACTGTGGAAAGCCTGGGCCTGGAAGACGGAACATACACAGTGGAAGTGAAACTGGAAGGCGGTTCCGGCCGTACAACTGTGGAAACGCCAACGCAGTTAAAGATCCAGGATGGAAAGGCAACGGCTGTGATCACCTGGGGCAGCTCTCATTATGATTATATGAAAGTGGGAGAAGAAAAGTATGAGCCTGTAAATACAGAAGGAAATTCTTCCTTTGAGATCCCGGTCACTGTTTTTGACCAGAAACAGAAAGTGATCGCAGATACCACAGCCATGAGTGTGCTCATGAGATCGACTATACACTGATCTTTGACTCTGAAAGTATTCAGCCACAGTAACGGGCAGGCAGCAGATCACAGGAAAGAAGATGAAAAAACAGATAAAAAAGAAACTAATTAAAAGGATTTCTTCTGGGAACGCTGACTGTCTGCGTTCTGGGAATGTGCGCTGGATGCGGACAAAGACAGAAAATATAGAGAATACAGTTACTTCCCCTACAGCACAGGAGCAGACAGGAAAACGGGGCAAAAATCCCTTTCCTGGTCAGAACTAACGCAGACAGGAAGTATGGATCTTTCATATGCGGATCAGTTTTCTGTCACCTACTATGGGGAAGAAACTATGCCCTGGTCATTATTGGAGAAGATGAAAAATTCCTGGTAGTGCCGGAAGGAGAGCCGGTACCGGAAGATCTCCCGGAAGATATTACGCCCCTTTTGCAGCCTTTAACGAATATGTACCTGGCAGCTACTTCTGCTATGGACTTTTTCTGCTATTTGGATGCAGTGGATCAGATCACCCTTTCCGGTACAGACCGTTCCGGCTGGTATTTAGAGGAACCGAAAAAAGCTCTGGAAGAGGGAACCATGGAATATGCAGGAAAATACAGCGCTCCTGATTATGAACGGATCGTAGATAAGTCCTGCTCCCTTGCCATTGAGTCTACCATGATCTATCATTGTCCACAGGTAAAGGAGCAGCTGGAAAATCTGGGAGTTCCGGTCCTGGTAGAGCGTTCCAGCTATGAGGCGGATCCTTTAGGAAGGATGGAATGGATCAAGCTGTACGGGGTACTTACAGGAAAAGAGCAGCTGGCAGAGGAATTATTTGAAAAAGAGATCAAAGAACTGGAAAATGTTTCTGTTCAGGCGGATGAAGGACAGGAACATTCGGATCAGACAAACCAGGGAAAAACAGTAGCCTTTTTTTACATTACATCCAAGGGCAGTGCCAATGTGCGTAAGCCGGGAGATTATGTGGCAAAAATGATCACTATGGCAGGTGGCACCTATGTTCCCCAGAGTGCAGAGGAAGAAGAGGAAAACGCTCTTTCTACCATGAATATGGAAATGGAAGCCTTTTATGCAAAGGCAAAGGACGCAGATTACATTATTTATAACAGTACCATGACGGTGAACTGACCACAATGGATGAATTTCTTGCAAAAAGCCCATTGTTAGCAGATTTTAAGGCAGTTAAAGAGGGACATGTGTGGTGTACAGGAAAGAACCTGTTCCAGGAGACTATGGGACTGGGAAATATGATACAGGATAT
>ENA-OPZN01000609-OPZN01000609.1-human-gut-metagenome-genome-assembly--contig:-NODE-609-length-10399-cov-3.130938_pt1 | contig 10399 bp, 12 predicted proteins | sample MGYA00242483_ERZ504503 | MGnify/ENA primary metagenome ERZ504503 (study PRJEB26092, sample SAMD00036285) | human gut metagenome | host: Homo sapiens | study: EMG produced TPA metagenomics assembly of... | reverse complement strand
TTGCCAAATTAATATATGTATTATATATTATAAAGTATTAAAACTAGATAATTAACTTATAATTTGGTAAGAGAAGGGAAGTAGGATAAATGTTTGGAATGTCCATGGATATTGGGATTGACCTTGGAACAGCGAATGTCCTTATTTATATAAAAGGTAAAGGTATTGTTATGCGTGAGCCTTCCGTTGTGGCTATAGATAATGATACTAATCGTATTTTAGCTATTGGTGAAGACGCTCGTCGTATGATTGGACGTACTCCTGGAAATATTGTAGCTATAAGACCACTTAGAGATGGTGTTATCGCTAATTATGAAATTACTGAACAAATGATTAGATATTTTATAGGTAAAGTATCTGGACGTCGTTTTATGTTTAGACCTCGTGTTATGATATGTGTACCTTCTCGTATAACTACAGTAGAAAAAAGAGCTGTTCAAGAAGCTGCAATGCAAGCTGGAGCAAGTCATGCTGAACTCATTGAAGAACCAATGGCAGCTGCTATGGGTGCAGGTCTTGATGTAGCTGAACCAAATGGTTGCATGGTAGTAGATATCGGTGGAGGAACAACTGATGTCGCTGTAATCAGCTTAGGTGGCGTAGTAGTAAGCGATTCACTTCGCATGGCTGGTGATAAATTTGATGATTGCATTATCACTTATATAAAAAATAAACATAATGTAATGATCGGTGAACGCACAGCTGAAACTATTAAAATTGAAGTAGGACAAGCTTTTGCAGGAGCTCGTGATGAAAAAATTGAAATTCGTGGTCGCGATTTGATTACAGGACTTCCAAAAACAATTGAAGTAAAATCTGATGAAGTAAGTGAAGCTTTAGCTGAACCAGTATCTTCCATTGTACAATGTGTAAAACGTGTATTAGAAGATACTCCACCAGAATTATCTTCTGATATTATGGATAGAGGTATTATCATGACTGGTGGCGGTGCTATGCTTTATGGATTAGATAGCTTAATTCAAAAAGAAACTGGCATTACTACTTATTTAGCAGATGATCCATTGACTTGCGTAGCTATTGGTACTGGTAAAGCTCTTGAATATATGGATAAAATTACTAGAATTAGTAAAAATCAAATGGACATGAACGCAAAATAGAAGAATAAAAAAAGGCTGCTTTAGCAGTCTTTTTTTCTTAGTAAAATAAATTTAATTGATAAAATATATGAGATACAAAAGGAATAAAAAGATGAATTTAAAAAATATATTTATAGTTATGATGGTGGGAATATGTTTATTCCAATTACCTGTCGCAAATGCAAAGAATAATTCAGACAAGAATATACAAACTAAAATAACTACAGAAAAATAGAAAAATCTATGATAAATTCTATTCGTTTTAGTAAAGCATCAGATAAAGTTAGAGTTGTTTTTGATATAAATCCTGATACAAAATATGATGTAAAACAACAGCCAAATGGCGATATAATGGTAGATTTTTCTGAACCTATAAATAAACAATATTTAAGTGGTATCAATGTAAATGATGATACAGTTCCTTTTTTAGAAGTATATAGTGATGACAAAACAAGTTGTGTTGTTATAAAAGTAGCAGATAATAGCGCATTTGATATGGGAGAATTAAATAATCCTCGAAGATTGTATATAGATGTGCAAAAGATTATGAGTATAGCATTACTAAAGAATTAGAGCCAGGATTAACACAAATTTCTTATTACAGCAAAAAATCAGGTGTAAAACAACATGCTCAGTTAGTAGAAGTTAGTCCTAAATATTTTAAATTTGTACCTGTTTTAGGTGGCGGAGATAAGATGGCAAAAATACAGTTTCTGCTATGTCTGATTATGTAAATGCAGCAGTAGCTGAAAATGCTTCTTATTTTGGTTCTGGTAAGGAATTATATGGTGTAACTAAAATTGCAGGAGATTTAGTTTCTTCTATGTATTTGACACGCACTGGATTTGGTGTATTAGCAGATGGAACACCTTATATTGGTGACGTAAGTTATAGTGGTATTGTGCAAAGTAAAAATGGAGATGTATACGTTTCTGGTTTAAACGGCACAAGAACAAGTGATAGTGTAATGTTATATAATCAATATTATGGAAAATCCACAGGTACAGATAATAGCGGTATTGAATATGTAGTAAAAGATAATAAAATTGTAAAAGTAAACAGTGGCAATAGCCTTTTAAGACCTGGTGAAATTGTTGTATCCGCAACAGGTAATGGAAAAAATATACTATCAGGTTTAAATGTAGGCGATGATTTAGTAGTAAATCAGATTTTAAATACTCCATGGGATAGTGCTACAGATATTTTAGGCGTAGGGCCTCGTTTAGTAAAAAATGGTCAAGTTGATATAACTTCATCTATAGAACAGATTGGTCCAGATGTTACAGGGGCTAGAGCGCCTAGAACAGCAGTGGGTATCTTAAAAAATGGAAATGTATTATTTGCCGTTTTAGATGGTAGACAAGCTCATAGTAAAGGTATGATGCTGGATGAATTTGCTAGATTTTTAATCGGTATGGAAGTTGTTGATGCTGTTAATTTTGATGGTGGCGGTTCATCTGAATTGGTTATCGGTGGAAAAATAGTAAATTCTCCATCAGATGGAATGGAAAGACCTGTAGCAACAGCACTTACAGCTGTACGCCGTTAGCTTGTTAAGAATACAAGGATATGGTATTATCAAATTAGAATAATTTTATTTTAAAAACGAATTTAATGGGAAAAATAAAAAGACTTATCAAAGGAAGTGATTGAGATGAAAAGAAAATATTTAATCTTATCGACTATTATAGCTTTAATATTGTTGACTACAGTAGGATTAGCTATGGGAAATAAACAAGTGGAACAAAAAGCAGTAATTGCAGGGACAGTAAGTTCAACAGTGGCAGAAGGTACTACTGTGAAGATGGGAGATTCTCTAGTGGAAATATCTACACTTACAGGTACTTCAGCAGCTGCTAGAGCAACTGTTAATGGTGTAGTAAAACAGGTTTTAGTAAAAGTTGGTGATAATATAACACCAAATCAGGTAGTAGTATATGTTGAACAGCTAGAATAATAAGAGAAAGAGAATTGGTGTAGTATTAATGATAAAATATTTAGTAACGATATGTTTAATGTTGTTATTGTATACAAATTCTGCATTAGCTATGCCTCCAATAATGACAACGTCAGAATTAAAACCAGGGATGCAAGGTTATGCAGAAACTGTAGTTCAAGGAGCACAGCAGGTTAGTTTCAATGTAGAAATAATAGGTGTAGTCAATAATGGAAAAGGCTCATCAAAACAGATATTAGCGCGTGCATATGGACCGATTATTGAGGAAACAAACGGCGTTATTCATGGCATGAGCGGTAGTCCTGTATATGTTGATGGCAAATTAATTGGTGCAGTTGCTAGAGCTGTCGGTCAAGATGTATTACCATATAAATTTTATATAACACCTATTGAAGAAATGTTAAAGATTTGGACTTTGCCAGACCCTTTAGCTGTGATAAATAAATCTAATATAGAAAAAGTAAAAATACCTTCATTAGAAGAATATGAAAAAAATCAAGATAATTACGATGAAAATATTGATAAAGAAGTAGAAAAATATAAATCAAAACATCTAGCGACACCAGAAGGGCAAGAAGCTGTAAAAGGTAAGGCACAAAAACGCTTAGAAGAAATATTAAGTGGTCTTGATATAGAAACGCAAGAAGATAAAACAGACGTTGATGCTGACATTGTGCAAACAGATAAAATCATAAAAGATTTAGAAGATAATTCTAAAACAGATGTTAATGCTGATAAATTAGAAGAACATATATCTTTGACTGATTTTATTTTGAAAAGCTTAGAAAAACAAAATAAAGCTCAAGCAAGTAGTTTTAATAATACTTCGATGATGCCGATTTATGTTTCAGGTTTTAATGATAATGCCTTAAATTTCTTAGCAAATAATTTAAAATATAAGAATATGACACCGTATAATACAGGGGAATTTATCAGCGCTCCTATAGGAAATAAAGATAGTGATATCAAGCAAAATGCAACGTTGAAAGCTGGCGATCCTGTAGGCGTAGTTATGGCTTATGGTGATTTTTCTGCTGGGGGTACAGGTACAGTAACAGCTGTTGAAGGCAATAAAATATTGGGATTTGGTCATGCAATGACTTACAAGGGAAATGTAAATTATTTTATGACTGAAGCTGATATTATAGGCTCAGCAGGTGGTATATTAAATGGCGTGAAGGTAAGTTCTTTCGGAAAAATTATCGGTAGAGTTAATCAAGACCGTTTCAGTGGTGTAGGTGGAATTTTAAATGAATATCCATCTTCTATTCCTGTAAGGGTTAAAGTAAAAGATAGAAATTTAGGCAAAGAAGAAACCTTTGTATCCAAAATTGCATATGATGAAGATATTTTGCCAACTTTAGCATCAAGTATTGTATATGCTTCTATGGATAGAACGGCAGATAGAGCAAGTTATGGTACATCAAAAATAAAATTTACCATAATGACAGATGAAGTTCCTGAAGGAAAATTTGAGCGAGAAAATATGTTTTATGATCCTAAAGATGTCGGTCAATTTACGGTGGGAGAATTGACACAAGCATTGTATTTCTTATGCACAAATATGGATAAACCTTCTAATATTTTAGATGTAAAAGTAGATGTAGATTTTACTTCTAGTAGAAAAACAGCTTCTATTGTCAGTGCTATTCCAGATAAAGAGGAAGCTAAACCAGGCGAATTAGTTAATTTTAATGTGACATTAAAACCATATCGTCGAGAAAATGTGACAGTAACTATACCATACACCATTCCTAAAACTCAAAAAGAAGGTCAAATGTTTTTAGAAGTAAAAGGTGGTGGCTTTGTACAATTAGGACAAGTTTTACAAAGTGGATTAGTTGTAACACCGCAAGATATAGCTCAATTATCTACAGTTGACCGTTTGAATGAAATAAAAATTTTGAATAAAAATAATGAGATAGTTATTTCACCAACAATTGATGTAGAAAGCGAAAAAGATCAAGATAAAGCGATAAAAGAAGCTATAAAATTATCTGAAGAAATTGGTAAAATGAGTAAAAAAGAACGAGAAGAGTTCAATAAAAATCGTGAAAGTAAAATATCTACAGATTATGTAATCGATAATTTTATCCAAACGAGTATAAATATTAAAAAATGATTAAAAGCTTAAAAAAAAGTAAATAACTATTTACTATTTTTAAATTCATTGCTAAAATCGAATAGTGAGAAAATATCCGTGAGTCTTTCTCACGGATATTTTTTTCGATAAAGTTAATAGCTATAAAGTTGAGGATTTATAAAATGATAATAAGATTTTTTTTGAAAAAATAGGGAGATTTGTTATTGGTCATTTAGAAACTTTAGGGCAATTTACTATTTTAATAGGCAATACGATTGCACAATTAAGATATCCTCCGAGAATGCGACATGTCTTTCAGCAAATGTCACATTTAGGTGTAGATACATTGCCGATCATAACGCTTACGATGTTATTTACAGGTATGGTAATAACATTGCAGACTGCTACAGAATTTATTCGTTTAGGGGCACAATCTACAGTAGGTGGTATAGTAACTATTGCTGTAGGGCGTGAACTTGGGCCAGTTTTAGCAGGTGTTGTAACAGCCGGTAGAGTTGGCGCAGCTATAACAGCTGAAATCAGTACAATGAAGGTAACGGAACAAATTGATGCTTTAAAAGTTATGGCTACTAATCCAATTGGTTATTTAGTAGTACCTCGATTGATAGCTTGTATGTTTATGTTGCCTATTTTAGTAGTTTTTGGCGATGTCATTGGCTCTATTGGTGGTTGGATGGTAGCAGAATATTATGATATTAATATTTATATGTATTTACATTCAATAGACACTTTTGTAGATGTTCATGATATAACGGGTGGTTTATTAAAATCCATTGTATTTGGTGCAATTATCGCTATTGTAGGTTGTTATTATGGTTTAAATGCTCAAAATGGTGCAGAAGGTGTAGGTAAAGCAACGACTCGTTCTGTCGTAATTTCAATTATTGTTATATTCTTTAGTAATTGTTTATTATCTATGTTGCTTTATCGTTGAGGTGGTATAATGATAAAAGTAGTCAACATATATAAATCTTTTAAGGATAGATTGATTTTAAACAATATTAATTTTGAAGTTAATAAAGGCGAAACCTTAGTTATAATTGGTGGTAGCGGTTCAGGTAAATCGACTTTATTGAAATTATTAATAGGGCTGTTACGACCTGAGCAAGGACAGATTTTCATTGATGGCAAAGAAATATCAAAATTAAAAGAAGAAGAACTAGATAAAGTACGTTTAAATATGGGAATGGTTTTCCAATATTCTGCGTTATTTGATTCAATGAGTGTAGGCGATAATGTAGGCTTTGGTTTACAAGAGCATAGTAAATTATCTGCCAAGGAAATCAAAGAAATTGTAGAAGAAAAATTAAATTTAGTAGGTTTATCTGGTTTTGCAAATTACATGCCGAATGAATTATCTGGTGGTATGAAAAAACGTGTTAGTTTAGCTAGGGCAATTGCTTTTGAGCCTAAAATTTTATTGTATGATGAGCCAAGTTCGGGTTTGGACCCTGTAACTTCTGCTAAGATTGATGAGCTTATTGTACAGATGCAAAAATTATTAGGTGTTACTTCTATAGTGGTAACACATGATATGAAAAGTGCTTTTTATATTGCAGATAGAATTGCTATGTTGTATCAAGGTGAGATGATAGCAATTGGCACTCCAGATGAAATAAGAAATTCCACAGATAGTAGAGTTTTAGAATTTATAAATGTTAGCCAAATAAGAAAGAGGTGAAAAAATGTCCAATGAAGCAAAAGTAGGGATTTTTACGACAATCGGCTTAGCCTTATTAATTGGTATTATAGTTTATTTAAGTGGCTTTAGTTTTGGCAAAGAAAAAGACTATACTTTTGATATCACTTTTAATCAAGTTACAGGATTAAAGATAGGTGCTGGTGTTAGTTATGCCGGTATTGATGCTGGGCGAGTATCAGCGATTGAAGCTTATAAAGATAAGGCAAGAGTTACTGTTGTCATAAAAGGAAATATGCAGATTGCAAAAGACTCATTATTTACCATCAGTAGTGATGGTTTAATGGGTGAAAAATTTATCAGCATCATGCCACCACAACATCCATCTGGTGAGTATCTAGTAGGTGGAGAAGAAGTGCATGGTGTTGATGAAAAAGGATTAGATTATTTATTGGTTCAAGCTAGTGTGACTTTAGATGATGTAAGAGGTTTGATAAAAAGTATGAATGACATTTTAGGTAACCAAGATGTACAGAAATCTTTAATTCAAACAGCAGTAAATCTTAAAGATTTAACTGGAAATATGAATCAATTTAATGCAAGTGATGTCTACATTAGCAGTTAATAATCAGCAAGACATTGATAATATGATTAAAAATTTATCTGCAATGACAGCTAGTATGGCTAAGGCTGCAGATGAGATTGAAATCATGATAAATGATTTTGCTGGTGATGGCGAAACTGCTAATAATATGAAAGTTGCTATTGCTAATTTATCAGCAACTAGTGAAAGTGTAAAAAAAATGGCAACTAATATGGAAACTGTAGTTGCAGACCCACAGACAGCACAAAGCTTGAAAAACATAATCAGCAACGCAGATAATATATCACAGCGTGCAGATAATATGATGAGTAAAGTATCTTCTATTGAAGTTAAGCCAGGTGTAGAAGCATTGTATAGTGGTGGGCAATCTGAATGGATGGTAAATGCTGATGTAAAAGTTTATACAGATCCAAATTCTTTTTTGCTAATAGGCGCCGATGATATTGGCGGTGATGATAGTGGTACTAATCTGCAGATAGGAACAGGTAATGGCATTTTTACAGGTAGAGGTGGATTAGTTGATGATAAAGTTGGCGTAGGTGTTGACTTAAAAAGCAGGAGAAAAAGGAAAAATTTCTGTAGATGCTTATGATCCTAATGATTTAAGAGTTAAATTAAAAGGTCAATATGAAGTGGCGCAAGACACATATTTAATAGGTCAGATAAAAGATATTAATGATTCAGATGAAAGAGCCGCTTATGTAGGCTTAAGACATGAATTTTAATTTGGGAGGATTTGAAAATGAATAAAAAGTCTTTAAATAAAACAATAACAGCAGTGTTATTAAGTGGCTCATTATTTTTAGGTGGTAGTAATTTAGCTTTTGCACAAGATACTGTAGATTTAACTTTAGATAATACAGTAGAATTAGCATTAGAAAATAATAGAACTATAAAACAGTCTGTATATGATACAGATTCAGCTCGTTGGGCATTGAGTGAAGCAAAAGGTCAAAAGGCTTTTCTATCAATTGGCAACAGTAGCAGCTGCTGCTAGTGGCGAAACATATGATTTACAAAATAGAGATTCTACTTATCAAAATGTGGTAGAAGCTTCTATTCCATTATATACAGGTGGACAATTAGAAAATAATATTAAAAGTAAAGAAATCGGTGTAGATATCAGCGATTTAACTTTGGAAAATACAAAACAACAGATTAAATATGATACAACAAAAGGCTATTATAATATTTTACAGTGCCGTAATTTAGTAGGTGTAAATCAGGAAACTGTAGATCAATTGCAAGCACATTTAGATACAGTTAATGCTAAATATGCTGCAGGTACAGTAGCTAAATCTGATGTATTGCGTTCTCAAGTAGAACTAGCAGATGCTAAACAAAATCTTGTAAATGCAGAAAATAATTATGATTTATCGATTTCTTCTTTGAATAATTTAATTGGTTTACCTATAGATACTAAAATTAATATTCAAGATGAATTAAAATATACAAAATATGATTTAAGCTTAGCTGAATGCATGGATTTAGCGATGACAAATCGTCCAGATGGTGTTGCAGCAGCTAAATCTATTGAACAAGCTAAAGCAAGTGTAAAAGCAGCTCAAGCTGGTAATCTACCACAACTTTCTGCTTATGCAAGTTATACTATTGATGGCGATGATGCTTTTAATAATGATGCAGACAGAAAAATCAGAAGTTGGTGTTAAAGCTAGTTGGAACCTTTTTGATAACAATGTAACTAAAGCACAGGTAAGACAAGCAGAAGCAGCTTTAGCTAAAGCTCAAGAAAATGCTCAATATGTAAATGAAGGCATTCAATTAGAAGTACATCAAGCATATTTGAATTTACTTTCTGCTGAAAAAAATATTCAAACAACAAGTGTAGCAGTAAATCAAGCAAGTGAAGATTATACTATCGCACAAGTTCGTTATACTGCAGGTGTAGGTACTAATATCGATGTTATGGATGCAGCAGTTGCTTTGACTACAGCAAAAACAAATTATGTACAAGCTCTTTATGATTACAATGTAAGTAAAGCTCAGTTAGATAAAGCAATGGGTCTTCCTGTTGACTTAGATGTTCAAGCAGTAGCAGCAAAAACATATTAAGATATTTTCTCTATAATAAATTCATGCTATACTAAAAACAGAATAAACTATTTAAACGGGAACTAAAATAGTTCCCGTTTCTTAGTATAGAGATTATTTAACTATTTAATATAGAGGTGAGTTAGATGCAAAAAAAGTCTAAAATTATTGTAGGAGCTAGTATATTTATAATATTTTGTATAAGTTTAATGACTTTTTTATGGATAAACTCTCAATCTTTCAAACAAGAAACGGCTAATTTAATATCTAAACAAGTAGAAAAATATCTTAGGTACAAAAATAAATATAAATTCGTTATATATTGTGTCTACAAATTCAGCAGCTATGGATGATGTAGAAATTTATGATAAAGAAAATGAATTAATAGCAAAAGCAGATAAGGTAGTATTTACTATAGATTTTTGGCAGATTTTGAGACAATCTCCATTGGCAGGGTTAAGTGAAGTAGATGTCATCAATCCTGAGGTTAATATTATTCAGCGCAGTGATGGTTCATGGAACGTAGAAGATTTAATAGATAAAGATTCAGATACACCTGTTGATTTCAAAGGAATTGTAAAAGTCGAAAATGGACAATCTAAATTGCGCTTTGAAGGAAAGCAATTATCCATAGATAAAATTAATTTAGAAGCAGATTGCGCAGATTTAACAGCTATAAATCTTGATGGTAGTTTAAATCATGAAGATGCTTTAGTAGAATTTGATGGTGTTGTAGGTGAAGTAATCAAAACTAACTTAGAAATAAAAGCGCAAGATTTAGATATTTTGAAATACTTGCCATTTATACCAGAAGAGTATTTAGCTAATGTTAATATAAAACAAGGTTTTATAAATAAGGCAAATATAACAATTAGTGGTAATTTAGAAAATCAATATACTTTAGATGGTTCTGTTAGTTTTGTAGATGGTGCATGTGAAGTCTTAG
>ENA-OPZN01000608-OPZN01000608.1-human-gut-metagenome-genome-assembly--contig:-NODE-608-length-10403-cov-2.761580_pt1 | contig 10403 bp, 13 predicted proteins | sample MGYA00242483_ERZ504503 | MGnify/ENA primary metagenome ERZ504503 (study PRJEB26092, sample SAMD00036285) | human gut metagenome | host: Homo sapiens | study: EMG produced TPA metagenomics assembly of... | reverse complement strand
AAATTAAAAAAGGGGTAGTAAAAAATGACAGACATTAATAATTTATCAGTTAATGCCATTCGTGTATTAGCAGCAGATGAAGTACAGAAAGCAAATTCTGGACATCCAGGTCTTCCACTTGGCTGTGCACCAGTTGCTTATGAACTTTGGGGCAAACATATGAACCATAATCCTAAAAATCCTAAATGGGTTAATCGTGACCGTTTCATTTTATCTGGTGGACATGGTTCTTCTATGCTTTATGCTCTTTTACATTTATTTGGTTATGGCTTAACTGTAGAAGATCTTAAAAATTTCCGTCAAGATGGTTCTTTAACTCCAGGTCATCCAGAATATGGTCATACTGTTGGTGTTGAAGCTACTACTGGTCCACTTGGTGCTGGTATGGGTATGGCTGTTGGTATGGCTATGGCTGAAGCTCATTTAGCTGCAACTTTCAATAAACCAGAATTCCCTGTTGTAGACCACTACACTTATGTATTAGGTGGAGATGGCTGCATGATGGAAGGTATTTCTTCTGAAGCATTTTCTTTAGCTGGTACATTAGGTCTTAGCAAATTAATCGTTATTTATGATAGCAACAAAATCTCCATTGAAGGTAGCACAGATATTGCTTTCACTGAAAATGTACAAAAACGTATGGAAGCATTTGGTTTCCAAACTATCACTGTTGAAGATGGTAACGATTTAGAAGCTATCGGCAAAGCTATTGAAGAAGCAAAAGCTGATAAAACTCGTCCTTCTTTCATCACTGTTAGAACTCAAATTGGTTATGGTTGCCCTGCAAAACAAGGTAAAGCTTCCGCTCATGGTGAACCTCTTGGTGTAGACAATGTAAAAGCTATGAGAGAATTCTTAGGCTGGGAAAGTGGAGAAGCTTTCTATGTTCCACAAGAAGTTTATGATAACTACAATAAATTAGCTGAAAATGGTGCTAAAGCTGAAGAAGCTTGGAATACACTCTTTGCTGATTATTGTGCAAAATACCCTGAATTAAAAGCTCTTTGGGATAAATACTTCGGTGAAGTTGATGCTAAAGGTCTTCTTGAAGATGAAGAATTCTGGGCTTATGAAGATAAAGCAGTAGCAACTCGTGCTCTTTCTGGTACAATGATCAACCGCTTAAAAGATAGATTACCAAATCTCTTCGGTGGTAGTGCTGACCTTGCACCTTCTAACAAAACTCATATGAATGATGCTGGTGATTTCAGCAAAGATGATTATCTTGGCAGAAACTTACACTTTGGTGTTCGTGAATTCGCTATGGCAGCTATCGTAAATGGTATTCAATTACATGGTGGCTTAATCTCTTATGGTGCTACATTCTTCGTATTTAGCGATTATACAAAACCAATGCTTCGCTTAGCTTCCTTGATGAATTTACCTGTAACAATGGTATTCACTCATGATAGTATCGGTGTTGGTGAAGATGGTCCTACACATGAACCTATTGAACAATATGCTATGCTTCGTTCTTTACCAAACTTCAACTTATTCCGTCCAGCTGATGCTACAGAAACAGCTGCTGGTTGGTATTTAGCTGTAACAAGCAAAACTACTCCAACAGGTCTTGTATTAACTCGTCAGAATTTACCACAGCTTTCTGGTAGCTCCAAAGAAGCATTAAAAGGTGGTTATGTAATTGCTGATTCCACTAAAGAAACTCCAGATGCAATCATTATCGCAACTGGTTCTGAAGTATCTTTAGCTTTAGATGCTAAAGCAGAATTAGCAAAAGAAGATATTGATGTTCGTGTAGTAAGTATGCCTTGCGTAGACTTATTTGAACAACAATCCGCTGAATACAAAGAAGCAGTTCTTCCAAAAGCTATCCGTGCTCGTGTAGCTGTAGAAGCTGGTACTGATTTGGTTGGGGTAAATATGTAGGTTTAGATGGTGCTGTAGTAACTATGCATGGTTTCGGTGCTTCTGCTCCTGCTGGTATCTTATTCAAAAAATTCGGCTTCACTACTGAAAATGTAGTAAATACTGTTAAATCTGTTCTTTAATAAACAGTAAATATTTTTTATAGAAAAAGACGATTGTCTATGGCAATCGTCTTTTTGTATTTTTACATAAAAATAATAAAATTTTATAACAATTTTAGTTAAAAAGTAGTATAATGTTGTAAGTTTATAAAATGCGTTTTATAAACATCATTTGTTAATGCACATCAAAGATACTGTGCGAAGAATAAGGGGAGTGTTATGAAAAGTTTTAAACTGACAAAAGAAGAAGCTACAATGTTAGCACAAAATATGCTACACCATTAGAGGTGATTTCTTTAGAGCATATTGAGGAAAATTATAATTTATTGTGCAAACATATACCGAGGTTGAAGGTTTTTTATGCAATCAAAGCTAATTCAGCGAAATGTATTTTGGAAAAGCTGATAAAATTAGGCTCTAATTTTGATGTCGCTTCAGCCGGAGAGATAAGGCTATTGTCTAAAATGGGTGTATCAGGGGAGAAAATGATTTATGCTAATCCTGTAAAGACGATAGAAGGGCTGATTGAAGCTAGTAAGGTAGGTATAAAGCGATTTACTTTTGACAGTGAAAATGAAATTGATAAAATAAAAAAATATGTACCAGATGCAGAAGTTTTTAGCTCGTGTGAAGATTAAACAATCTGATGCTATTGTGAATTTAAATATAAAATTTGGTGCAGATGAAACTAAAATTTTAGATTTATTAAATTATGCAAAAGCTAATGGTTTAAAAAGCAAATGGGATATGTTTTCATGTAGGTAGTCAGGTTTTATCTACAAAATCATATGAAAGGGCATTTTCATTAGCACGAGGTTTAATAGATAGATTAAAAGCTAGTGGGCTTGATATAAAATATATGGATATCGGTGGCGGTTTACCTGTAGCATGTTTAGATAAAGATGTTGATGCAGAAAAAATCATGAAAAGTATAAATGATTGTTTAGTTGATTTTGAAGATGTAGAAGTTTGGCTGAACCTGGTCGATATATTTGCGGTAGTGCAGTAAATGTGATTACTTCTATAATTGGTAAACAAATGCGTGATGAAAACAATGGTATTATATAGATGATGGTATATATGGTTCTTTTCGGGAATTTTATTTGACCATTGGGATTATGATATAATATCATTGAAGATGAAGATAATACTTATGAAAAAGCCACTATAGCAGGTCCAAGTTGTGATTCATTGGATATAGTAAAAAAAGAAATGTATTGCCCTAAATTAGATGAGGGCGATTTATTAATAGCCTTAAATGCTGGGGCTTATAGTAAAGTATCAGCTACAACTTTTAATGGCTTTTCTTTACCAAAAACAGTGGCATTAGAATAGTATTTTTGAGAGGAGGAAATACCATAAATAAAGCATCTATTGCCAATTTATTAGTGATTGTTTTAGTTTTATGTGGTATATTTTTACAATGTCTCCTGAAAGCCAAGAAGGATATAGTTCTTTTATGGAAATAATGTTAGGTTTAGTAGGAGTATTTGTAGTTGTAACTGTCGTTAGAATGATAGTGGCAAATAAAAAGAAATAAATAAAGTAAAATAGTTAAAATTAATTTATTTAATATTGAGATTAAAATTCCTATATTTTTATATAGGAATTTTTTTTATGATATACTAGATTTAGTTTTAAAAGGAGGTTTTCTAATGGAGCAAAATAATACACCTTTGTATACAGCAATGAAAAAATATATTGAAGATAAAGCAATGGCTTTTCATACACCAGGACATAAACAAGGCAAAGGTGCTGCAAATGAACTTCATGAAATGATAACAGATACAGGTCTTAAGATGGAAGTATCTTTGATGGAAGAATTAGATGATATACATGGAGCTTCTACTTGTATAAAACAGGCACAAGATTTGGCAAGTGATTTATATGGTGCAGATGAAACTAGATTTTTTATCAATGGAACAACAGGTGCTATTCATGCAATGATTTTAACAGCTGTAAATCCTGAAGATAAGATAATAATACCTAGAAATGCACATCGTTCTGTACTTGGCGGTTTAGTTTTGGCTGGGGCAATACCTGTATTTATTCAACCAGAAATAGATGAAAATTTAGGTATTGCTATGAGCATTACAAAAACTGAATTAGAAAAAGTAATACGTGAAAATCAAGATGCTAAAGCTGTAGTAATGGTTTATCCTACATATTATGGAGTGGCAGGGGATATACAAAGCATAGCTAATTTAGTGCATGAAAATAATATGTTATTATTAGTTGATGAAGCACATGGGCCACATTTAGCTTTTTGTGATAAATTGCCAATACAAGCATTATCAGCAGGAGCAGATATTGTTGCACAAAGTACGCATAAAATAGTTGGTTCAATGACACAAACTTCTTTATTGCATATGAAAAAACAACGCGTAGATGTAGAGCGTTTTAATAAAATGTGCAGTTTAGTGCAGTCGACAAGCCCTAATTATTTATTATTAGCTTCACTTGATATAGCACGCAAACAGATGGCAATGGAAGGTAAAGATTTAGTCGGTAGAGCTGTGCAATTAGCGGAAGATTTACGTGAGCAAATCAATAAAATTCCAAATCTAAGCTGTTTTGGTCGTGAGTATATGAACAGTGAAGGCAAATATGATTTAGATGTAACAAAAATAACTGTTTGTGTGCGTAAATTGGGGATAAGTGGAGCTCAGGCAGAACAGATTTTGCGACATAAATATAAAATTCAATGTGAATTATCCGATATGTATAATTTATTATTCATTATTTCCTACGCTGATAGTGAAAAAGAATGTGAGTATTTATTAAATACTTTGCAAGAATTAGCAAAATCTTTTCAGGATAAAGAAACAAATCCTTTAGTACAGATTAATTTGCCAAGCATTCCTCGTTATGTTTATCACCAAGACAAGCGATGTTTGCTAAGACGAAGAAAGTAAAATTTGCGCAAGTGTAGGTAAAATAGCTGGAGAATTGATTACATTTTATCCACCGGGAATACCTGTGATTTATCCAGGGGAAGAAATAAGTCAAGAAATTATTGATTATGTATTGTTGCAAAAACAAAATGGGGGGCAATATAATAGGCCCAGAAGATATGAATTTAGAAAATATTAATATAGTGGAGGAATAATGGTGAAAGGAAAGCTCATAATCATTGAAGCTGGTGATGGTTGTGGTAAAGCTACACAGACTAAGCTTTTATATGATAGATTAAATCAAGCAGGTTACAAAGTAAAAAAGTAGAGTATCCAGATTATGAAAGTCCAGCATGTACACCGGTAAAAATGTATTTACAAGGTGAGTTTGGCGGTCATGTAGATGATGTAAATGCCTATGCTGCCTCTGTATTATTTGCTGTGGATAGATATGCTTCATATCGCATGAAATGGAAAAAAGATTATGAAGAAGGCACTATTATTTTAGCGGATAGATATACTACTTCTAATATGGTTCATCAAGCTGTAAAAATAGAAGATAGCAAAATGCGTGATGAATTTTTATCATGGCTTTGGGATACAGAATTTACGAAAATGGGGCTTCCTGTGCCGGATAAAGTTATTTTCTTGAATATGCCACCAGATATCAGCAATAAATTGATTGATAATAGAGCAAAAAAAGATAATCGCAAAAAGATATTCATGAACAGGATAAAAATTATTTAGAAAAATGTCATGAAGTTTATCAAGAAATGGCAAATCGCTATGATTGGGATATCGTAGAATGTGCAAAGGATAATCAGTTAAGAACTATAGAAGAAATTCATGAAGATGTTTGGCAAAAAATTCAAGGTCTGATTAAATAAAAATAGTAGATAAAAGTCTATAAACTTTATAATTAAATAGCTTTATGATATACTAAGTTTTAGTCATAAAAAATAAATTATGGCTAAAACTTTTTTATTAATGAAAATTTTGCTATCTAAATATATGTAAGAGTAAAGGATGTTCAGTATGAGTCAAGAGAAGAATAGCATATTGAAAGATGATTTCTATTCCATGATACAGATGCAACGCGTAAAAGTAGATGATGAATATAAATTGTTATTGCAAAATCCTAATAATGAACAGATGCAAGTATATCAAACACTCATTAAAGATTTTGTAACTATGGCTGTAAAACAATTTTATATTGTAGTAATGAGTTCTGCTAAAGAAGAATTACCACAATATAATTTATACGATTATGCAAATAAAGTAGATGATTTATTATTAAATATCAATCAATGTATTGAAAATGAAGATACAGTATCTTTGACACAATATCATAAGCAAAATAGATGAACTTTTAGATAAGTTTATCTACATAAATTAAGATGATTAGTTGGCAAAATATTTATGGGCATGAGCAAATAAAAGCGGATTTACAATTATTATTGCAAGAAAATAAATTGCCTCATGCCTTATTATTTTCAGGAATTGATGGTATTGGTAAATTATTGACGGCTAAGATGTTAGCTAAATCGCTACTTTGCTTTAATTCGCAACAAGGCAATATGGCTTGTGGTTATTGTAATTCTTGCAAGATGTTTGATGAACAAAATCACCCTGATTTTTATTATTTGGAGCCAGAAGGTAAAACAAGAAAATTGATTAAGATTGAGCAAATTCGTCAAATACAAGCAAAAATAGCTTTATCGCCATATCTGTCAGATAAACAAGTGGTGATTATAAATGATGCTCAATATTTAAATGATACAGCAGGAAACAGTTTGCTTAAGACTCTAGAAGAGCCAATAGGCGAAGTGTTTTTTATTTTAATCACTTCTAATAAAGATATGATACTGCCTACTATATTATCGCGTTGTATGAAGATATATTTTGCGCCTCTTTCTTATCTAGATGTGGCGAAGGTTTTACAACAAAAAATACAGATTGAAGAAGATAAAGCTAAAATCATTGCTAGATTGTCTGGTGGCAGTATATTAAAAGCTATGCAATTTATTGATGATGATGCTTTAGCCTTAAGACAAAAGGCATTATCTTGTCTTCAAGACAATTTTTCCATAAAAGATATATGGTCATTTATTGATGAATTATCAAGTTTTGAGCGAAATAAGATAAATGATATAATGAGTCATTTACAAATGCTATTGAGAGACTTATTACTGATGAAGGTTAATAAAGATAGTGATATTATTTATAATCAGGATATAAAAGATGATTTATTGAATATACAAAACAAGTATGATGAAGTTAATCTATTAACTAAATTGACCTTAGTAGAAGAGATTTTAAAACGGTTAAATTCTAATGCAGATATAAAACTCATCTTGCAGAAATTTATTTTAGATTGGCAAAATAAATAAATGAGAAATAGACAGGAGGGCACTTTGTGCAGACCGTTGTAGGTGTAAGATTTAAAAAAGCTTGTAAAATATATTATTTTGGGTTAGGTGGATTGGAATTAGTCCAAGGTGATGGCGTAGTAGTAAAAAACTGCTCGTGGTGTTGAATTTGGAACAGTTGTTATAGGACCTCGTGATGTACCAGATTCAGAAGTTGTACAGCCATTAAAAGATGTACAAAGAAAAGCAACACAAGAAGATATTGATAAATTGGCAGAAAACAGCGAAAAGGAAAAAGAGGCTTATGCTATTTGTGAAGAAAAAAATTCGCTTGCGTGAATTGCCAATGAAACTCATCAGCGTAGAATATACTCTTGATGTGAATAAGATAATTTTTTATTTTACTGCTGAAGGTAGAATTGACTTTAGAGAATTAGTAAAAGATTTGGCAGCAGTATTCCATACTCGCATTGAGCTTCGTCAAATTGGTGTACGTGATGAAGCAAAATTATTAGGTGGAATAGGTTGCTGTGGTAGACCACTTTGCTGTGCTACTTTCTTAGGTGATTTTGAGCCAGTATCCATTCGCATGGCAAAAGACCAGAGTTTATCTTTAAATCCAACAAAAATATCTGGTATTTGCGGTCGTTTGATGTGTTGCTTAAAATATGAAAATGATTTATACCAAGGTTGTTGCAAACAAAATAGTATTATTGCTCCGCCAAAACAAGGTAGTCGTGTAGTATCTATGGAAGGCGAAGGAAAAGCTATTTCTATCAATATGCAAAAACGCACTGTAACTGTATTATTAGACTCTAAAAAACTATTGTGGCTTCATGGGAAGATGTTGTAGAAAAAGATGACGATGATATCTGATTGGAATTTAAATTTAAAAGAAAATGAACGTATAGATGATTTATTAGCTGGCGGATTGAAAATAATTCAAAACAATAAAAGAATTTTGTTTTTCCATTGATGCTGTATTATTAGCACATTTTGTAACTGTACGTAAAAATGCTAAAGGATTAGATTTAGGCACAGGAACAGGTGTTATCCCCTTATTATTATCCAATAGAGCAATGAAAATGGACGCTTTGGAGATAAATCCTGTAACTTGTGAAATTGCCAAACGCAATATGGTCATGAATAAACTTCAAGACAAGATTTGCGTTCAAGAAGGCGATTTATGCAAGATAAAAGAATATTATAAACCTCAATCTATGGATTTTGTCGTATCCAATCCACCTTATCGTCAAATAAATCAAGGTCATTTAAATATTTTAGATGGAGTGGCAAGAGCTAGACATGAAATAACAGCTACGCTTGATGATGTAGTGCGTGCAGGTAGTTTTGTATTGAAGCGAAAAGGTCGTTTTGCCATGGTACATTTACCAGAGCGATTAGGTGAAATCATGGTGGCTTTTCACAAATATAATATTGAAGCGAAAAGACTGCAATTAGTGCAACCAAAACGAGATAAAGCACCGAATATAGTCTTGATTGAAGGTGTCAAAGAAGGGGCTCCAGGTGGATTGAGTGTAGAGCCAGCGCTTATTGTTCATGAAGATAATGGTGATTATACAAGAAAATTAATGGAATATTATTATCCAGATAGATTGTAAGAGGCGAGGTGAATATATATGGTAGAAAATAAAAATGGCTGTTTATATTTAGTAGCTACTCCTATTGGAAATTTAGAAGATATGACTTATCGTGGAGTTAGGATTTTAAATGAAGTAGATTTAATTGCAGCTGAAGATACAAGAAATACACGAAAATTATTATCACATTATGATATTCATACAGCGCTTACAAGCTATCATGAACATAATAAATTTGAAAAAGGGCCACAGCTTATAACAAAACTTCAAGAAGGATTAAATATCGCTGTAGTAAGTGATGCAGGTCTTCCAGGAATTGCTGACCCTGGTACGCATTTAGCACAACTAGCAATACAGGAAGGTATAAAAGTAACGCCTATTCCTGGAGCAAATGCAGCACTATCGGCACTTATTTGTTCTGGTATAGATACAAGAAAATTCACTTTCATAGGATTTTTGCCCAAGACAAGCAAAAAGCGCAAAGAATTATTAGAGGCTATAAAACTTAGAGAAGAAACATTGATTTTTTATGAAACACCATATCATCTAAAAGAATATGTTGAAAGAATTAATGAATGTTTTAGGCAAAGATAGACAGGCTTCAACTTGTAGAGAGCTTACGAAAAAATTTGAAGAATTTAATCGTGGCACTTTAGAAGAATTGGTAAATTTCTTCCATGAAAATGAACCTCGTGGTGAATTTGTAGTTATTGTATCTGGAATTACTGAAGAAATGTTAAATGAACAAGAAGATACAAAAGAAGATATCTCTCCTGTGAAATATGTGCAGGACTTAATGGAAAAGGGTATAAACAAAAAAGAAGCTATGCGTATGGCTGCAAAAGCTTTAAATATGAGTAGACGAGATATTTATCAAGCATTGTTAAAAGATGATTGATATTTTATGTATTTGATATAAAATAAAAACTCTGCTATATCTAAATTAATATTTTGGATATAACAGAGTTTTTTTATTAAAGCTTAGATAATAGAGTTGTTTGTGTTGGTTGAGGTAAATCTGTTTTCAGGAAGTGGAAGCGCAGAAGATTTTACTTCTTGAGGAATTTCATCAACTGTAGTGTTGTTTAGATGAGAAATTCTAATATTTAAATTGAATTTGCTGAGATTTAGATAATTTTTGAAAGTATTGCGCAATACATAACCATTCACATCAGAAAATTCTTCATCAGGAATACTATCTAAAACTTCATTACCAAATTCTTGAATATTATTGGAGAAATCTGTTTTTAAATTAGTTATAGATTGAGATTTTTATCAATGGTCAATTCATAAGAAATCTTTTCTAGGTTTAGCAAGACTTTCTACTAATTGAGGATTTTTGGCTAGTAAATTATCTAGTTTTTCTAAATTTTGCTTTTGTTTATCATCTTTAGAATAAAGCGTTTTTTAATTCTGTCTTTATACCTTCATCATAAAATTGGTCTAGTATAAGTTACATAGATTTTTAGCAGTATTTTTATTCACATCATACATAAATATATTAGTGATTATTTTGAGTGAATTTATCTAAAATTAAATTGTTTTTTTGGG
>ENA-OPZN01000607-OPZN01000607.1-human-gut-metagenome-genome-assembly--contig:-NODE-607-length-10410-cov-2.773121_pt1 | contig 10410 bp, 23 predicted proteins | sample MGYA00242483_ERZ504503 | MGnify/ENA primary metagenome ERZ504503 (study PRJEB26092, sample SAMD00036285) | human gut metagenome | host: Homo sapiens | study: EMG produced TPA metagenomics assembly of... | reverse complement strand
CCTGTTAAATAACATTGTCGAAAGGAGGATCTCTAATGCCAACAGTAACAAAATACAATATGTCCGGCGCTAAAGTCGGTGAAATACAGTTAAATGATGCAGTATTTGCAGTTGAAGTTAACGAAGCTGTTATGCATCAAGCCGTAGTTCGTCAGTTATCTAACGAACGTCTTGGCACTCACGCAACTAAAACGAGAGGTCTTGTTCGCGGCGGTGGTCGTAAACCTTGGAAACAAAAAGGTACCGGCCGTGCTCGTGTAGGCTCCACTCGTAGCCCCTTATGGGTTGGTGGTGGTACCGTATTCGGTCCACAACCTCGTAGCTATTACAAGGCAATGCCTCGTAAAGCTAGACGTCTTGCAGTTAAATCTGCTCTTAGCGATAAAGTAAACAACAACGAATTAATCGTATTGGACGAATTAACCTTAGCAGCTCCAAAAACGAAAGAAGTATTAAACATCCTTAACAACTTCAACGTAGGTGACGCTAAAGTATTATTTATCACCGAAGGTGATATTAATGTAGAAACGTTCCGCTCGTAACATTCAAGGCGTTAAAGCTTTGGCTTGTGAAGGCGTGAACATTTTCGATCTTCTCCACTACGATAAGCTCTTCATTACTGAAGGTGCCGTAGCAAAGATTGAGGAGGTGCTCGCATAATGGAATTACGCGATGTTCTTATTCGTCCGATTATTACAGAAAAAACAACTCTGCTTATGGAAGAAGGCAAATACACGTTCCGTGTGCCTTTGACTGCAAACAAAGTGCAGATTCGTCAAGCTGTAGAAAAAAAATCTTCAACGTACAGGTAGAAAAAAGTAGCTACCATTCGAGTTCTTGGTAAAGTAAAACGCATGGGCCGTACACAGGGTAAACGTAGCGATTACAAAAAAGCTATCGTAACTTTGAAGGCTGGCGAATCCATTGAATTCTTTGAAGGTGTTTAAGATAGTCTAGTAAGGAGGCCCCATAATGGCAATTAAATCATTCAAACCGTACTCCGCTGGTCGTCGGTTTATGACAGTATCTGCCTTCACTGAAATCACTGCAAGCAAACCTGAAAAGTCTTTGCTCGCTAAGGTTTCTCAGACAGGCGGTCGTAATAACACCGGTAAAATGACTGTACGTCACCAAGGTGGCGGTCACAAGCGTCAGTACCGTATTATTGACTTCAAACGTGTTAAAGATAATATCCCGGCTAAAGTAGCATCTATCGAATACGATCCTAACCGTAGCGCTCGTATCGCGTTGCTTAACTATGCCGATGGTGAAAAACGCTACATTCTTGCTCCACATGGCTTGAAAGTAGGCGACACTGTATATAGCGGTCCTGAATCCGATATCAAACCTGGTAACTGCTTACCATTACTCAACATTCCTTTGGGTACTCAAGTACACAACATCGAAATGAAAATCGGTAAAGGTGGCCAGATCGTTCGTTCCGCAGGTACTTCTGCTCAGCTTATGGCTAAAGAAGGTTCCTATGCATTACTTCGTTTACCATCCGGTGAACTTCGTCGTGTTCATATCAACTGCCGTGCAACCGTAGGTGTTGTAGGTAACATTGATCATGAAAACATTACAATCGGTAAAGCCGGTCGCATCGTTGGATGGGCGTTCGTCCTGGCAACCGTGGTGTTGTAATGAACCCTTGTGACCATCCACATGGTGGTGGTGAAGGTAAATCTCCTGTAGGTCGTAAACATCCTGTTACACCTTGGGGTAAACCGGCACATGGTGTTAAAACTCGCGACAAGAAAAAAGCTTCTAGCAGCTTGATTGTTAAACGTCGTACAAAATAGGATAGCAGGAAGGAGATAAGACAGTGTCCAGATCTATAAAAAAAGGCCCTTTCGTTGCAGCTTCGCTTGCAAAGAAAATTGATGCCTTAAATGAAACTAATGATAAGAAAGTTGTAAAAACCTGGTCTCGTGCCTCTACTATTATCCCTAACTTTGTAGGCCATACAATTGCTGTGCATGATGGTCGCAAACACGTACCTGTATTCGTTACAGAGGATATGGTAGGTCATAAATTAGGCGAATTCGCTCCGACTCGTACTTTCAAAGGTCACGTTAAGAGTGAAAAAACAACCGGTAAGAAATAATATAGGAGGAATTAGATAATGGAAGCAAAAGCAATCGCTAGACACGTGCGCATCGCGCCTCGTAAAATCCGTATTGTTGCTGACCTCGTTCGCGGCAAGAATATCGGCGAAGCATTTGCCATCTTGAAGTTCACTCCGAAAGTTGGCGCCGATGTAGTAGAAAAAGTAATGCGTTCCGCAATCGCAAATGCAGAACACAATTTTGATATGAATGTTGACAATCTTTATGTATCCGAAATCTTCGTTGATCAGGGTCCAACAATGAAACGCATTCATCCTCGTTCCCGTGGACAGGCTTTCAAAAATTTTGAAACGCTCCAGCCACGTAAACAGTAGTAGTTTCTGAAAGAGCTTAATAGAAGGAGGGAATATAGTGGGTCAGAAAGTTAATCCCCATGGTTTGCGTGTTGGTATCGTAAAAAGATTGGGGACGCAAAAATGGTATGCTGATAAAAGATTACGCTGCAAAATCTTCACGAAGACGTTTTTATTCGTAACTTCTTGAAGAAAAAACCCTTTTTCATTGCCGGTATTTCCCCGCATTGAAAATTGAGCGTATTAATAAAACGTATTAAAATTGACTATCCACACTGCTAAAAACCAGGTATGGTTATCGGTCGTGGTGGTGCAGGTATCGAAGATATCCGCAAAGCGTTAAAACGCTTCACTGATAAACAAATCGATGTAAACATCGCTGAAATTAAGCAAGCTGATATGGACTCCGTATTAGTTGCTGAAAACATTGCCAGCCAGTTGGAACGCCGTATCGGTTTCCGCCGTGCAATGAAACAAGCCGTAGGTCGCACAATGCGTCTTGGTGCAAAAGGTATTAAAATCATGGTTAGCGGTCGTTTTAGGCGGCGCTGAAATCGCTCGTAGCGAATCCTACCGTGAAGGCAGTATCCCATTGCACACACTTCGTGCCAATATCGACTACGTACTGCTGAAGCTCATACAACTTACGGTTGTATCGGCATCAAAGTATGGATCTACAAAGGTGAAGTATTGCCGGAGGCAAAACAAGCACCTGCTAAGAAGGAAGAAGGTGACAACTAATGCTTATTCCAAAGCGCGTAAAGCATCGTAAACAATTCCGCGGTCGTATGAAAGGTCGCGCAATGCGTGGTAACACAGTTGCTCACGGTGAATTCGGTTTAGTAGCATTAGAGCCATCTTGGATCACAAACCGTCAGATCGAAGCTGCTCGTATTGCTATGACTCGTTATATTAAAACGTGGTGGTAAAGTTTGGATCAAAATTTTCCCAGACAAACCAATCACTGCTAAACCAGCTGGTACTCGTATGGGTTCCGGTAAAGGTTCGCCTGAATACTGGGTTGCTGTAGTAAAACCAAGTCGCGTAATGTTCGAAATGGACGGCGTATCTGAAGAAGTAGCTCGTGAAGCTATGCGATTGGCAGGTCATAAACTTCCAATCAAACTAAGTTCGTTGTTAAGGGTAAAGAATTGGGTGGTGACGTAAATGAAGGTTAATGACATCCGTAACATGAGCGCTGCCGAAATGGAACAAAAAGTTTCCGGCCTTAAAGAAGAGTTGTTTAACCTCCGTTTTCAGCTCGCAACTGGTCAATTAGAAAAATCCAATGCGTTATTCGTGAAGTTAAGAAAACTATTGCGCGTATTAAAACAATTCAGCGTGAAGCTGCTCTTAAAGGAAACGCATAATAACAAATTTGTTTTGGATTGAAAAGGAGGCTAATGGTCGTGGCAGAAGAAAGAAATGTACGAAAAGTACGTGTAGGCAAAGTTGTAAGTAACAAAATGGACAAAACCATCGTTGTGTCCGTTGAACGTAAAGTGCCTCACGCTTTATATAACAAGCCAATGGTAACAAGCAAACGCTTTAAAGCTCATGATGAAACAATGAGTGCCAAATTGGCGATACAGTTAAATTGTAGAAACTCGTCCACTTTCCAAGATAACATTGGAGATTGGTTGAAATTATTGAAAAAGTAAAATAATACGTGATGTAAGGAGGAAATACGATGATCCAGCAACAAACAATTTTGAATGTTGCCGATAACACTGGCGCAAAACGTATTATGTGTATTCATTTTGGGCGGTTCTTATCGCAAATTCGGCAATATCGGTGACGTAATCGTTGCTTCTGTAAAAGATGCATCACCCGGTGGCGTTGTCAAGAAAGGCGACGTAGTTAAAGCCGTTATTGTTCGTTCTAAAAAAGGTATCCGTCGTCAGGACGGTTCTTATATTCGTTTTCGACGAAAAATGCAGCAGTAGTAATTTAAAGATGACAAGAGCCCACGTGGCACTCGTATTTTTGGACCGGTAGCTCGTGAGCTTCGTGAAAAAGACTTCATGAAAATCATCTCCCTTGCTCCGGAAGTATTATAAGAAGGAGGAACGCGACGATGTCCCAAACTAAACTTCTAGTAAAAAAAGGCGATACTGTTGTTGTTATCTCCGGTCGAGATAAAGGCAAACAAGGTGAAGTTATCGCAACTGAACCTAAGAAATCGCGCGTTTTCGTGAAAGGTGTTAACTTAGTAAAACGCCACACGAAACCAAGCCAGGCTAACCCTCAGGGCGGCATCATCACTAAGGAAGCTCCTATCCATGTTTCCAACGTAATGGTAATCGATCCTGAAACTAAACAGCCTACTCGTATCAAAAAAGTAGAACAAAATGGTAAATTCGTACGTGCGACTGTGAAAAGCGGTGCCGTACTCGATAAATAATAAGGGAAAGGAGGGCTTTTAACTAATGTCTCGTTTAAACGAAAAATATACTAGTGAAATTCGTCAGGCTTTACAGGAAAAATTCCAGTACAAAAACGTAATGGAAATTCCTAAATTGGAAAAAGTCGTTATCAATATTGGTGTTGGCGATGCAGTTGGTAATGCTAAAGCATTGGAAGCTGCCGTTAACGACCTCACTATTATCGCCGGTCAGAAACCGGTAATCACCAAAGCTAAGAAATCCATCGCTAACTTTAAAGTTCGTGAAGGTATGGCCTTAGGTACTAAGGTAACTCTTCGCGGCGAACGCATGTATGAGTTCTTAGACAAGTTGATCAACGTAGCTTTGCCACGTGTACGTGACTTCCGAGGCGTGAGTGCAACGGCTTTTGATGGCCGCGGTAACTATGCATTGGGTCTTAAAGAACAGCTCATCTTCCCTGAAATTGAATATGATCAGGTAGAACGTGTAACAGGTATGGATATCATCGTAGTTACAAGCGCTAAAACTGATGAAGAAGCGCGTGAGTTGTTGACTCTTTGTGGCATGCCTTTTGAAAAATAATTAGGAGGAACTTATAGATGGCTAAAAAATCTATGATTGAACGCGAAAAGAAACGTGCGAAAATCGTTGCTAAATATGCTGCTAAGCGCGAAGCTTTAAAAGCAGCCGGCGACTATGAAGCATTGGCACAATTGCCTGCAAATGCTTCTCCAACTCGTTTACATAATCGTTGCAACTTGACCGGTCGCCCTCATGGCTACATGCGTAAATTCGGTATTAGCCGTATTGCGTTCCGTGAACTTGCATACAAAGGACAGATTCCTGGCGTTAAAAAAGCCAGTTGGTAATTGGATTACGGGAGGAGGTTTTTAGAATATGGTAATGACCGATCCGATTGCGGATATGCTTACGCGCATCCGTAATGCAAATGCTGCTCTTCATGAATCCGTAGAGATTCCTGTATCTCGCATGAAGGCTGCCGTTCTTGAAATCCTTAAAGAAGAAGGGTTTGTAAAGAGCGTTGAAACCGTTGAAAACGGCAAACACACAGTTTTAAAAGTAACGTTAAAATATGGTTCCAATAACGAAAAAGTAATTACTGGAATTAAACGTATTTCCAAACCGGGATTACGTGTTTATGCGAAGAAGGAAGAACTCCCTCGCGTACTTGGTGGTTTAGGTATTGCAGTTATCTCCACATCTAAAGGCGTTATGAGCGACAAACAAGCTCGTAAAGAAGGTCTTGGTGGCGAAGTACTCGCATACGTATGGTAATCAGGCAATAGGAGGTAGAAATAATGTCACGTATCGGTAGAATGCCTATCGAGATCCCTGAAGGCGTTACAGTTAACTACGAAAACCACGTAATGACTGTTAAAGGCCCTAAAGGTGAATTATCTCGTGAATTGCATCCGGATATGATTATTACTGTGGAAGGTAACACAATCACAGTAGCTCGTCCGAGCGAAGATAAAGCACACCGTTCTTTACATGGCCTCACTCGAGCTCTTGTTGCTAACTTGGTAACAGGCGTTCATGATGGCTTTGCTAAAACATTGGAAATCAACGGTGTTGGTTACAGAGCGGCCAAACAAGGTAACAAATTAGTGCTTACCCTTGGTTTCTCTCATCCAGTAGAGATGGAAGCTCCTGCTGGTATTACCATTGATGTGCCGGCTCCTAACAAAATCATTGTTAGTGGTGCTGACAAAGAAGTGGTTGGTGCTGTAGCTGCTAATATTCGTAAATGGAGAGAACCAGAACCTTACAAAGGTAAAGGTATCCGTTATGAAGGCGAAGTTGTTCGTCGTAAAGCTGGTAAAGCTGGCGCTAAAGGCAAATAATATCAGTAGAATTTAGAAAGGAGTGAACATCTTGGCTCGTAAATCCACAAGAAATATTGCTCGAGCAAAACGTCATCTTCGTATTCGTCGTCACATTTCCGGTACGGCGCAATGCCCACGTTTGAACGTATTCCGTAGCCTTAGCAACATTTATGCACAGGTTATTGATGACGTAGCTGGTACTACTTTGGTAGCAGCAAGCTCATTAGATAAAGAATTAAACTTGAACTATGGTGGCAACACTGCTGCAGCTAAAGCTGTTGGTGAATTAGTTGCTAAACGTGCTATCGCAAAAGGCATCGAAACAGTAGTATTCGATCGCGGTGGTTACATCTATCATGGTCGTGTAGCGGCCCTTGCAGAAGGCGCTCGTGAAGCTGGCTTGAAATTCTAAGAAGGAGGAACTTTAGACATGGCGAGAATTGACTACACCAGTCTTGCTCTTAAAGAAAGAGTAGTATTCATCAACCGCGTAGCCAAAGTAGTAAAAGGCGGTCGTCGTTTTTCCTTCAGCGCTTTAGTAGTTGTCGGTGATGGCAACGGTTACGTAGGCGTTGGCTTAGGTAAAGCGGCAGAAGTGCCTGAAGCAATTCGTAAAGGCATTGATGATGCTAAGAAAAATCTTATTCACGTTGTTATTAAAAACGGTACAATTCCTCACACTGTAACCGGTCGTTTCGGTGCAGGCAGCGTTTTCTTGAAACCGGCTGCAGAAGGTACCGGGGTTATCGCAGGTGGCCCTGTGCGTGCCGTATTGGAATTAGTAGGTGTTCGTAACATCCTTACGAAATCCCTTGGTTCTTCCAATCCTAACAACATGGTTCGCGCAACAATTGAAGGCTTGGCACAGTTAAAACGTGTTGAAGAAGTGGCAGCACTTCGCGGCAAAACTGTAGCTGAGATTTACGGCTAATAAGGGGGATTGACTGTAATGGCACAGGTAAAAATTACATTGACCAGAAGCTTAATCGGTCGCCCTGAAGATCAGCGCGCAACTGTAAAAGCTCTTGGCTTAAAGAAAACTAACTCTCAGGTAGTTAAAGAAGTTACACCTCAAATTCAGGGTATGCTTCACAAAGTTAGACATTTAGTTACTGTAGAAGAAGTATAATATAGATAAGGAGGTGCACTGAATGAAACTTCATGAATTAGCTCCAGCAGCAGGTTCTAAAAAGACACGCACTCGTCGTGGTCGTGGTCTTGGTTCCGGTCTTGGTAAAACCGCTGGCCGTGGTCAGAAAGGTCAAAACTCCCGTAGTGGTGGTGGCGTACGTTCCGGCTTCGAAGGTGGCCAGATGCCTCTTTATCGCCGTTTACCAAAAACGTGGTTTCAAAAATGTGTTCGCTAAAGAATATGCGGAAGTTAATATTTCCCAACTTAACCGCTTCGAAGATGGTGCTACGGTTGATCCGGTAGCTCTTATCGAAATGGGCATTTTGAAAAACGTACGTGATGGTATTCGCATCCTTGGTAATGGCACGTTAGAAAAGAAATTAACAGTTATTGCTAATGGTTTTACTAAAACTGCCGAAGAAAAGATTGTAGCAGCAGGCGGAAAAGTAGAGGTGATCTAGGGTGCTAGAAGGCCTCTCGAACATCTTTAAAATAACAGAGCTACGCAATAAAGTAGCGTATACATTACTTATGTTTATCGTGTTTAGGGCAGGCGTTCATATCCCGGTCCCTGGCGTAGATGCCTCTGTTATTGAAAGCTTATTTACATCCGGCGGCTTATTTTGGTCTCTTAGACTTATTCGCCGGTGGTGCGTTAAGTAAGTTCTCCATCTTTGCCATGAGTATTACCCCATACATTAATGCGTCGATTATTATGCAGCTCTTAACAGCGGTAGTACCGACCTTTGAACAGTGGAGTAAAGACGGCGAAGACGGACGTAAGAAAATTGCCAAAGTAACACGCTATGGCACCGTAATTCTTGGATTTGTCCAAGCTTTCGGTATGTCCTATGCGTTACGTGCTAATAGTGCACTTATTGACAACAGTTTCTTATCAGTTATTGTAACTGCCATCATCCTTACAGCAGGGACTTGTCTCCTCATGTGGATTGGTGAACAGATTACAGCATACGGCATTGGTAACGGTATTTCCCTTATCATCTTTGCCGGTATCGTAGCGCGTTTCCCATCCGGATTCAGCACTATCTACGAATATTTACAAGTAGGAACAATTAATATTTTCCAAGCAATATTATTTGCGATTATCGCTGTTGCAATGATCGTATTTGTAATTGCGGTAACACAAGGTCAACGTCGTATTCCGATTCAATACGCCAAACGCGTTGTTGGTCGTAAAATGTACGGTGGACACTCAACCTTCCTTCCTCTTAAGGTCAACCAGGCAGGTGTTATTCCAATTATCTTTGCGTCATCCGTTTTGATGTTCCCTGTGACGTTAGCTCAGTTTGTGCAGGTTGACTGGGTGAGAACACTGGCTAATTATTTCACATGGGGAACCCCATTGCAGACAGTATTATATGCTGTATTGATTTTTATTTTTACGTACTTCTATACAGCTATCTCAATTAACATTACGGATATGGCAGATAATATGAAAAAATACGGTGGATTTATCCCTGGCATTCGTCCGGGTAAACCTACTGCTGATTATGTAGATCGCGTAATGACTCGCATTACCTTCGCGGGCGCCTTATTCTTGGCTCTCGTTGCTATTTTACCTAACTTTATCGGTGGTATTACAGGCATCGAAGGTGTGTATTTTGGTGGTACAGCGTTACTTATCGTTGTCGGCGTTGCTTTAGATACAATGCAACAAGTTGAGTCTTTAGTTTTAACCCGTCACTATAAGGGCTTTGTTAAATAGGAGGAAAATAGCTATGTATATTTTGTTAATGGGACCTCCCGGTGCCGGTAAAGGTACTCAGGCTACTCGTTTAATCGATAAATATGGTATTCCTCAGATTTCAACCGGTGATATGTTCCGTGCAGCGGTAAAGGAATGTACCCCTCTTGGTCTTGAGGCTAAGAAATACATGGATGCGGGCCAACTCGTACCGGATAGTGTTACGGTTGGTATCGTACGTGAACGTCTTGCTAAAGATGATTGCAAAAACGGCTTCATCCTTGACGGTTTCCCACGTACGACCGCCCAAGCAGTATCATTAGATGCTATATTAAAAGAAATGGGAATTGTTCTTGATGCTGTAGTTAATCTCAACGTTCCTAACGATGAGTTAGTACGTCGCATCAGTGAACGAGCACGTCTTGAAAATCGTGACGATGATAAACCGGAAACAGTACAGAAACGTCTTGCTGTATACGACGAATCTACTAAGCCTTTAATTGATTACTATCGTAACAGTGGTTTATATGTAGAAATCAACGGATTACAGGATGTGGATGCAGTATTTACAGATATCATTAAAGCGTTGGAGAAATAATCAATGATTATTTTGAAATCGCAACATGAAATTGAGTATATCCGTCAGGCATGTAAACTCACTGCTGATACGTTAACAGAGCTTATCGCATTAGCTAAACCGGGTGTAACAACACTTGAGTTGGATCAATTTGCCGAAGAATATATTCGCAGCCACGGTGGTGAACCAAGCTGCAAAGGTTACTATGGGTATCCTGCAACAATTTGCGCTTCTATCAACGATGAAGTGGTTCATGGTATTCCCAATGCTCATCGCAAGCTGAAGCACGACGATATTATTAGTATCGACCTCGTGTCTTCAGTTAATGGGTATCATGGTG
>ENA-OPZN01000606-OPZN01000606.1-human-gut-metagenome-genome-assembly--contig:-NODE-606-length-10424-cov-1.757017_pt1 | contig 10424 bp, 14 predicted proteins | sample MGYA00242483_ERZ504503 | MGnify/ENA primary metagenome ERZ504503 (study PRJEB26092, sample SAMD00036285) | human gut metagenome | host: Homo sapiens | study: EMG produced TPA metagenomics assembly of... | reverse complement strand
AACAGCACTGGCAAGAGCGCAGAATGAGACAGTAAACTGCTTCTAAAGTTAACGGTTGAAGTTGTAGCATCTTTTGATAGTTTAGGTGCAGGATATTATTTTGTAAATACTACAACAGGATCTGTTTGCTCTTTGGTAAATAAAGACTCATCACAGACATTACGTGAGAAGAACGATCTTCCTTCCATTGTTAAAAAGATTGTTACAACAGCAGAGGGGGTTGAAACTTTAGTTGATGCAACAACAGCATCTATTGGAGATAAAGTTACTTAATAAGATTAAAGTGACTGATGGAAAAGGTACTGATAAAGAAATTACAGTACATGATACCATGGATGCTCAGTTAACTCTGGATGCCGCTTCTATTAAAGTAGAGCAGAATGGAACGCTGTTGATAGCAGTAAGTATACAATTTCAACCTCAGGTTTAGAGACAGGTTGCACATTTGAAGTTAAGTTATCTGCTGATTTTGTAAAAGCGTTAGATCAGAATGACGAAGTTGAAATTATTTATGATGCAACATTAAGTGCGGATACAGTTGTCGGATCAGAAGGCAATCAGAATAGCGCCCATATTACTTATTCTGAGAGCTATATTCCTGGAAATGAAGTAAGTGTATATGCATATAAATTTGGTCTTGTAAAAAACAGATACCAATAATAAAGTAATTTCTGGCGATAAATTTGCTAAATTTAGATTATATGAAGATGCAGCAAAAACAAAGAAATTCCAGTAGTTAAATTAACAGATGGTACATACCGTCTTGCTGTAGAAGGCGAAACTGGTGTAGAAATTGAAGCTGGTGTTACTGAAATCAAAGGTCTTGGAAATGGAACTTACTATTTAGTGGAAACAGTAGCTCCACAGGGTTATAATTTATTAACTACTCCAACAGAAGTTGTAGTTGCAGATGCAGATAACAATGCAACCTTGAATACTGATGGAACAGAGTATGTAAGCGGTGGTGTACAGGTTATCAACTCTACCGGTACAATCCTTCCATCCACCGGTGGCATCGGTACAACAATCTTCTACGCAGCAGGTATCGTAGTAATGGCAGGCGCTGTATTCTTCGTAGTACGCAGCAGAAAGCATGACTAATTGACACGTAAATCCTATTCACGTATAATGGATTTATAAAAGACATTGTGAAAAAAGTTTTATGAAGTAACCATAAACCCAGGAGGTGCGGAAAGACCGGATGAGAAAACGAATTTCAACTATCATATTTGTGATCATTTTCCTGATCGGTCTTTCCATTCTCCTTTATCCTGCGGTCAGTGAGTATGTGAATGAGAGACATTCCTCACGGGCGATAGCTTCTTACGACAAGTTAGTAGAGGAACTTCCGGAGGCGGATTATTCCAAAGAACTGCAGGACGCACAGGCTTACAACGAATATCTTGCTCAGTTTGGCAATCTCAGTGAAGCAGCCAGTACAGAAAAAGACCGGGAAGACAGTCCTTATGAAGACCTTTTAAACACAGGTGGTTCGGGGATCATGAGTATCATTAATATACCGGGAATTGCAGTAGAACTTCCTGTATATCATGGTACTAGCGAAGGCGTCTTACAGGTAGCAGCAGGACATTACGAAGGTTCTTCCCTTCCTGTAGGCGGTGAAAGCACTCATGCGATCATCACCGGACACAGAGGACTTCCTTCAGCAAAGCTGTTTACGGATCTGGACCGCCTGGAAACAGGAGATGTGTTCTATCTGAAAACATTAGGAGAGATCCTGGAATATCAGATCGATCAGATCGTTACTGTACTTCCTTCCGAGGTAGACGGACTTTCCATTGAACCGGGAAAAGATTATGTGACACTGGTCACCTGTACTCCTTATGGTATCAACAGTCACCGGCTTCTGATCCGGGGAACACGGATCCCATATGATGAAAAATATGCAGAAAAGGTTCCGTTAAAACCGGCACCGGCAGTCAGTGACAGACCGGCGGAAGAGCAGGGACGCAAACTGGGTACAAGACAATGGATTCTATTTGCCATAGCTGCATTTGGAGTGGCAATCTTACTTGGAATCCTGGCACCTTCCGGAAAGAAGAAGGGAAAAGCCAGCAGCAAAACGGAAGAAACCGCTGACCAAAGAAACAAGGAACTCTCTCAGAACAGCAAAGAAGAGAAGAAAAGAAGGAACCATGAAAAGAATGAAGAAGAAAAATAAAAATGGCAGCTTTTCTGGCGGCAGTGATATTGATGACCATGAGCGTATGCCAGGGTGCATTCGCAGGCGAAACAGCAGGTATCGACACGGCCAGACCGGTATCTCTGACCATTGATCTGGAAGCGGAAAGTAAAAAAGCAACTATTTCCATTTACAAAGTAGGTGAATGGAATGGTGCAGAAGGAGCATATGCTCTGTCTCAGGAATTTACCGGTTCCGGAGCTGATATAGGAGATCATACTGCTACCGGCGTGCTGTCAGCTGCACAAACTCTGGAACAATTCATAAAAATAATCAGATCGGAGCGTTGTCTACACAGGCAACTGCTTCCGGAAGATCCAGTTTACAGGACTTTCATCCGGTTGTATCTGGTATGCCAGTTCAAGGCTTCCGGTGATAATGTAACTGTAAGCCCGTATCTGACTACACTCCCGGTATTAAACGAAGAAACGAATACCTGGGTATATGATGTGAGATCCCTTCCGAAGTATGAAGCAGACTCCACTGGAGGCGGTGGCCACAGTGGTGGCGGCGGAGGCGGCGGTGGTTCCAGTACCACAGGACGTCACGCAGCCCAGACAAATGAGTCTGTAGACGTACCGGACAATGATGTTCCAAAAGCTGAAAATCCGATCGTGAAAGCAATTGAGGATGTACTGGTTCCATTAGGAATTCTCCCAAAAACCGGTGATAATTCTACTTCCATCGAGATCATGTCAGGGATCACCGTAATGAGTGCGGCACTCCTGGTATTGCTCATTGCAAAACGCAGGAGAAAAGATGCATAATAATAAAAACAGCGGTTGCCAGATAATTTGGGGCAGCCGCTGTTTTTATGTCATGACTGAACTGTAACATTCTTATTTAGAACTTAATTCCAAAACCACTTGCAAAACCAAAAACTATATGGTAAAATAATTTTCGTTGTGAAGAAATGCCGGCGTGTCGGAATGGCAGACGATGCAGACTCAAAATCTGTTGCGGGTAACCGCGTGCGGGTTCACTCCGCGCCGGCATTACACCCTTGGCAGGGAGAAACCTTAGAAATAGCGTGAATACGTTGTTCCTAAGGTTTTTTCTTTTAGAAATATTTTAAAAATATTTAAGCATTTTTCTATACATTGAAAACCGCCCCATTTTAGTGTATGATGATATCTGAATTATGTTTTATTTCGTACAGCAGTTTTGCTGCAAAGGAGGTGACTGCCATGACCTGCAGAGAGGCAGAGCGTCTGGTTATGCCTTATATCAATGGCAGTATAACAGATGAGGAACTGAAAGCATTTGTAGAACATATTGATCATTGCCCGGATTGCCGGGAGGAACTTGAGATATACTTTACAGTAGATGTGGGTATCAGGCAGCTGGATGAAGGTACCGGAAGCTACAACATCAAAGGTGCGTTGGAAACTGCACTGGAGCTTTCCCGCCAGCGGATCCACACGCTGAAACTTCTGCAAAATGCGATTTATGCAGTAAATACCCTTGTTTCTGGTCTGTATTTGTGATACTGATCGTCAGATCCGTATCTGGAGCCAGACTGGATTTTAAGAATAAATTATTGAAAAGGATTTTATATTATGGACAATAAACTGGTACTGATCGATGGACACAGTATTTTAAACCGGGCTTTTTATGGGGTTCCGGATCTGACCAATGCAGAAGGACTTCATACCAATGCAGTCTATGGCTTTTAAATATCATGTTTAAGATATTGGAAGAAGAAAATGCAGACCATCTGGCGGTAGCCTTTGACCTGTCTGCGCCTACGTTCCGCCATAAGATGTATGATGCATACAAAGGCACCAGAAAACCGATGCCGGAAGAACTGCGGGAACAGGTACCTCTGATGAAGGAGGCACTGCAGACCATGAATATCCCTATCCTTACAATGGAGGGATATGAAGCGGACGATATCCTGGGAACTGTGGCAAAAAGATGTCAGGCGGAAGGAATCGAAGTATCTGTTGTTTCCGGCGACCGGGATCTTTTGCAGTTAGCGGATACCCACATTAAGATCCGTATCCCCAAGACCAGCAAAGGCAGCACACAGATCTATGATTATTATCCGGAAGATGTAAAAGAACAATACCAGGTAACACCAACGGAATTTATTGATGTAAAAGCTCTTATGGGAGATACTTCTGATAATATCCCAGGTGTGCCTTCTATTGGCGAGAAGACAGCGACTAATCTGATCGTATCCTATGGTTCTATTGAAAATGCCTATGCCCATGTAGATGAGATCAAGCCTCCAAGAGCCCAGAAAGCCCTTTCTGAGTATTATGACATGGCCCAGATGAGCAAGGAACTGGCAACGATCTGCATCACCTGTCCCATCCCATTTTCCTATGAAGAGGCTCTGATCGGCAATCTTTATACACCGGAAGCTTTTAAGTTTATGAAACGGATGGAATTTAAGTCCATCTTAAACCGTTTTGACTCTGCTTCCATGGAAGATAAGGAAAATGGTCCACAGAAGTCATTTAAGGAAGTTACAGATAAAAAAGAGGCGGAAAAGATCTTTAAGGCAGCGGAAAAAGCCGCTGTTACAGGTCTGCAGCTGATCACCGGAAGCAGGGCAAAGGTTTCGAAGGAAGCAGAACAGCTGACCTTCTCTTTTGATACGGATGGAACAGTCCATTCCGGCAAAAGGCAAAATCTGCCTTTCTTCCTGTAACAGCCCTTGCGATCTGCACAGGTCCGGAAGAAATCTACTGTATCCGTGTGTCCGAGTCTCAGATCACAGACAGCTGGCTGACAGAAAAAGTACAAAACCTCTGTAAAAATGACACCGTTCATTCTGTCTGGGTCCTGGATCTTAAATCCATGCTGCCTCTGTTAAATCTTACAGACGAAGCACCGGTTTATGACGCAGGCGTTGCCGGTTATCTTTTAAATCCTTTAAAAGATACCTATGGTTATGATGATCTGGCAAGAGATTATCTTTCCATGACCATTCCTTCTAAAAGCGACCTGATCGGAAAAGAAAACCTGGGCGATCTGTTAGAAACAGGGGATGAAAAGGCGGTAACCTGGTGCCTGCTATATGGCTATATTGCCTGGAAAGCTGCAGAGCCTTTAAAGAGCCGCTTGGAGCAGGAAGAAATGTATAAGCTGTATACAGAGATCGAGATGCCTCTGATCTACAGCTTGTGGCATATGGAACAGGAAGGTGTCCTTGTAAAAAGGGACAAGTTAAAAGAATATGGAGATACCCTAAAAGTAGGGATCAAAAAAACTGGAAACAGAGATCTATGCTGAAACAGGAAAAGAATTTAATATCAATTCCCCGAAACAGCTGGGAGAGATCCTGTTTGGTGAAATGCAGCTTCCAGGTGGAAAGAAGACCAAGACAGGTTATTCTACAGCAGCGGAAGTTCTGGAAAAACTGGCTCCGGAGCATCCGGTGGTACAGAAGATCCTGGATTACCGCCAGCTGACCAAGTTAAATTCTACCTATGCAGAAGGCCTTGCAGCTTATATCAGCGAAGACGGCCGTATCCATGGAAAATTTAACCAAACTATAACAGCTACGGGCCGTATCAGCAGTACAGAGCCAAACCTGCAGAACATTCCGGTGCGTATGGAACTGGGACGTCAGATACGAAAGGTATTTGTCCCGAAAGAGGGCTATATTTTACAGATGCCGATTATTCCCAGATCGAACTGCGTATTTTGGCCCATATGTCCGGGGATGAGCGCCTGATCGAGGCTTACAGGGAGTCCAGGGATATCCATGCCACTACAGCATCCCAGGTATTCCATGTGCCTTTAGAGGAAGTAACCCCTCTTCAGAGAAGAAATGCAAAGGCAGTAAACTTTGGTATTGTATACGGCATCAGTGCTTTCGGCCTCAGTGAGGATCTGAGTATTTCCAGAAAAGAGGCAAAGGAATATATTGAACGGTATTTTGAGACTTATCCGAAAGTAAAGGAATTTCTGGACAGTTTGGTAAAGCAGGGAAAAGAGCAGGGATATGTGACGACTCTTTATGGCAGACGCCGTCCGATCCCGGAATTTAAGTCCTCTAATTTATGCAGCGCCAGTTTGGGGAACGTGTGGCAATGAATTCCCCGATCCAGGGAACAGCAGCTGATATTATGAAGATCGCCATGATCGCAATAGACAGGGAACTGCGAAAGAGAGGGCTTTCCTCCCGCATTGTTTTACAGATCCACGATGAACTTCTGATCGAGACTGCAGAAAATGAAGTGGAAGAGGTAAAAGAGATCCTTACAGACAAGATGAAACATGCTGCAAATTTAAAGGTTTCACTGGAAGTTGACGCGAAAACAGGAGCATCCTGGTTTGACGCAAAATAGATCATAAGCGTATAGGATACGATTAAGGAGCAGATCAGAACTATGTGCCAGGACAGAACAGATGATATGTTAGAGACACATTTTACATGTAAAGGAAAAAATACCCGGTGATCGGTCTCACCGGGGGCGTAGGAGCCGGAAAAAGTACGGTGTTGTCCATTCTTCAGGAAAAATATGGTTTTCATGTGATCCAGGCAGATCTTGTTGCAAGAGCTCTTATGGAACCGGGAAAAGAGGCTTATGAGGCGGTATGCGCCTTTTTAGGCCCGAAGATCCTGTTAGAGGACGGACAGATCAACCGCAGCGCCATGGCAGAGATCATTTTTAAAGATCCTTCCAAAAGAGCAAAGGTAGACAGTCTGACCCATCCCCTTGTGTGGAAGGCAGTGAAAAAAGAGGCAGAGGAATATAACAGACAGTCGGTGGTCATAGAAGCTGCTATTCCTTCAAAAGAATTTCGTGACATCTGCGACGAAATGTGGTATCTTTATACATCAAGAGAAGAACGTATCAGACGCCTGAAAGAAAGCCGGGGATATTCTGACGAAAAGATCGCAGGGATCATGGCAAATCAGGCATCGGAAGAAGAATTCAGAAACTTTACAGACTGTGAGATCAACAACAGCGGAACGGAAGAAGAAACTTCTTTACAGATACAGAAACTTCTTTGCGGGAAGGATAACGAAACAGCATGAGAATGGTAAGCATAGCAAGCGGCAGCAGCGGCAATTGCATTTACATAGGTTCTGACAACACCCATCTGTTAGTAGATGCAGGTATCAGCAACAAGCGGATCCAGGAAGGGTTAAATGACATCGGACTGACCGGTTCTGATGTAACAGGTATTCTGGTGACACATGAACATTCCGACCATATTAAAGGGTTGGGAGTCCTTTCAAGAAAATATCATCTTCCTATTTACGGGACAAAAGAGACTTTAGACGAGATCGCAGCCTGCAAGACATTGGGAACCTTTGATACCGGTTTATTGTCCCCTATAGAGCCGGATGTGGATTTTCAGATAGGGGATCTGACTGTAAAGCCCTTTAAGATCGATCATGACGCAGTAAATCCTGTAGCTTACCGGGTGGAAAATGGTTCCAAAGCTGTGGCTGTAGCTACGGATATGGGACATTTTGATCAGTATGTGATCGACCACCTTCAGAAACTGGATGCCATTTTATTGGAGTCCAACCATGATGTGCGCATGCTGGAGACCGGCCCTTATCCGTACTATTTAAAACGCCGTATCCTTGGGGATCACGGTCATTTGTCCAATGAAAATGCAGGGAGATTGTTAAATAATATCCTTCATGATAATCTGAAAAAAATCTTCTTAGGCCATTTAAGCAAGGAAAATAATTACGCGGAACTGGCTTATGAGACAGTCCGTCTGGAAATTGACGAGGGGGACTGCCCGTATGGAGCATCGGATTTCTCCATTTCCGTTGCCTCCAGAGATAAAATGAGTGAAGTAGTTTGCTTGTAACGAACGAACTGTCTGCGTAAGCAGGCGGTAAAGCGCGAAAGCGCGGGTTCGTGAGTATAAAAAAAGAAGAGGAGAATGAAAAATGAGTAAGGCAATCATCACAGTAGTAGGAAAAGACACAGTGGGAATTATCGCAAAGGTATGTACTTATCTGGCAGAGAACCATGTAAACATCCTGGATATCTCCCAGACCATTGTACAGGATTATTTTAACATGATGATGATCGTAGATGTGTCTGCTATCGAAAAGACCTTCGGAGAGGTTGCAGATGAGCTGGAAAAAGTGGGAGAAGAGATCGGTGTAACCGTAAAGATCCAGAGAGAAGAGATCTTTACAAAGATGCACAGAATTTAAATATATACGTCACCAGGTGGTGATATCCCCATACGAATAAAGCCGATAAACATCTGAAAGGAAAAACAGGTCATGATTAATATCTACGAAGTAAATGAAACCAACAATATGATCGAACACGAAAAGCTGGATGTGCGTACCATTACCATGGGTATCAGTCTTCTTGACTGCGCAGACAGTGATCTGGATACTGTCAACGAAAAGATCTACAAAAAGATCACCACTCTGGCAAAAAATCTGGTTTCCACCGGAAAAGATATTGAAAGGGATTTTGGTATTCCCATTGTAAATAAAAGAATTTCTGTTACTCCTATTGCATTAGTAGGTGGTTCTGCCTGCAAAAAGCCGGAAGATTTTGTTACCATTGCTAAGACTCTGGACAAGGCAGCAAAGGAAGTAGGCGTCAACTTTATTGGCGGTTATTCTGCTCTTGTAAGCAAGGGAATGACTACAGCTGATAAAAACCTGATCCTTTCTATCCCGGAAGCTTTTGGCAACTACAGACCGTGTATGCAGCTCTATTAACGTAGGTTCTACCAAAACAGGTCTTAACATGGACGCTGTAGAATTAATGGGCCGCATTGTAACAGAAACTGCCCAGGCTACAAAGGATAACGACTCCTTAGGCTGCGCAAAGCTGGTTGTATTCTGCAATGCACCAGATGATAACCCATTTATGGCAGGTGCTTTCCATGGTGTAACAGAAGCAGATGCCATCATTAACGTAGGTGTCAGCGGCCCTGGTGTTGTAAAAGTGGCTCTTGAAAAAGTAAGAGGCGAAAACTTTGAAGTTCTCTGCGAGACCATTAAAAAGACTGCCTTTAAGATCACCCGTGTAGGACAGCTGGTAGCCCAGGAAGCATCCAAGCGTCTGGGCATCCCATTTGGTATCATTGACCTTTCTTTAGCACCGACCCCTGCTGTAGGCGACAGTGTGGCCGAGATCCTGGAAGAGATCGGCTTAGAGCGTGTAGGCGCTCCTGGAACTACTGCAGCCCTTGCTATGTTAAATGACCAGGTTAAGAAGGGCGGCGTTATGGCATCTTCTTATGTAGGCGGTTTAAGCGGTGCCTTTATTCCTGTCAGTGAAGACCAGGGAATGATCGATGCTGTAAGCCTTGGCGCTCTTACCATTGAAAAACTGGAAGCTATGACCTGTGTATGCTCTGTAGGTCTTGATATGATCGCTATCCCGGGAGATACACCTTCTACTACCATTGCAGGTATCATTGCTGATGAGGCAGCCATTGGTATGGTCAACCAGAAGACTACCGCAGTCCGCCTGATCCCAGTGATTGGAAAGAAAGTAGGAGATACAGCAGAATTTGGCGGCCTTTTAGGTTATGCACCGATCATTCCTGTTAATACATTCTCCTGTGAGAAATTTGTTACAAGAGGAGGACGGATCCCGGCTCCGATCCACAGCTTTAAGAACTAGGACTCGATACGTATGAAATTATATCTCATCCGTCATGGGCGGCAGAACAGCCGCCTGTGCAATGTTAATGTTGATCTTTGTGAAGAGGGCTACCGTCAGGCAGCCCTTTTAGGTGAGCGGCTTTTTCCTAAAAAGATCCAGGCGGTTTATTCCAGTGACCTGTTAAGAGCCGTAGAGACAGCCCAGGCGGCTAATTTATACTGGAATGTGGAACACACCATCTGTCCGGAACTTCGTGAAATTGATTTCGGGGAGATGGAAGGTCTTTCTGATGAAGAGATTGCTGTAAAGTTTGCAGATTTTAAGAAGGAACAGGCAAAAAATGGAAACAGATCTTGCTTATCCGGGCGGTGAGTGTGCTGCCGATGTGGTAAAAACGGCGGATCCTGTTTTTAAAAAGGCCTTGTAAAAAAACAGGATATGAACGGATCGCAGTGGTAACACACGGCGGGGCTGATCCGGGGTCATGGGCTGCTTATTATACGGGGAATTCCGTTAAGCCGTTTCCGTATTCTTGGAAAAAGATCTGGAAAACTGCAGTATTACAGAACTTTCAATGGGATGAAAAAGAATGAACGCTTTACACTGGAATGTTTTTAAATGACCATGCACATTTTAGACAAGTATCCGGAACT
>ENA-OPZN01000603-OPZN01000603.1-human-gut-metagenome-genome-assembly--contig:-NODE-603-length-10443-cov-1.957736_pt1 | contig 10443 bp, 11 predicted proteins | sample MGYA00242483_ERZ504503 | MGnify/ENA primary metagenome ERZ504503 (study PRJEB26092, sample SAMD00036285) | human gut metagenome | host: Homo sapiens | study: EMG produced TPA metagenomics assembly of... | reverse complement strand
TTGAAAGACATCAAAGAGGGAACGTATACCCTGCGTACCAGTTGCCTGAATTATGCTCCTGTCACTCAGAAGTCAGTCAAAGTCAAAAAGAATGGTGATAGGCTGAAAGTACCACTTTCAACATGGATCAGGTAGTGGTAACCGGAACCGGAACTCACCACAAGCTGAAAGACAGCCCTGTACCCGTAGAGGTCATTTCCCAACGTGATCTGCAAAATGCCAATCCATCCAGTTTCCAGGATGCCTTGGTGAAACTGGTTCCCTCTATCTCGGTGCAAACCACCGCTATGGGAACAACCCTATACGTAAACGGACTGCCTGATAAATACCTCCTCGTATTAATTAACGGTAAAAAAGTAGCCGGAGATATTTCGGGATCTATAGATTACGACCGGATCAATATGGATGCCGTAAAACGTATTGAAGTATTAAAAGGAGCATCTTCCGCCCTTTATGGCAGTGACGCCATCGCAGGAGTAATCAATATCATTACCGATGATCCTAAATCTGCATTGAATGTATCTTCCAATACCCGTGTAAGTTCTCACGGACGAATTTCAGAATCAGTCAACGCAGACGCCAATGATGGAAAATTATCCGCACACTTGAACTATAATTACCGCACTTCGGATGGATGGCAACTGAATCCGTATGAGGAAAGCAAGGGAGAACTGGTGGAAACCACAAAGAAACCGGTCTATAAGAATCATTCGCATAATGTGAGCCAAACCTTGAGCTACGCAGCCACAGAGCGTTTAAGCCTTCATTTGAACGGTAATCTTTTTATCAGCGAGAACGACCGTACCGGAGCCTACGATTACAACAACCGGCATCAGTCCTATACAGTGGGTGGAACAGCCAAATATCTGTTGGCTAAGCGGGCTTCATATATAGAAGGGAATATAAGCACCACCAATTTCCGTTCTTTTTATGACTATATAAATGATGCAAAAACGCATAAAACCGGTGACGAAGTCCTCAGTAAAGACCAGACTTACACCAATGCCAATCTAAAAGGTGTATTCAAAACCCACAAGAACAATACACTTTTTACCGGACTGGACTATGTATTCGAAGGCTTGGAGCCGACTGAAACCAGCAAGATGCTGAATAATGAATACCAAAGTGTTTATACACTGGCAGCATACGTACAGGACGAAGTAAAACTACTGGATGCAATCAGCGTAGTGGCAGGTATACGGTATGCCTATAATGAAAAGTTTAAAAGCCAGTTCACGCCCAAACTATCCTTGATGTACCAATATTCAGAACTGAATGTACGTGCATCCTACGCTGCCGGATTCCGTTCACCTACCTTGCAACAAATGTATGCCGTTTCTGAAAGCCGTGGACAAATCACGGTCGGAGACCCTGGCCTGGACCCGGAAAAGAGCAATTTCTATAATTTGAATATAGAATACAATCATCGTTTGTTCTCCATTGCCGCGTCCATTTATCAGAATGACCTGAAAGACAAGATTGAAGCGGAAGATATAGGAACAACGCCCGAAGATATTGAAAACGGCATCACTCGCAGACGCCAGTACCGCAATATAGAAAAGGCACGTGTGAAAGGCTTTGACATAGGTTTTTCAGTCCGTCCCTTCACAGGCTTCATGTTCGGAGCAAACTATATTTACACGGACGGGCGCAACCGTACGGAAGACATCCGTTTGGAAAGAACAGTACGTCACTCGGGTAATTTCAATGCCAGCTGGCGAAAAACATGGAATGATTATACATTCAATATTGCAATCAACGGACGCTATCAAGGTACACGCTGGTCTAAAACTTACGGCAACGCCCCCGCCCACCAGCTTTGGGATATCAACACACGCCATTCATTCAATTTAAAATCTGTTGCTCTGGAACCCGCCGTCGGAGTTGAAAACATTTCAATTACACAGATGACCGTCCTTATAACAGTAATTATGCAACTCTGACACCGGGACGCTCTTTCTATGTCAGTCTGCTGGTTCGTTTCAAGCAATAAAACTATTTTTAGCATGACCTCTAAAACCAGACTTGTCTATCTGCTCATAACAACTTTCTGCCTGGCAGGTTGCGGCTATAAAAGCCGCAACCCGGTGAGTGAAAACGGGCTACCTTCCGCAGATACCATACAAACAGCCCTGGCCCCCCGTTATGCCAAAGGCTTCAAAATAACTGTTCGTCCGGATGGAGTAAAGCTTCTGTCCATCTCGGAGCCGAACAATAACCATGCAATACCCGAACTTTTCGCCTTAGTTCCTAAAGGAACAAAAGCCGAGATACCCGATGGCTATACCGTTATTCCGACTCCGACAGACAGAGTGATCTGCATGACCACGCCGCAACTGGCAGGTTTTACCGGTCTGAACGCTTATGACAAAGTGGTAGCGACAAGTACCACCCGCCGGATGCAGAATAAGGAATGGCTTGCCCGATTAAAAGACGGACGGGTGAAAAAGATAGGAATGGAAGGAAACTTTGATACGGAAATTATCATTGCATCCCAACCCGATATCATTTTCGTATCTCCCAACCGCCGGGGAGGGTATGAAGTGATGAAAGAGCTGAACATCCCTCTGGTCCCCTATTGGGCATTCAAGGAAACATCACCATTGGGGCTGTCCGAATGGATCAAGGTAGCAGGTATGTTTATCGGTAAAGAGGAAGAGGCATGCCAATTATTTGCACAAATGGAACAACGCTATAACCTGTTGAAAGCCAAAGTTTCCAATGTAAAACAGCGTCCCAGTGTATTCAGTGGAGAAATGAGAAGAGATACCTGGTATGTACCCGGAGGACAAAGTTTCTATGCCCGCTTGTTCGCCGACGCAGGGGCCGATTACTTTATGAAGGATAATCCTGAAACAGGAGGTGTACTCATGGATTTTGAAACCGTATACGCCAAAGGATATAATGCCGGCTACTGGAGAGTGATGAATGGTTATAAAGGAGAATTCTCTTATGAAGCATTAAAAGCTTCCAATCCACAATATGCTGATTTCCGGGCTTTTAAAGAAAAGAAGGTTATTTATTGCAATCTGGAATGGATACCTTTGTATGAGAATCTTCCCCTCTCACCCGATGTTCTTCTGAGTGACATGATAAAAGCTTTTCACCCGGAACTACTTCCCGATTATCATCCTGTGTTTTATTCGCTTCTGGAAAAAGAATAAGTATTCCAGTTCTCATGCTTATGGTAACAAACAGTTTTAATCCGGCTTATCTATTTCACTATTACAAAAATGGCTGAAGTCTCGGACTTCAGCCATTCCGTAAAAGGTTATTCCAATATACCGGCAATATCCTCCGCCATCTGCTTGTCAGTCAACCGGTTGGCTTTCATCAGCTCATCCAGATTATAGCGGTCTGCAAATTCTTTACGAAGTCCGTAATTCAGCACCCGCATTTCAGAATTACCATAATAACGCGCTATCTTCTCGCCGAATCCTCCATCCAGCACCCCTCTCCACGTTACGACAATACGATGCCCCCACTTTCAACTCTTCCAGCATCGGTTCGTCAAGCCCTGTTATGTAACGGGGATTAATCAAAGTAGCCTCAACACCCGACTCTTCCCGAAGCTTATTCTTCAAAGCCTGTCCCAAATCATAGAAAGAACCCAATGCAAGAATAGCGACAGTTTCTCCCCTGGCTGTCATTTTGTAGCGGTTTAACTCGCTATAATCCGTGTCAAACTCTTCCTTACGATGCACACTGCCACTCCCGGCACACGGATGGCAACGGGATATTCCGTCTGGCGGACAGCCCATTCCAACATAGCAAAATACTCTTCGGAACACGTAGGAGCCAGATAAACCATATTCGGGATATTGCTGATAAGCGGAATATCGAAGAAACCCAGATGAGTCACATCGTTCATTCCGGCTACTGTCCCCATAAACACAGTGATCACCGCCGGATTTCCATTGATACACAAATCCTGAGACAACTGGTCATAGCAACGCTGGATAAAAGTACTGTAAACCCCGTACACCGGACGTCCGCCACCGGCAGCGATACCCGATGCCAATGCCACGGCATGTTCCTCGGCAATACCTACATCCACAAACTGACGCCCTGCCTGTTTCCGGCGTTCAGGAGTAAAACCTATCACAGTAGGAGTACCCGAACTGATGGCAACAACCGTGTGGTCCTCCTTCATCTTCTCCAACAAAAACTTCCCGGTCAGGCTATGGTAATCCTCCATACCGCTGCAATCCACCTTCGGCTTACCCGTTTCCAGATCGAAAGGCATCTCCCAATGAAATTCCTCCCGGTCGGCTTCTGCCGGAGCGTATCCCTTTCCTTTCTGTGTGTGAATATGAACCACTGTGGGACGTGATGTATCTTTCACCTTGGCAAAAGCCGCAACCAAAGACGGAATATCATTCCCCCTCTCCCACATAAAGATAATCCAACCCCAGAGAACGGAAGAAATTACAGGACGACCGTCCCTCCGTGTCGCGCAGTTCTTTCAGGTTCTGATAGAGCCCGCCGTGGTTTTCGGCAATGGACATTTCATTATCATTAACCACTATAATAAGGTTGGTTCCCATTTCTCCCGCATTGCTCAGACCTTCATAAGCTTCTCCGCCGCTGAGCGATCCATCCCCTATCACGGCTATGATATTCTCGTGTCCGCCTTTCAGATCTCTGGCTTTGGCAAGACCGCAAGCCAGACTGACAGAGGTGGAAGTATGGCCGATAGTGAAAAAATCGTGCCCGCTTTCCCGGGGATTGGTGTATCCGGACACCACATCATAATCCTCCGGATTCAGGAAAGCATCCTTACGCCCGGTCAGCATCTTATGTGTATAACTTTGATGGGATACATCATATACCATCTTATCCGTCGGTGAATTGAATACATAGTGCAATGCTATTGTAGCCTCCACCATTCCCAGATTAGGTCCCACATGTCCTCCGTGAGCACTTAACTTGGTCAATAATGCATTGCGGACTTCACCTGCCAACTGTCTTAACTGTTCCGCAGAAAACTGTTTTATGTCTTGCGGAGAATTTACTTGTTCAATATACATCGTTCTACCTGTTTAAATGATTTCATCTGTTGTCTTGCTTCATTCCGATGCGGACAAAGCCGCTTTCATTTCACAATGCAAAGATAAGCCAGGCCCCATTCATTCTTTGTAGATAAATTACAGATAGAATTACCATTTTTACAGAAGGGAACTGTATCACAAAAACATGGTACTGCAACCCGGTTATCAATTCTGCGAGAGCCGGTAATCACTGGGGGCGACACCTGTTATTTTCTTGAAAAGCACACTGAAGCACTGCAACATTAGGATAGCCTAACTTCCGTGCCACAGCAGCAGGCGTATGACCGTCCTGCAACAACATGTGCCTGGCTATATCCAGCCGCTTCAGTTGCAAATATTCCTCCAAAGTCTTGCCGGTTTCAAACTTCAGCAGATCATCGAAGTAAGCGACAGACAAATCAAGCTCTCCCGCCATATAGCCGGATGTGGGCAACTTGCCGCCTTGCAACCTTCCGGATGCGATATATTCCACAAACAAACGTTCCATGTTTTCCAAAAGAGCCTTGTTCTTATTCTCACGGGTAATAAACTGGCGTTCGTAATACCGGGTGCAATAATCCAACAGAAGTTCTATATGCCGGGAAAGAATAATACTGCTATGAGTATCAATGGGATGATGCAACTCATCCTCTATATTCGAGAGGCAACACGTCACTTTCTCTGTCTCACGCCGCGAAAGATGCAGCGCTTCTTCCTTGCGATAATGGAAAAAGGTATAATTTTTAATATGATTCTTCAGTGAGGTGCGGAACAACAGGTCAGGATGAAATGCCAAAAGATATCCTTTATCCGGCAACGTATTCTCCTTACTCATACGAAAGATCTCGCCGGGAGTGAGAAACACCATGGTAGCATTGGAGTAATCATAGTATTTCCGTCCGCAGCAGCAACAACCGCCCGGACAATCCTCAATCAGCAAGACAGCATAGAATTCAAACTTCACCGCATCCTCTTCCAATGAAGGATTCTCCAGATTGATGATGCCCACCTGCGGATGCAATGTCTTGCAACCCAGACAGCGGTTACATTCATATACAGTCCTCAAGTCCAACATAGTCTCTTGCATTGCTTGTTACGACAGAATACTATAAAAGAAGGTTTTGTGCCCGATATTCATTCGGTGTACAGCCCACACGCTTCTTGAACAACCGGCAGAAATGCTGCGGATATTGAAATCCCAGTGAATAGGCTACCCTGCTGACGGTTTCTCTCCTGTCGGACATCCGTTCCTTTGCCAGTTCTATCACTTTTTCCTGAATATATTCCTGTGGAGTCTTGCCGGTTTCCTTCTTGAACATATCCCCGAAGTAGTTGGATGAAAGGCACAGTTTGTCAGCAAAGTATTTCACGGTAGGTAATCCGTCACGCTCGGCAAGTTCGCCCTCAAAATAATCGTCAAGCAACCCTTCAAAGCGTGTCAACACATCACGGTTCGAATGACTGCGGGTGGCGAACTGACGTTCATAAAAACGCATACAGTAATTAAGAAGCAGTTCTATATAGTTTACCAGCAAGGTCTTACTGTGCTTGTCCACCCCCCGTTCCAGTTCCATACGGATAATCTTCAGGCAATCTGTCATAATATTGCGCTCATCTTCCGAAAGGTGCAGCGCCTCGCTCACTTCATACGAAAAGAAGGTATATTTCTTTATTGTTTTTCCAAGCGTGGTCCCCCGTAACAAATCCGGATGAAAAAGAATGCCAAGCACATTCAACTGCACACGGTCGGTGGTCAATGTGGTTTCCGTTGTTTGTCCCGGAGCAAAACATACCACGGTTCCCTCCTGATAGTCATAACTCCGACGCCCGTATTTGATATCACAAGCTTTCTCCAATTTCAGATAAAGTGCATAAACGCCATAGTTCCAGTGCACATAGTCCATCTGCCGGGTAGCCTTGTTCAAATCAATGACACTGACCAACGGATTCAGTGTTCAAGTCCGTATAGACTGTTATATTGGTCCACACTGTCTAAATTTAATATCTTATCCATCATTCTAACTTGTTTAATGTCTGCTAAAATACAGCTTTTTCAGTTATTTGAAATATTCCGGTCACAAAAATAAGAAGTTATCCGGACAAGGTTATACCTCAATTACGGATTATCTTACCTTAGTTACCGAATCTTATCCCTATCCGGGAATAAAAAGAAAGAGCCGGAATGTTCCTGCCGGGCTACCCACTCCATATATATGGCAGCACATTCATACACTTGTTGAGCTAAAAGGACATTGCTTTTTCGATGACGATGTGGCAGGAACAAATTGATGCTAATCATCAATCAAAAAATGTATCCGATTGGTTCAGGGAGCTGTTTAGCAAACTCTATCAAAGGATACAACTGAAAGAGGTGCAGAAAAGGAGCAAAGGTTTTAGCCTGTAAAGAAAGGTATTTTGCTGAAATACAGTAAAAAGTGCAATTCACAATGAATGATATACTGTACCTTTTGCTATATTTGCATATAATCCATTTAATATTAAAAGAATGAATGCGGATTTTGATTATTTAGAAATAAACCGGGGAACAACAGGGTAGATATCCATCTGAAATCTGACTTTTAAATATAGGATAAAACATTAAAGTAATCATATTCTGATGGTCTATTCCATAATAGCTACAAAATAAGAAAGACTGAAAAGAATTTACCATAAATATAATAGATATGAAAACAGACTTTACAATCAGGGAAGCTCAACAGACGGATACTATTGCGCTAAAAGAATTATTTCAAAACACTGTTCTTGCGGTAAATAGCAAGGATTATTCGCAGGCAGAAGTTGAGGATTGGGCATCCTGCGGAGATGACCTTTCTAACATTGAAGAGATGATAAAGACCCACTATTTTATTGTAGCTGTTAATCAACAGTCACAAATCGTTGGTTTTTCATCTATTACGTCTCAAGGCTATTTACATTCTATGTTTGTTCACAAGGACTTTCAAGGTAAAGGTATTGCTACGATGCTTTTGGAAGAAATAGAACGATATGCAATTACAGCCGGAATTATGCGGATTACATCCGAAGTGAGCTTGACTGCTCGCCCTTTCTTTGAAAAAAAGGTTATATAGTAAAGGAAGAACAAAAGCGCAAAGCGAATCAGCTTTCTCTCACTAACTTTTGGATGGCAAGGGAAATGGCTAAAATCAAGCCTTATAATGGTCGTATTCCTGCTTGTGGTGTCTTTTTGTGGGGGGATGCCCCATATATACGAGAGAAAAAAAGAGCTTGCAGAGGAGCCGAGTTAAATCATTCTCGTTGTGAAAAATGCAAAACATTTCATTTATGTTGTTTTGGGAAAAAGATAACACATTGTTTCCAATGCAGCAACTTCCCATGTACCAGATTTAAAGGATTTGCCAAACGTTGGCAAAAGCATGGACAGGATTTTATTGAAAATCAAAAACTGTTAAGTGAGATAGGTGAAGTGGCGTTTTGGAGTATTATAATAAAAAGGTTACAGATTAAGTCAAGTTCGTTTGGATATATAGACAAAGGAACAAACTAAACTTATTTATACTGACAGCAAAATATGTGCTGGCGAAAAGAAAACAAAAGTTTTGTCGTTTTCGCCAGCATTTATTTTTTTGTACTTTTTGTCACATATAACAAAAATACAAAATGGATATAAAATCAGAATTATAGAGAAGCTGTAAAAGAGCATAAAAAGAAGCTATCCTACGCAGCCAGTACCGTGCAGCCGCATCGGTGAACAAGGAACAGCTATCTCTTTATTACGGCATCGGACGTTATGTGTCGGAAAATTCCCGTACTGGCTTTTGGGGAAAAGGTGCAATTGAACAGATATCTTCCCTATTGCAAAAAGAATTGCCGGGGCTAAGGGGATTTTCAGCTTCGAATATAAAGAACATGCGAATATTTTATGAAGCATGGGAATCTGTTTTAAATCGCCAGCCACTGGCTGACGATTTAGTATTGGATGAAAAATTACTTCTTGTAGAAATTCGCCAGCCACTGGCTGATGAATTTAACTGGTCAGACTTCCTTTCAATCGGCTTTAGTCATCATACTGAAATAATATCCAAAGCTAAGACTTTGGAAGCAAGGCTGTTCTATATACATGAGTGCGCCACTCGCTATTGGAGTAAATACACTTTAAGGGATTACTTAAAAACAGACCTGTACAGCCATCGGGGCACTTTTCCTAACAATTTCGCACAAGCATTGCCTGATACCAAGCAAGCTCTAAAAGCTGTTTGCTCATTCAAAGATGAATACTTGCTTGATTTCATTAATGTGGAGGAACTGAATGAACAGGAGGAGGATTTAGACGAAAAAGATAGTAGAAAAAGGCGATTGTTGCCAATGTGAAGAAGTTTATCATGACCTTCGGACAAGATTTCAGTTTTATAGGCAATCAGTATCGTATGGAGGTTGCAGGAGAAGAAATGTTTTATTTGATTTTTGCTCTTTTTCAATCGGGAGCTTTAATTTCCTTTGGTCGCAGTTCGAACTGAAATCCGGAAAAATTTCCGCACATCTTTATTTTTGGGACAACTGAATACTTTATCTATCTGCTTTTTTAGACACATATATCCGGAAGCCGCATGAAAACCCTTCTATCGGAATAATCCTTTGCAGGGAAATGAATCAAACCTTTGTAGAGTTTGCCGTTCGTGATTATAACAAGCCGATGGGGGTTGCTACTTACCATGCATCTAAAAGACATGCCGGAACGGCTTCGTAACGCTTTGCCGGACATTGAGGATTTGAGAAAGCTATTGTAAAGCAAAAGCCTTATTTCTTTTTCGGACAGGTAATCGCCTTTTATTACCTTTACATAAGAAACCCGCCACCAAGCTAATTTCTTCGTTTTTTGTTACGATTTTGTCACCTGCCGTTAGTAATAGACTGATTTCTTCTTTGATAATCAGCTTGATATCCTGATCCATATATTATATATGGCAGAATCTGTAATTAAGGTCAGGATACCCGTAATTTATCTACAAAGAACCCAAGCAAATATACCTAAATTTGCAACATCATAAAATATTAAAACGTATATTTGAACCAAATAACATAAATCGTATGAAAAGACTCGGATTATTTATGACGGTAATCATGATACTGTGTATTACCGTAAACGCACAGAAACAGAGCAACAGAACATTAGTAGCTTACTTCTCGGCGACAGGTACAACAGAGAAAGCCGCCAAACAGATAGCGGAGGTGACAGGCGGAGCCCTCTACGAAATACAACCTGCAAAGAAATATACCTCCGCCGACCTGGACTGGCACGACAAATCCTCGCGCAGCAGTGTGGAAATGGCAGATGCCTCGTCACGTCCCGCATTGCGTTCCCAGCCCCAAAACTTGGCAGCCTATGATACCATCTATATCGGTTTCCCCATTTGGTGGAACCTGGCTCCAAGAA
>ENA-OPZN01000602-OPZN01000602.1-human-gut-metagenome-genome-assembly--contig:-NODE-602-length-10443-cov-3.184858_pt1 | contig 10443 bp, 10 predicted proteins | sample MGYA00242483_ERZ504503 | MGnify/ENA primary metagenome ERZ504503 (study PRJEB26092, sample SAMD00036285) | human gut metagenome | host: Homo sapiens | study: EMG produced TPA metagenomics assembly of... | reverse complement strand
TCCCAGGCGGGAACGGACGCGTCCTGCGCAGTCCGCGCCCTCGAACAGGACGCCCGCGATGCAGCCGCATGTAACCGCGACCTGACCGCGTGCCACGCGCAAACGGTACACGTCGACGATCTGCGCGTTCACGAACACCGTGTCCGCCGGCACGCTCGACCCTCCGCCGTGTCATGAGAGCCTGCATCAATTTGACCAGATTGGGTTCCATATCCTTGGCACCGCCCTTCATGTGAGCCGTCATTTCATCCATGGTACCCAATGCGGCAGCCGAACCGATGCGAAAGGAGCGTTGCCTTTTTGGTCGTGGCCCCTTCACGGCTGATCGCAGGCGCAGCCTTTCCGCGAGCGAGCGCATCGGGAAACCGCTCCTGAATGGGGTTCGTTTCGCAAGGGCACCCAAACGCTTATCAAAACAAAAAGTCGACCGAGAAAACCGGTCGACCTTTCTTCAATATCCGGATACCGGATGCGAGCGCGGACGAAGGGCGCCTCGACGCTATTGCGGTCCAAAGGGCGTACAGGCGCCGCCGCCATCCGAGGACAGGGAGTCGTACACGCAGGGGCACGCCCTACGCCAGGCGGGCGAAGTGGCGCTTGCCGACCTGCAGGACCGTGCCGGGCTTGAGGCCGCGGGTCCACGTTGTAGGTCTTGGGTGCGATGGCCTCGCCGTCGAGCTTGACGCCGCCGCGTCGATGTCGCGACGAGCCTGGCCGGCGCTCGGGACCAGACCGGCGGCCTGCAGCACGGCGGGCAGGTACACGAGACCCTCGTCATTGACGGAGACCTCGACGGAAACCTCGGCGTGTCGGTGGGAAGGTCGTGATTCTTGTGAACGCGGTCGAACTCGGCCTCGGCTGCCACGGCGTCCTCGGCGGAGTGATAGGTGGTCACCAAATCACGGCCAAGAGCGCGCTTGAGCTCGTAGGGGTTGGCGGAGCCGTCGGCCAGCGCGGCATCGATGGCGTCGACCTCGGCGGGCGCGAGCGAGCTTGCCAAGCGATAGTACTTGCCGATCATCTCGTCCGGAATCGACATGGTCTTGCCGAACATATCGGCCGGCGCATCGGTGAGCCGATGTAGTTGCCGTAGGACTTGGACATCTTGCGGGTGCCATCGGTGCCCTCGAGCAGCGGCATGGTGAGCGCGATCTGCGGCTCCATACCCATCTTCTCCATGAGCTCACGGCCGGCGAGGAGGTTGAAGAGCTGGTCGCTGCCGCCCATCTCGACGTCGGCCTCGATCTTGACCGAGTCGTACGCCTGCATGATGGGGTACAGGAACTCGTGCAGCGCGATGGGCGTCTGGGACTGATAGCGCTTGGTGAAGTCGTCGCGCTCGAGAATGCGGGCGACGGTGAACTTGGACGCGATTGAGAGGAGCTCCTTCAGGCCCATGGGGAACATCCAGTCGCCGTTGTGGACGATGGTCGTCTTCTCGGGGTCGAGGATCTTCATCGCCTGGGAGACGTAAGTCGCGGCGTTGGCCTCGACCTCCTCCTGGGTGAGCTGCGGGCGCGTGGAGTTCTTGCCGGACGGGTCGCCGATAGTGGCGGTGCCGTTGCCGATGATGAGGGTCACGCGGTGGCCGAGGTCCTGGAACTGGCGCATCTTGCGCAGCGGGACGGCGTGGCCGAGATGCAGGTCGGGGCTGGTGGGGTCGACGCCGAGCTTGATGTTGAGCGGGACGCCGCGCTCGAGCTTCTTCTTGAGGTCCGCCTCGGGCACGATCTTGGCGGCGCCGGAGGTGATGATGCGCATCTGCTCGTCTACGGGCAACATAGGTGCACCTTTCTGCAAGGTCATAGCACCCTCGCCACGTGCCGGCGGGAACTCGCGCGGACGGGCGGTGCTGGGGAACGACATATGGGCATTAGTGTAACGCAGAACCGCCCTCAGCGGTACAGCCGCGTCCTCCCCCGCTCGTCCACGCGCACCGCAAGACGGGCATCGGAGGCATTTCGGTCGAGCTCCACCAAAAAGCGATCGCCGCGCTGCTCGCCAGGCGCCGGGAACACGTCGCGCATGCACCATCGCAGGGTCCCTCGGCAGTAAGTACGCAATGCTCCATGACCATCAGCGGAGTCGATCCGCTTGCGACCCGCGCAACGGGAACAGACACACCTGCAAGGCGGGCGGCATTCTGCACGCCGACAACATTTTCATCGGAAAGCTCCTCGGGCAACCAGATACGACGAGCGCCCAAACCCTGTAGGACGCGCGCCGTTTGTGCGTTCCACACATTGAGCGGCGGTGCGACCTCCCACGCAACTGCCGCCTCGCACGCAGCGTCGACTTGCCCGATGTTGCGACAGAGTAAGGCGTCGGCCTCGCCACGCGCAACCGCCGCGCATGCCTCGACCACGAACGGTATGTCCCCCGCTCGGCAGACCTCACCCAAATCGATGACGCCATCGAGCTCGCCTGCTTCGCGCACGGCACCCCCAGTTCCTTCCGCGGCTCCTCCCGCGGCTCTCGCCCCCTCGGCTCCTCCCGCAGCCCCGAGAGTTAACTCTCGATGAGCAAAATCGTTCATTTGCGCGCAATCGTGCCGCGAGAGTTCACTCTCGCGGACAGGTCGCCGCTCCGCCGGGGACAGATGCGGCGACTTACGCGCGCGTGGGCGAATCGGCCTCCGTCGTCCAGACGCCCATCCCCCTCACACGGCTCCGTAAGGGCCGAGCCCAACGAGAGTTCCTCGTCTCGCACGATATCGACGGCGGCACGCGAGGCAGCAACCAGCGCAGCAGACCTAACCAGGTGAACCGCGCTGCCCACCTCGACTTTGCGCTTGCATCGCACGAACGCGCGGTCTTGGGCGCCCACGTTGGCCGGGCACGGGACGATCGGCCAGCGCTTGGGCACGTCGGCAGGGGCATTGGCACCTGGGGTCGAGCAAATCTCCAACATATCCCCGGCTGCGACCTCGCGGGTAAATCTCACCCATGCGCCCTCGTATCCGGGTTCATCTACGATGCCCACCTCAAGACCCTGGTTGATGGCGCGCTCTACGCTCATAAGCCCAGCCCCCGTCGCGGTGTGACCTCCACGCAGGTAGCCATCGGTGAATCCGCGATTGAACGACCGTGCGAGCCGTGCCTCCAACTCGTCCAGCTCGCACTCATCGAGCTCGACCCCGGCGAGCGCGGCATCGAGCGCCTCACGATAACAGCCCACGACGTTGTACACGTAATCGGGCCCCTTCATGCGACCCTCGATCTTAAGGGACGCGACTCCGGCGCCAACCAGCGCGGAAACATGACGGATCCCCAGGTAATCACGCGGGCACAGCAGGCGGTCGCCCTGTGCGGCGGAGCGTCCGGCGCCCCTCGCCTCGGAAACGTCCCGCTCCCACGCCCCGCCCGCGAGCAGACGGCCCTCATCGTCCTCAAGCGCATAGGCCAGACGACAGGGCTGGGTGCAGTCCCCGCGGTTGGCCGAACGCCCGCGCATGAGAGCCGAATAGGAGCACGCGCCCGAATAACAGATGCAGATGGCGCCATGACAGAACGCCTCGATGGGCGTTCCCCCAGCGCAAAGACCCGCGAGCTCCGCCAAGGACAATTCGCGCGCGCACGTCACGCGTGACACTCCCAGCTCGCGCACGGCAAGGCGGACGGCACCAACGGACTGCGCGCCCGTCTGCGTGGACAAGTGGAGCTCCACGCCGGGCAGCTCGCGATGAATGAGGTCGCACAGACCCACATCGGCGACGATCAGCGCATCGGCGCCCGCGTCAAGCGCGGCCGACGCAAGCTCCAGCGCAGAAGCGAGTTCGTCATCGTGCATGCAGACGTTCAGGGCCACATAAACACGTGAGCCATGTGCGTGGGCGAGGGCGCAGCCGCGCGAAAGCTCGGAGAGCGAGAACCCGCCGTTCGCCGCACGCGCATTAAAGGAGCCGAGCCCCACGTACACGGCATCCGCCCCCGCCGCAATCGCCGCTCGAAACGCATCCGGCGTGCCCGCCGGAGCCAGCAACTCGACCATACTCGATGCCTCCCCTCTCACGCGCCCCATCAACCTGTACGGCGCAATCTGAACGCTCCAACGTGTTTTTCGCATTGAGTAAGGATACCCGAGCGGACGTCTGCGCCGCTTGCGCTATCGTATGAATATCTATGTGTTACGGCTTTTGGGCACGCGCCCACCTGTATATGGGAGGTCGTTTATGGGTCATCGACAGCGCTACGCGCGCAGCCGCGCAAAAACGCACGCCGTCCCCGTCATCCTCGTCTCCGCTCTCGGCTTTTTGCTCGTGGCGGGCATCGCGTTCGGCATTGGCATGATCGGTAACGTGAACCGCTGGCTCTCCGATCTTCCCGACTACACGAATGCCGACGAGTACCTCGTGAGCGAGCCCACGCACATCCTTGACGCCGCGGGCAACGAGATCGCCGAGTTCTTTGTCCAGAACCGCGAGAGCGTCACCGCCGACCAGGTATCGCCGTGGGTTCTCCAGGGCACCGTCGACGTTGAGGACGAGCGCTTTTACGAGCATCCGGGCGTCGATATCATCGGCATCGGCCGCGCTGTGCTCGCGCAGCTCACCGGTCGCTCCGAGGGCGCCTCGACCATCACCCAGCAGCTCGTGCGTAATACCATCCTCTCGGAGGAGCAATTCGACCAGACCATCGAGCGTAAGGTGCGCGAGGCCTACATCGCCCTCGAAATGGAAAAGATCTATTCCAAAGACGAGATCTTGATGATGTACCTCAACTGCATCTACTACGGCCACGGAGCCTACGGCATCCAAGCCGCCTCACAAACGTACCTCTCCAAAAACGCGAGTGACCTCACGCTCGCCGAAGCAGCCCTACTCATCGGCCTACCCAACTCGCCCTCATACTACGACCCCACCGTTAATCCAGACGTCGCCGTCGAGCGACGCAACAAGGTGTTGGGCAACATGCTCCGCCTGGGCACCATCACCCAAGAAGAATACGACGCCGCCGTGGCCGAGCCGCTCGCGCTCAACGTGACCGAGGTCTCCGAGTCCGGCATCAACGTCTTCTCACAGCCGTACTTTGTCGACTACGTCAAAACCCTCCTTCAAGAGGAGTTCTCGACCGACGTCCTGTTCAAAGGCGGTCTCACCGTCAAGACGACGCTCGACCCCGCGGTGCAGCAGGCCGCTGAGACCGCCGCGGTGGAGAACATCAACAAGTACCCCGCCGCCGCACGCGACGCCAAGGACCTCGACATCGGCATGACGGTCATCGACCCTAAGACCGGGTACATCAAGGCGATGGTTGGCGGGCGCGATTACAACCGCGTCGAGGACGACGGCAGCGTCCTCCACATCAACCATGCGACTTCGCGCAACCAGCCCGGCTCATCGTTCAAGACGTTCACGCTCGCCACCGCCATCGAGATGGGCATGAACCCCAACATCACGATCAACTGCAACTCGCCGCTCACCTGGAAGATCGCCGGGCAGGCAGATTACGTGGCGCAAAACTACGGCAACCAGAGCATGGGCTACATCTCGCTCGCCCGCGCGACCGAGCTCTCGTCCAACACCGGCTACCTGCAGGTAGCAGAGACCATCGGCAACCAGAGCATCATCGCCATGTGCAAGAAGCTTGGGCTCGACACCTCCGAGATGAACGATGTCCTGTCCATGACCCTTGGTACGGGCAGTTTCTCCACCGTTGAGATGGCATCCGCCTACGCCGTCTTCGCGAACGGTGGCTACTATCGTGAGCCCGTCGCGATCTCCGAGATCGTGGGGCGCGGCGGCAAAACCGTGTACAAGCACGAAGACGCTGGCAAGCAGGTCATTTCCGCTGGAGTGGCCGCAGCCGTGACCGATGTCCTCGAGGGCGTCATGACCAACGGCCTGGGCGCTCCTGGCAACCCGTACATGAACCAGCCCGTCGCCGGTAAGACCGGTACGGCCGGCACCGCGGACACCGCAACCAACCTGTGGTTTGTGGGCTACACCCCGCAGTATGCCACCGCAATCTGGGTGGGCGGCTACAACGGCACCGTCGACCTCGGTTCCCTTATGGGCAACCAGATGACGCTCCCGGTGTTCAAGAGCCTGATGCAACAGATTCTGAACGGGCTTGCTCGCGAGGAGTTCCCCACCGGAGAAACACCCACCTACAAGAAGGACTCCGAGTGGAAGTTCTCCAAGACCAACCCCAAGGGCGAAGACGAGGACGAGGAAAAGGAAGAGGAGACGACGGAGGAAACCGAACAGCAGCAGACCACGACGCCACGCCGGAGCAGCCGACCACGCCTCAGGAGCCCACGACGCCTACTCCGGAACCCGAGCCTGAGCCCACGCCCGAACCCGAGCCTGAGGTGCCCGACGGCGGCACCACCGGTGGCGGTACAACGGGCGGCGGACAAACCACGACGCCAACCGCATAAGAGACAGCCATACAAAAACCCTCGTCCATAGGGACGAGGGTTTTTCTTTTTGGAGTCTCATGCTCCCCTATCGATGCAAGCGACGCCAGTACGCCACCAGCAACAAAACAAGCACAATGGGCAACGTGATGAGTAAGGCGAACAGGAGCATATGGATTACCATCGGGCTCACTTGCGCACGCTCCTCAGCTTGGAGATCATCGCCTCAAACGTCTCTCCGTCCAACGGCGTCTGCGTGATGACGAGAATCGTGTCGTTTCCAGCCAGCGAGCCGAGAACATCGGGCAGCTCGGCGGCATCGATTGCCGCGGCGATGCCCAGGGCGGTACCGGGCTGCGCCTTGATGATGACGAGGTTCTCCGTGCGCTGAACGCCAACCACGAGCTCAGAGACCATGCGTTGCAGATGTAGATCCTCTGCAAGGACGTACATGCCCTCGGGCAGCTTACGAAGCCCCATGTCGGCGATATCGCGCGAGACGGTCGCCTGCGTGCAATCGAACCCACGCGCTTTAAGCTCGTCCACGAGCACGCGCTGAGTGCGCACGTCCTCAGTTCGGACGATCTCTCGAATAGTATCTTGGCGGCCATTGCGTTTTTTGGCCATGTTCTCCACCATTCCCTAGCGGTTCCCCACATTTCGAGTACAGCATACCGCCGAATCTCTTTAAAACGGATTAGCAGGCATCACGCTATCTAATTGAAACATTTTTGCATAGAACAGGCAAATGCAATCATATATGTGCATATTGAAGCATTTTTACGGGCAGGCCGTCAAAGCTCCATCGTCATATGCCACGTCCATAAAGCACAAACCACGCGCAGGAGCAGTAGGGCCCGCCGCCCGACGATCGCACGCTGTAATCACCTCTAAAACCCACTCCGGATCTCGACGACCCGCGCCGACTTCAACGAGGGTCCCAACGATCGTCCTGACCATGGAATGCAGGAACGCATTACCCGTGATGGTAAAGGCTATGTGCTCCTCACCCAGCGCGCCCTCCCTTTCGAAGGAGACCTCAATCACGTTGCGACACGTGGGCTTGCCGATGGCGGAAGACATCTTGCAGAAGCTCTTGAAGTCATGCTCCCCCACCAAATACGAAGCGCCGCACTCCATCGCCTCGACATCCAAGGGCAGTCGATGCCACCAAGTCACCTTGCGCGTGAGCAGCGGCGGTGCGTCGCCCGTAGCTATGCGATAGGTATAGGTTCGAGCACGCGCGTCAAAGCGAGCCGAGAAGCCGGAGGAGGCATGAAACACCCTACCAAGCGCTATGTCATCGGGGAGCAAGGCCGCCATCGCGCGCATCCACCGTCGATGCTCGATGGCCAACTCATCATGGTGTGCGGGGACGCTCACGTACTGCGCTATGGCGTGAACACCTGCATCGGTGCGACCGGCACACGTGAGGTCGATAGGACGGCGTAAAAAGGTCTCGAGCGCGCAGCGGACCTCCCCTGCGACCGTCCTAAGCCCCGGTTGCTCGGCAAACCCGGAGAAGCCGGCGCCATCGTAGCCCAGCCGAAACACCAAGGTGCCGTCGAGCACCTCCGGTTCGAAATAGGACGGCGCGCCCACGCGCATATCGTCTGTTTGGGCCACTGAAGCCTCCTTATTGCAATCTTTCGTGCCTATGCTACCAAAATCACCAACATAAACCCAGGATGGTCAAGACGAGCACGAGCGCCGCCCCCAATGCGAGCACAAGGCGATCATAAGGAGCCAATCGACGAGGAGCGGGCAGTTTCCCAGCGGCAACGGAATCATAGCAACGGGCGGACATGGCCTCGGCCAAACGATCCGCACGGCGGAACAGGCCAATCATGAGGGGCGTGAACACCGAAGCCCACACGCCGATGCGCGAGAAGAGCGGACCGGCATCGAACTGGGCTCCGCGCGCACGCTGGGCGAGTCGAATCCGATTGAGCTCCTCACTCACGAGCGGGATGAATCGCAGTGCCACGGCGAGCACGGTGCCCAAAGGACCCACGCTCACACCAAAACGGGCCAGGGGGCTCAACAGGCGCACGCAGGCATCACTCAGCTGAGTCGCGGTCGTCGACGAGGCAACGACGAGTGAGAAGCCCACGAGTAACAAGATGCGCGTTATAGCATGAGTCCCCGCAAGCCTCCCGCCGGGCTGAGACCAATCGCGCCAACCAACTCCACCGTTCCCCGGCCATCGCACGACACCAGGTTCGCAACGAGCGTGAACGCGAGGATGACGGCAACGGGTCGTATGCCGCGCAGCACACGGCCCAACCGCATGCGCGACGACGCGAGGCAGCCGCACAGGATCAGCAGCCAAACAACGAGCATGGCCGGCACTCCGGCAGAAAAGACCCCAGCCGTCGCAAGCAACAGAAGCACGATTTTCACACGGGCATCGAGGCGTGCAACGGGTGTCCCGGGAACATACTCACCAAAACCGTGCCAAACGCTTGAGGCCCCCTCGACGCATGACCCATGGCGGAGTCACCCGCAAACGGCTGTAAAGAGGCATCTGAGGGGCCTTCAGGCGCGCGGGCTGCATGTAGGGACCCATTTGACAACATGAGCTCGCGTGTCGCAAAGGGACGCCACTCATCGACATCATGAGTAATCACCAAAACCGACCGGCCCTCCGCGGCAAGATCCGTCACGAAACGGTGCGCGAATGCCCTGCCCCGCGCATCAAGGGCGGCGCTCGGCTCATCGAGCACGTATACGGACGCATCGAGCGAAAGCACCGATGCAAGCGCAACGCGGCGAGCCTGCCCCCCGGAAAGCTCAAAAGGAGAGGCATCGGCAAGCTTCCGATCGAGCCCTACGGCATCGATGGCCTTAAAGACCCGACGATCGACCTCGTCCTCACTGAGCGAAAGGTTGCGCGGAGCATAGGCGACTTCGTCGTAGACCGTCTCGAGGAAAAACTGCGCTTCTGGCTGCTGGAACGACAGCCCGACAGTGCCGGGAACTGGATGCACCGGGGAAGCAGGGGCAACATCTGCGACGGAGGAGTTGTCCGCGCAGGTGTGAAGGCGAATGGAGCCGCATCAGGCGAGACCAATCCCGCGACAAGCGAGGCAAGCGTCGACTTGCCGGCACCCGATGCGCCCGTGAGCAACACCACCTCGCCGGCGTGCAGCGAAAACGAAATGTCCTTGAGGACGGCACGATCGCCATAGCTAAACGAGACACCCTTCACCTCAAGGATCGGCGCATCGCACGGCGTGGCAACAGCTCGGCACCTGGCAGCCTCCCGACCCGTGCAAGAGCCAAAGGAATGTTGCACAGCCTGAGGGCCGGAAGACGCGCGACAAGCAGACTCGGAGGCGCCTAGAGCTCCGTTGATGGAGGCAACATCCACGATGCGGTCTGCAAGAGCGATCTCAAGCGGGTCGTGCGTAATGAGAGCGACGCCGATGCCGTCTTCATGGACAAGAGTGCGAAAGAGCGTACGGAGTGATTCGCGGACCGCCGGATCGAGCTGCGCGGTAGGCTCATCAAGCACAAGATATCGAGGAGTCATGGCGAGCACACCGGCAAGGGCGATGCGTTGCTGCTCTCCGCCGGAAAGTGCCGTCGTAACGCGATCCTGGAACCCTGATAACCCTACACGGCGAAGTGCACAGTCGACACGCTGAGACACCTCTTCTTCCGACAGGCCAAGATTACGGGGCCCAAAGGCAATCTCGTCAAATACGAGGGAGGAAACGATTTGATCAACGGGATCCTGGCACACACGGCCAACAAGCGACCGAACCATGAGGCGTTCACGTTCGTTAGCAGAGGGGTCGTGACCATCGACAACCACACAGCCATCGTCAACCAGCTGCGCCGCGCACAACACACGACCAAGGGTGGACTTTCCGCACCCGTTATCTCCCGTTAGGGCAACAATCTCACCCGGAGCAAGGGAGAATGAGCAACCAGACAGGACTTCAGCCCCATCCAACACCACGCCAACATCCTTCACTTCAAGCACGTTCTCGCCCCCTTTCTCTTGTTTTGCCTGGGCGACTGGCGGCGGGCAGTTCACTCAATGCGAGTTCCGCACGAGCCGAAGGGCCCAGTGGG
>ENA-OPZN01000601-OPZN01000601.1-human-gut-metagenome-genome-assembly--contig:-NODE-601-length-10465-cov-4.008996_pt1 | contig 10465 bp, 10 predicted proteins | sample MGYA00242483_ERZ504503 | MGnify/ENA primary metagenome ERZ504503 (study PRJEB26092, sample SAMD00036285) | human gut metagenome | host: Homo sapiens | study: EMG produced TPA metagenomics assembly of... | reverse complement strand
GGTCCATATATTCTTTTAAATTTAACGTATCTTGAGCTATATCTTCTTGTAATTGATTGCGAATATACTCCTTTATCGCTCCTTCGTATCTGCCTACCGTATCCACATAATATCCTCTACACCAAAAATGTCGATTCCCATACTTATATTTTAAATTAGCATGTTTATCGAATATCATGAGGCTACTTTTACTCTTTAAATACCCCATAAAACTTGATACACTTAAATGTGGAGGTATAGTAACGAGCATATGTATATGATCGGGGCAGCACTCCGCCTCTATAATCTCCACATTCTTTCTTGTACATAAATCTCTTAATATTTTCCCTATATCAACTTTTATTCGCCCATATATAACTTGTCGTCTATACTTAGGTGCAAAGACAATATGGTATTTACATCTCCATTTACTATGTGATAAGCTTTTTACGTCATTCATTGACATTGAACCTCCTAAGTTGAAATGTTGTGGTTGCCAGACCAACTTCATTGTATCATTAGGAGGTTCTTTTCCTTTTCTATAAGAATTTTTTTACCGACCCCCAGTTTAACTGGGGGGTTTTGTCATGCCTATTCGGCGTACAATAAAAAAGCAGCCACACAGTAATGTACTGTATGACTGCTTAGTCTTATTCGCTTATTCTCTTAAATCGACCAGAAAGAATCATGGAAAATAATCTTACGGTACGTTTCAAAACGGAGCCATTTATCATGCCATGCGCCATCATGCTGCAACGCATCATCGGAAGACTCTTCGATGAATTGTTTTACATCGTCGGCAGAGTTAACCTGCACGGCAAAACCGCGACCGTTCACAACCGGCACGTCGTTGTATGTATACTCAGCCAACGGTACGATATTAGCCAATTTACCGTCCCGTACTTCGATAGCCACTTTATCGCGGAGAACCAAGATATCAAAATTAGCCGGATAGTTGTAGCTGGCACCGGCGAGCGGCAAGCTGTCGCCAATATTAAAGGTCGTGCGGTTAGGACGGATTTTATCTACTTTGAGACCTTCTACATTGTAGTAGAATTCATCAAACACGTCGCCACGTGCTTTCAAGCCATTGCCTTCAAAGCTGTGCTGTTCCGCAGTAGTACCCACCGCTTCTACGACACCGCAAGCGGAGGTCATGTTGCTTACGCGGTTGATAAGAATCAACTCACCCAACGTCTTATGACGACGGAATTCATCCATAACAACCGGCGCCTGGAAGTGCAAGGTGCAAAGGGCAATGCTGTTTTTACCGAGTTCCGCAGCCGGTAAATGTTCACCGCTGTTCACGTCGATTTGGTACTGAATATCCGTCACCGTAGCGGCCACCTGTTTGGTGCCGAGGCTTACGAGATATTCGTTGCCCACTTCAAGCGGTTCGTCATCCATCCAAAGGAGTTTAACGCTGGCCGTCTGAGCGATTTCAATGCCGGTCTGTTTTACCAACACGCTGCCACGAGACACGTCGATTTCACGGTCAAGTTCAACAGTCAACGGCTGGCCGTTTTTCGCTTCCTGCACTTCATCAAAACCGACCATCAAGGTTTTAACCTTAGCTGATTCTCCACTCGGCAATACGGTGAGGGTATCGCCAACGGTAATTTTGCCGGATTCCACTTGGCCTTGGAAGCCGCGGAAGGTGTGATTCGGACGGCAAACGCGTTGTACGGGCATATAGAAACCGTCTTCCGCTGCACCGGATGCATCTACGTTTTCAAGGTATGGCAATAAGGCCGGTCCTTCGTACCAAGGCATGGTCGTTGCTTTAACGGTGATGTTATCCCCTTCGGTAGCCGAAACCGGAATCACCTGTACTTGCTTGAGCCCTACTTCTTTAGCAAGGGCTGCAATGTCCGCTTCAATCTTGCGGAACACGTCTTCTTTATAGCCTACAAGGTCCATTTTATTCACGGCAAACACGAACGACTCAATCCCCATCAACGCACAAATACGTGCATGACGACGGGTCTGCACCAAAATGCCCTGCGAAGCATCCACCAAGATAATGGCCAAATCCGCAAAGGACGCACCTACGGCCATGTTACGGGTGTATTCTTCGTGGCCCGGTGTGTCCGCTACGATAAAGCTGCGGTTGTCGGTGGTGAAATAACGGTACGCTACGTCAATGGTAATCCCCTGTTCGCGTTCCGCCATGAGGCCGTCGAGCAATAAAGAGTAGTCGATGGCGCCGCCGCGGCTGCCCACTTTACTTTCCAATTCCAAGGCTTTCGCCTGGTCCGCATATAATAATTTTGCATCATATAAAATGTGGCCGATGAGTGTGGATTTACCGTCATCCACACTGCCACAGGTAATAAATTTTAAAAGTCCTTTCATCGTTGTATCCTCTCTGTCATCCCCAAGGCTTGTTCTTTTTCAAAAAGAATGGCCCTCATCGTCATGTATGTATTAGAAATAACCTTCACGTTTGCGACGTTCCATGCTGCCCGCCGCTTCACTGTCGATAACACGGGTCGTGCGTTCAGACGATACAGCCGACAAGGTTTCTTCAATAATTTCATCCAAGGTGGTCGCATTGGACTCGGTGCCGCCCGTCAAAGGATAGCAACCTAAGGTACGGAAACGAACTTTCTTCTGCTCGATTTTTTCACCCGGAAGAAGTTTAAAACGGTCGTCATCCACCATGATGATGTTGCCGTCACGGTATACAACAGGACGTTCTGCCGCGAAGTACAAGGATACAATGTCGATGTTTTCACGCTTAATATATTGCCAAATGTCTTTTTCGGTCCAGTTGGACAATGGGAAAACACGGATACTTTCACCCTTATTGATTTTAGCGTTGTAAAGTTTCCACATTTCCGGACGCTGGTTCTTCGGATCCCAGCCGTGCGACGCATTACGGAAGGAGAAGATACGTTCCTTCGCACGGGATTTTTCTTCGTCACGACGACCGCCCCCAAACGCTGCCGTGAAACCGTATTTGTTGAGTGCCTGTTTTAAGGCTGTGTTTTCATAATATCCGTGTAAGCCGAGCCGTGGTCAAATGGGTTGATACCCTGATCCACGCCGTCCTGGTTGATGTATTCGATCATATCGAGGCCGAATTTCTTGGCTGTTTCATCGCGGAATATAATCATTTCTTTGAATTTCCACGTTGTGTTTACATGTAAAACGGAAACGGCGGTTTTTCCGGATAAAATGCTTTGCGCGCCAAGTGGAGCATTACCGAGCTGTCCTTACCGATGGAGTACAACATAACCGGCTTTTCACACTGCGCCGCTACTTCGCGGATAATATATATGGCTTCCGCTTCCAATTCGTCTAAATGGCTGTATTCACTCATGCTAAACCTTCTCTCTTTTACTCTATAATTTATTTTGAAAAATATCTTAACTTTAAACGTTTGCAAAGATACTACAATGTTGAAAAAATCTAAACTTTAAAATTGTCGTATCTGAGATATCAAAGCTTAATATTTATTGGATTCTTGAGCATTCACCACGATGGTCTGACTCTCACCGGTCGGCGAAGTATATTCCCAATTCCAATATTGACCGTCGCGACGAGCCTTCATGGTGCCGCCGAGGCCACCCATATCAGGACCGAGGAAGTAGGCAATAGCGCCTACGGGACATTCCTTAATGCAGGCCATACAGCCCCAACAATCCTTCGGATAGGCCATAAAGGCTTTGCCCGCTTCATTCATAGCCGGTAAGCTGCCGGGGCAAATATTAACGCACCGCTGACAACCTACGCATGTCTGTTGATCGATTTTGATGCTCATAGTGCGCCTCCTTTGCTAACGGCCGCGCCGTCTTGATGTTCATAGCTGTCCGATGTTACCAATGGACGCTGACGAATTTCAATGCCCTTATCCGTTGCCACGGAGTTAACATAGCAGAGCCATTCATCGCTGGTCTCAGGATAATCCAGGTTTTCCGCAAAACTGTGCCAACGCGTTTCCTTGCGGGCCCCCAAGTGAGCAATCAAGGTTAAACATACTACCAAGCGCTCTTTGAGCTCGTAGATAAACAGCAAATCGTGGAGGTTTTCCGCCTTCAGCTGTTCCGCCATGCCTATGAGCTCTTCGATACGTGCTTTCGCTTTGGCCAATTGCTTGCCGTTAAAACGATAATAAGAGCCGATACCGCCGGCATAGCTGTCCATGGCCCGTTGCATCGCTTCTTCCAGCTGTTCCGTCGTATAGAGTGGTGCTTCGCCGGTAAGGAAGGTATCATACGCATCCAAGTACGTTTTGGCCTGCGCCGCTACAGTAGTGGAAACAGTATTCGCTGCTGCTCTAGCTGCGTTAACTTTGCCCCCTGTTGCTACGTTATTGACTGTCCCTGCATTCGCACCTTGTTCGTTTTGCCAACGTTCGGCAATAGCCAAGGCCGCAATTTCACCTTCAGCCAAGGCACCGGTTACATATTTCTGCGGACACCCACCGGCTACATCGCCGGCCGCAAAGAGGTTACGGATTGTCGTTTCACGCTTCGTGTCTACCCAATAACCGCTCGCCGTATGACCACCTACAATATATGGTTCCGTTCCTTCGATTTCCACATTCTGCTGCTGCGGACCCTCGCCGGATTCTAACCATTTTAAAGTCTGACCCGGTGCCATGTTAAGATACGCCTTTAAAAGGTCCATGTTCTGCTCGCTCGTAATACCTTCGGTTGCCAAATAACAAGGGCCGTGACCATCGAGCGTTTCTTTTACAGTCCCGTACACGCGTTGCGAAGTGGTCAGGCCGTATTTCGTTTCATACACTTCGCCATCCGCATTGACCTGTTTAGCGCCCACGCCCTGGGCAATAGTGCCGGTCGGCGCAATTGTGTCTTTACAACGAAGGGCGATAAAACGCATTTCAAAGGTAGTCATTTCAGCACCCGCTTTGATGCCCATGGCATAACCGGCGCCCGTGTTGAACGGTGAATACCACATTTTGTGACGTGAAAAACCCGGATTGTTCGGTCGATATAAGCCGGCCGCTCCGCCGGTGGCACAAATTACATAGGGTGCGTAGATTTCATAGGCTACGTTATTGCGCAATGAAAAACCAACCGCCCCTTTAATTTCGCCGTTTTCTACCAAGTAATCGGTCATAATCACATGTTCCATAACCGTCGTATTTGGTAACTGAAGAACCGCATCAGCCAGAATCGGCTTGATGTTTTCGCCGTTAATCTTAATATTACGATTACCGCGTGCCATATACTCGCCATTTTCGTCTTTCAAAATAACGAGCCCCAAATCTTCCAGTACTTTCGTCACGCCGTTAAGGCGTTCGCTCATGGTGAGCAATAAATCGTGACGGACAATGCCGGCCGCGTCCTTCGTGGCATAATCCACATAATCTTGCGGCTTACGGCCTTTTACGATATACGCGTTCAGCGCATTCACGCCGGCCGCCAAACAGCCGCTGCGTCGAATGGCCGCTTTTTCTACGATGAGAACCTTGGCGTTGCTCTCTTTTTGCAAGGTCAGCGCCGCGTAACAGCCCGCCGTGCCGCCCCCGATGATGAGCACATCCGTCTCAATTCGCTCTCGCTTCTCAAATTTCATAATCCCATTCCACCTAATTTCTATAATGCCTACTTAAGGGCTGAATATCATTTGATATAGTTAACAACATTCACTTTGGCGTTGAATGCTATCTCCTTATAATTGCCTATTACTGATACGTCGTTCATCTTTGCCGTTAACGACTGAATATCACTAAATATAGAACACTTGGTCCGGTTCGAGCGCTTTGTTCTTGGCAATATGAACGTCCGTATTGCTGCACAAAAACAGTCGATAGATGAGTACATCCACTTCTTCGCCGACGGTAAACATGTTGGCCTCAATCGGCTGTTCCGCTTCGAGTATATGCTCGCCGATACGAATTTGCATGCTGAGCCTTGTGCCTTGGAATGTCACCGCTTCTACCACGCCCTGCTCTATAGCACTCTTATTGCCATGGTCGGCGTCTTTTTTGAAAACCGCTACAAATTCCGGCCGAATAATAGCCCAGTCGAAATCGTCTTCTTTGTCAAAACCGACTAATTTCTCATAATTCATGATGCCTTTAGCTTTACCCATGAAACCGGCCACGAACGGCGTTGCCGGCGTACCATAAATTTCTTCAGGTGTGCCCATCTGCTCGATACGGCCATTGTTCGTTACGATGATTTCATCGGCCAGTTCGACTGCTTCTTCCTGATCATGGGTTACGAAAATACTGGTAATCCCGGATTTTTTAATCGTCGCCTTAAGCCATTGCCGTAAATCATGCTTTACTTTTGCATCGATAGCCGCAAACGGTTCATCCAATAGCAATACATGCGGTCTTGGAGCCAACGCACGGGCAAAGGCCACACGCTGCCGCTGACCGCCGGACAATTCCCCCGGATAGCGATCTCGTAAATTAGCAAGGCCCACCAAGTCCAGCAATTCGGTAACACGCTTTTCAATTTTGCCTCGATCTTTATTTTGTACGTCCAAGCCGAACGCAATATTATCAAACACCGTCATATGACGGAATAAGGCGTAGTTTTGAAAAACAAACCCGATGCCGCGTTTAGCCGGTACGATTTCATTTACGCGCTGACCGGCAATATGAATATCCCCTTCGTCGGGATGTTCAAGCCCTGCCAACATACGTAGGATTGTCGTCTTCCCGCTGCCACTGGGTCCCAATAAGGCCACGATACGGCCTTCCGTGATTTCAAAGTTAACATCTTTCGATGCTTCATAATCGCCGTATTGCTTATATATTCCGGTCATCGCCACATAGCTCGATGACGCCGCCGACGTACGCCCATTTAATCACCTCAAATTCTCTCTTATCTTCTTCAAGTTATATTCTTATACTTTATGTTGTATATAGCTACTTATTTTACCCTCATTGGCTGACGTTTATTCAATCTAAACGCTCTAATCGCCGGCATGACCGACGCGATGTTCCACATAGGCTCTTAGTAAGAGCAATAATACGGACATCAATACCAATAAAGAGGATGCCGCAAAGGCTGCCGTTACGCCCGTCGCCGAACCTGACATATATAATGCGTCGATCTCGAGCGGCAAGGTAAAGGTGCTGCCGCGAGCTTTTGACAAGGCTGCTACGGCCCCGAATTCCCCCAAAGCACGAGCCGCACACAATAAGACGCCGTATAAAAAAGCCCATTTAATTTGCGGAAAGGTTACTTTCCAAAAAACGGTCAATCCCGATGCCCCCATGAGGACCGCCGCTTCTTCCTCTTCACGTCCGCGCGTATGCATGATGGCAATCACTTCGCGGAACACGAAAGGCAAGGTTACAAATATAGTTGCCAAGAAAACACCCGGTAAGGCAAAGACAACGCGCCAATTCGTGCCAAGCCACTGATTAATTGTATCTAAAATCCCATAGCCCCAGCCGATGCGGCCGAATACCATGATAAAGGCAAGACCTGCAATAACCGGTGAAATGGAGAACGGCACATCGATTAAAGTCATGAGGAATTGTTTCCCCTTGAAATCGAATTTACCGATACAATATGCTGCACAAAGGCCGAAGAAGCCACTGACTGCAACGGCTACTAAAGCTGCTAAAAGCGTCAGCCCCAAAGCGGATAACACATACGGTGTGGTTATAGCTTTTAAGTAAAAGCCCCAGCCCTGTGCCAACGAACTGATTATCACAGTTACCAGCGGGAAGACCAACATTAAGATTACAAAGATAAAGCCTAATGTAATCAATGTATTTTCACCCATTTTGACTGTTTCATATTATCGACCTCCTAACCGCCGTGCCTGACGAAGCTGCATCAAGTTCACGGTAAGCAAAATTAAAAAGGCCAATACGAGGAGCACCAACGCCATGGCAGTTGCCCCCTCATAATCCACATAATTGAGTTTTTGCATAATCACATAGGACACGACTTGCGTCTGCGCTTTAGCACTGTTCCCGGAGATATAGATAACGCTACCGTACTCACCAAGCCCTCGGGCAAAAGCCAAGCAAAACCGGCTAGACCGGCCGGTAAGATTTCCGGCAAAATAATGCGTCTGAAAATCGTAAAGTTATTGGCACCCAATACGGCGCCGGCTTCTTCGTAAGAACCGTCAAGTTTTGCCAACACAGGCTCCACGGAACGAACTACGAAAGGAATACCCACAAATACTAAGGCTATAATAATACCTTTTTTGTATAAACAATGGATACGCCCAATTTAACCAAGGCACTGCCTAAGAGGCCTGTCTCGGAATAGAGTTTGGACAAGGTAATGCCCGCTACTGCCGTCGGTAAGGCAAACGGTAACTCGATAAGGCTGTCGATGATACGCCGTCCCGGGAAGGTGTAACGCACCAAAATCCACGCCAATAAGGTTCCGAACACGAGGTTAATAGCGGCCGCCACAAAGGCGGTGGTTAAACTCGTGGCAAAGGCATGCCATACAACCGGTTTTGAAATAGCCTGCCAGAAGGCGGCCGGTGGGATTTGTAAGGCAAACCCCAATATGGTACCGATTGGCAAAATCACGATAATGGATAATATCGTCAGTGTCACGCCTAGAGTTAAGCCAAACCCCGGCAATAAACGCGGTGTTTTCGCCTTTTTACCACTCGTCTGACGCTTAGGACCTTCGATTCGTACCGGTGTAGCCCGTTTAATTTCATTTAACTGATTCTGCTCGTTCATAGACCCTCCTATTCATCGCGAATTGTATCGAATAGGGCGCCATCTACGAAAAAGCGCTCATAAGCGGCCGACCACCCGCCAAAATCTCGAATTGTCACCATGCGTGCCGGAGTGGGATACTTAGCCGCTACTTCCTTCATACGTCCGGATTCGTCGGTCTGAAACCGTATTTAGCAATGAGTCGTTGACTGTCCGGTTCGTAAAGATGAGCCAAATACTCATGAGCCACGTCATAGGTGCCGTGTTTTTGGCGATTTCCGCCACTACAGCCACACTCGGTTCCGCTACTATCGAAACGGACGGCATTACGATTTCATACTCGCCGGGATAATGTTCCATAATCTGTTTTGCTTCGTTTTCCCAAGCGAGCAACACATCGCCTTGCTTGTTTTCAACAAAAGTCGTCGTAGACGCGCGAGCCCCCGCGTCCATTACGGTCACATTGTTATATAATTTTTTGACAAAATCATTCCCTTTAGCGGTATCGTTATTAGGACCTTCACCATAAGCATAGGCCGCTAAAAAGATCCAACAAGCGCCCCCGCTGCTTTTAGGATCCGGTGCAATCAAGCGCACACCCGGTTTTACCAAATCCGACCAATCTTTAATTTGTAGCGGATTGCCTTTACGAACCAGGAATACTACCGTGGACGTATAGGGTGCCGAATAGTTCGGCAATTGTGATTCCCAGCTGGGGTCTAACAGATGAACCTTCTGCAGTAGATTCACGTCTTGAGCCAGCGCCAAGGTCACCACGTCGGCGTCAAAGCCTTCCACCACGGCCCGAGCCTGATTGCCCGATCCGCCGTGGGACTGATGAATTTCTACATCCTTACCGGTTCGTTCTTTATAATATTTTGAAAAATCGGCATTATATGCCTCGTAAAACTCTCGAGTCGGGTCATAGGATACATTCGTCAAGGTTGTCACCTGACTGTTATTCTGCGACGAAAACGAATGACCGGCTCCCCACAGCATAGCCCCCACTATGCCTACCGAAAGAAGTACGTACCAACCTCTTCGTTTCATAATTATAACCTTCTATCTTTTAAACTCTCTCTATTATTAAAACTCTCTCTTTGGCCGTTACTCGTTCTCGGCCGTAGCTTCTTTCCCAAATCATACTGTTTATTGTGAAAAAACCGAATTGCTATATGAATCTGTACTCTCAGCATCTTTGACGGATTCATATATCTCATTCAGATTTAATTTTTAATTCCTACAATTTTTAACAGGTATTTATGGCGCACGAAGTGCGTAAAAATGTAAAGCTGTGTTTGATTGTACTTTTTTAAATCATACATTGTCAATAGGATATGAGGTAATTGAAAACAATATAAATACTATAGTATATTATATGTGATTCTAGTTGAATATTTTTTCTCAAAAATTACAGACTGATATCTTGTAATATAGTTGGTTATTTGGCAATTTTTAGGGTTATGTACGGGATTTAATGTAGGTGTCAGATTTTTTAAATGAAATTGTTTATCAGTAAATATAGGGCGATTCTATTATATATAATAGATAATATATATATGTATTTGGGTCATCTATGAATTTGTTATTCAAATGAGGGGAGAGGTAGTTCGTATTGCTTAGGTAGATTGACTTTTTTAGTGCTAAAAGGCTAGAGGGAGAAAGCTCTATTGATTTTGTGCGTGGCCGCATTGCTTCGCTCGCTGCCTTTTTAGTGCTATAAAGGCTAGAGGGAGAAAGCTCTATTGATTTAGGGCGTGACCGCATTGCTTCGCTCGCTGCTTTATATATTACTTAGTAGACGCTGAGTACGTCCGGCTCTAATCAGCGACTACCTATCATCTCGCTACCGCT